>JAEEGL011483481.1_pt1 | contig 10071 bp, 9 predicted proteins | sample 9134231 | NCBI WGS metagenome assembly JAEEGL01 (sample SAMN16246548, study PRJNA631951) | gut metagenome | biome: gut microbiome; feature: rumen; material: fiber-attached | host: Bos | place: Iran: Karaj | collected 2018-10 | reverse complement strand
GTCGATGCGGATGCGGTCGCCCTCGTTTACGAAGAGAGGAACGTTTACAACGTAGCCCGTCTCAACGGTGGCCTGCTTGGTGACGTTGGTCGCGGTATCGCCGCGGACGCCGGGCTCGCACTCGGTGATGGTGAGCTCAACGAAGTTGGGAGCCGCAACGGAGAACGCCTTGCCCTTGTAGAAGCGGATGGTGACGTTCATGTTCTCAACGATGAAGTTGATGGCGTCCTCGACCTGCTCGTGATTGAGCTCGAGCTGCTCGTAGTTCTCTACGTCCATGAAGGTGTAGAGATCGCCGTCGTTGTAGAGATACTGCATCTCGCGTGTCTCGATGTGGGCGAGGGGATACTTGTCGGTGGGGGAGAAGGTCTTTTCGAGGACAGCGCCGGTCATGACGTTCTTCAAACGGGTCCTTACGAAGGCCGCGCCCTTGCCGGGCTTAACGTGCTGGAAATCAGCGATGGACCAAACCTGACCGTCTATCTCAACGGTGACGCCTTTGCGAAAATCGCCTGCTAAAATCATAAGTTACCTCCAATATTTATTGATTGTTTTGCTCTATACCAAAGCGGACGTTTCCGCGTTAGTTCAGTGGATGGTGATAAGATCCTTGGTGGTCTTGGCAAGGTTTATGAACCCGTCCTCGGTGAGGACGCAGTCATCCTCTATGCGCACGCCGCCGAGATCTTCGATGTAGATGCCGGGCTCGACGGTGATGGTCGTTCCGGGGATGAGCAGATCCTCGGAGCGGGTGCTTGCATAGGGCGCCTCATGGATATCGAGGCCGAACCCGTGACCCAGGGAATGCCCGAAGAGCTTGCCGTAGCCCTCTTCGGTGATGACGTCGCGCGCGGCGGCGTCCAAAGCCTTCGCCTCCATGTTGGGGGTCAGAACGTCGAGCGCCTTCTGCTGAGCGCGGCGGGTGATGGCATAGATCTTTTTGAGCTCATCGCAGATCTCGCCGACCGCTATTGTGCGGGTCATATCGGAGCAGTAGCCGTTGTACCTGCAGCCGAAGTCGATGACCACGAGATCGCCCTCCCGGAGCTTCCTCTGACCGGGCACCGCATGGGGCAGAGCGCCGTTCGGGCCGGAGCCGACGATCGTATCGAATGAGTTTTCATCGGCGCCGTGAACGCGGAGCAGATGATCGAGCTCGTTTGCGACTTCCTTTTCGGTCATGCCGGACCGGATCACGGTGATGAGCTCCGCAAAGGCGGCGTCCGCAATGGACTGAGCCTTCTTGAGGCACTCGATCTCAAACTCGCTCTTGACGAGCCTGCACCTGTCTATCTCCGGAGTCAGGGGAACGAGCTCCACGGGCAGATCCCGATAGTTGTTGAACGCACGGACAGTCAGATACCCGTCTTCGAAAGCGCACTTCTTTGCGCCGATCTCGCGAAGCACGGCGGCGATCTCATCCGCCGCTATCGCACGGGAGGTCTCCACTATCTCGAATGTGGGGGCGGAGAGCTGATTTGCCTGGATGATGTACCTGAAATCGGTGAGGAGGACGCGCCTCTCCTTGGAGATGACGAGGACGGCCTCATCGCTGGGGAAATCGGCAAAGTAGCGGATGTTCGTCTTAGAGGTGACGAGGGCGCAGTCAAGCCCCTTTTCCTCAAGAACGGCAGTGAGCTTGTCACATCTTTCTTTTAGCATAAAACTCCCTTCCGCCGCGTGCTGGCGGCGAATCTGCGGGAAGCGCCGCCCATGCGGGCGCACGCCCCTCTTTTTACAACAATACATTATAACACAATCGGTTGGGAGTAAACAAGAGCTATTTTTGCGGATTTGGTGCTCAAAGCGCATTTTTTTATAATATAGTGCCGCAAAAGGGGGCCTGCGGCATTACGGAGCGGCTCAAAGCATATAATTTATCAAAGCTTTTGGGGAGGCGCAGGCGGGTGGACAGGCGCACGGCAAAACAGGATAAGGGAACGGGCTTTGTGAGAGCGGCGGCAGAGCGGGCCGCGGCGCTCATTTCGGCCGTCGCCGTAATGCTGCTCATGCTCTGCGTATCGTATCTGCCGGAGGAAGGCGTGATGGCCGTCACCGCAGCGATAGGCCCCGCGGCGATGGGCCCTGCGCCGAGCCCCACCCCAAAGCCCACAGCGGATCCAAACGTGTTCATCCGCCTTGCGGACGTCGATTCTGACGTCAGCCCCGAGGTGCTCGTTACCCTCACGCGGCTCACCCGCGGGGACCGCATAAAGCTTAAGGGAACGGAGCCCAAAATACTCGTCTATCACACTCACGATACGGAAGCGTACAGGATGACTCCCGGCAATGAATACGAGCCCTCGGGCGATTACCGCACGGAGGACGACCGTTTCAACGTCTATGCCGTGGGGGAGGAGCTTTGCCGCATACTCCGCGAGGAATACGGCATAATAGCCGTCCATGCTCCCGAAAAGCACGAAAAGCCGCTCATAACCTCAGCTTATTCGAGATCGCTCGAGACAATGCTCGAATACAAGAGGAGATACCCTTCGATAGAAATGTTCATAGACCTCCACCGCGACGGCGTCCCGGAAACGGGATACGAGACCGATTACGTCACAGTCGATGGGCTGGAGTGCGCGCGGATGATGTTCGTCGTCGGAACGGGCAAGAGCGGCAAAAGCTCCCAGTACGGGCCGGAGCCCTCCACCGATGCGGAGCTCGCGGCGCCCGATTTCGAATCCAATTACACCCTCGCCGCCGAGCTGACCGAAAGCCTGCTCGGCATAAACGAACGCTTCATGCGGAATATCCGTGTAAAAGCCGGCAAATACAATCAGCAGGTATCCGGCAAATGCCTGCTCATAGAGGTGGGCCACAACGCGAACACCCTCGAACAGGCGAAGAATTCAATGAAGTATCTTGCCAGCGCGATAGCGGAGCTTGAAAAATAGCGCCCGCAGGATAATAAAACCCGCCGGGGAAGCTTTCCCGGCGGGCGTTTTTGAGTATCGTCACTCATCCATATTGAGCTCTTCAGCAACGATGTAAAGGGGCCTTGCCTTGGCTTCATCGTAAATGCGGTTCATGTACATGCCCTGCAGGCTCATGAAGAGGAGGGTTATGCCGTTCAATGCGACGAGCCCGCACACCGCCCAGAGCCATGCGGGGAACGCGACCTTGCAGCAGGCGAGCACTATGAGCGCTGCGAGCCCGAGGAAGGTCAAAAACAGCAGCGCGGCGCCGAATTCGCCGCAAAGCGTCAGCGGCCTGTCGGAGAAGCCCACAATGCCGTCGGAAGCGAGCCTCAGCATCTTTTTGAGCGTATATTTGGTCTTGCCCGCGTAACGCTCGTTCCTCACGTATTCTATGGGGACGGCCTCGAAGCCCATCCAGCCGCTCATGCCGCGCAGAAAGCGGTTATGCTCGCGCATCTTAAGGAACACGTCCGCCACCTTCCTGTCTATCAAGCGGAAATCGCCCGTATCGAGGGGTATAGCGGAGGCGCTCATAGCCTTCAGCACGCGGTAGTAGGCGAAGGCCGTGACCTTCTTGAATATCGTTTCGCCCTTTCTCTTCAGGCGCTTGCCGTAAGCGATGTCCGCGCCGTTTTCCCAAGCCTTTACCATTTCCTCAATGACCTCGGGCGGATCCTGCAGATCGACGTCGATTATAATGAGCGCGTCGCCCTTCGCGGCGTCCATGCCGCAGGTAACGGCCGTCTGATGGCCGAAATTGCGGCTGAACGAGCGCACCTTGACCTGCGGATTGTTCGCGGCGATCTCGCGCAGTATCTTCATGGAGCCGTCGCGGCTGCCGTCGTTCACGTAGATTATCTCATAGGGATAGCCTATCTTCTTCATCTCCGCGTCCATCTGCTCGAAAGAGACGGGGAGCACCTCCTCCTCGTTGTAAACGGGGACTATGAGGGAAAGCATTTTTTCCATATCGAACCTCCGAAGAGCATTTTCTTATTCTATTATAGCCAAAGCCGGGCGGAAAGTCAAACGAAAAGGGAGTTGCACGAAAAGTTTTCGCGTTTATGATCGACGTGTAAGAAACCGCGCTGAAAGCGTACTTATAGGGTGAAGGGAGGTCGAAGCCATGACCGACGGTGAAATAACGGCTCTGTTTTTTGCAAGGAGCGAATCGGCTGTTTCGAGTCTGCAGGAAAAATACGGCGCGCTGATGAGAAGTATCGCGGGCGGTATCCTTTCGGACCCGCGTGATGCGGAGGAGTGCGTTGCGGACGCCTGCCTTGCCGTATGGAACCGCATCCCGCCCGAAAGTCCCAACAGCCTTATGGCGTTTACTGCGAAGATAACTCGGAACCTAAGCTCAAAAGCTTATCACAGGAACACGGCCGTAAAGCGCGGCGGCGCGCATTATGTCGCTCTCGAAGAATTGGCGGAGTGTCTTCCGTCGAAGGAGACGCCCGAAACGGAGCTCGCGGCCGCGGAGCTCACAAGGCTTTTGAACCGCTTTCTTTCCGAACAGACCCATGATAACCGAGTGATATTCATGCGGCGCTACTGGTTTTCGGAAAGTGCGAAAAAGATAGCGAAGCGGCTCGGGATGAAGGAGGGAGCGGTCTTGACAAGGCTTTCGCGGCTGCGTCAAAAGTTCGGAAAATACCTTGAGAAGGAGGAATGGTTTGCATGAAGGCCGAAATACTTGACCGGGCGTTGAACGGCGTTGACGACGCCTATATCGAGGAAGCGGAAACCACGGGCTCCAAAAAGCCTCGCTTCCTGTTTGCGGCCGCGGCTGCTGCGGCGTGCATGGCGCTCCTGATAGGCGTATTTGTGCTTATAAAGGGGAGGAGGAATGATACCGAGGATTCTCCCAAGCTCGTCATTACCGACCTTATCGAGCTTGCGGGCTCCGAACCCGGCGGGAGTCCCGTATTCGAGCTCGATCCCGAAACGCTCCCCAAAACGGAACGCGGGGTCGTGATCCGCATAGAGCCCATCGAGGCGAACCGGGAATTCGTGCTCCGTATCACCCGCGCTCTCGGAATGAGCGATCCGGAGCTTACGCCTTCTTCCGATGGAAGCATATTTGTAAAAGAGGGCGAGTCGATGGTGCATTACAAGCCTGAAAACGGGCTTTTGTTCATCGACACGCCCCTGCACAATGAGTATTCGCCCGCAACGGAGCGTCAGCTTGAGGACGGGGAATACGTAAGGATAGCATTGGAGCACATCCATACGTTTGGGTTAGACCGCTTCGAGTCATACGATTTTGCACCGGAGAACGCGAAGGTCTGCGAGAATGACATTATAAACGGCGAAAAATTCAACGAGATAGACGTGGTTTTCACGCCGCGCCTGATCGAAGGGGAGAAGGCGGCGGCGGGAAGACACAACATGATCGTGATCCTCACGAACGACGGAAGGCTCAAGGGCGTGGACGGCTGGCTTTACGATTACCGCGGGAGCTGGGGCTACCCTCTCGTTTCCGCGGAGGAGGCGGCGAGGCTTGCGCAGGAGGATCCGGAAGGGATGATAATTTATTCGGACTGCCCCGATAACGGAGTGCTCACGAGCGCGGAGCTTTATTACTGCGTCGTGAGGACTTTGGGGGTGGATGAGCTCAAAGCGGAAGGATACCTTTCGCTGATCCCCGTTTACGTTTTCAGCGGGGGAACGGAGTTTGAACGCTGCATCGTCGCCGTTCCCGCCATATCTCCCGAATACCTGAGGATAAAGACGCAGGCGCAGTGATGCGGCTGCTGGTACATTTTTATGAACTCCGCCGAGATTTCAATGCGGCGGAGTTTTTTATGCTGGCATTTGTTTGCGAAGTATGATATAATAAGATTTAACTGTGAAAGGAGAAAAGGCTCATGATCCTTCCCTCGAAAGAAAGGCTCCTGCGCGGCCGCGCTGCCGTGATCGCCTGCCCGCGTGAGGAATGCCGCATCTGCCTGTCCGCCTGCGGCTTCACCGCGATAAGGATCGAAAGCGGCCGACCCTATTCCGATCCCGATAAATGCGTGGGCTGCGGAGGCTGCGCCGCGATCTGTCCGGAAGGAGCGATCCGCCTTTTGAGGCTCACGAACGGGGGCGCGGAGATCACGTTCCCGTATGAGGGCGAGCTTCCCGAGCTCGGCGATACCGTAACCGTCGCGCCCGCTGCGGGCGGCAGGCCCGTCCCCGCAAGGGTGGTTTGGGCCGCTCCCAAAAGGCCGAACGCCGCTTTTGCGCTCGTCCGTGCAGTCATTCCCGAAACCGACGATCCCGCTTCCGCAGAAGCGCAACGATTTTTCCAAGAAGGAGAACACTGAAATGAAGCTTTCACCGATAATCGTTTCCCTGCTCGATACCGATCTTTATAAGTTCAACATGGATCAGGTAATATTCCATAAGCACACCGATCTTTGCGGCAGGTACTATTTCAAGTGCCGCAACGCGGGCGTCAGGTTCACGCCCGAAATGGTGAAGGAGATAGAGGAACAGGTCGATCATCTCTGCTCCCTTCGCTTCACCCGCGAGGAGCTCGATTACCTGCGCTCCATCCGTTTCATCAAGAACGACTACGTTGAATTCCTTCGTCTCTGGCACCCCATAAGGGATTACGTCAGCGTTTCTGACGAGGGCGAATGCGGTCTCACCGTCGTTGTGGACGGTCCGCTCTTCTCCGCAATGCAGTTCGAGATATACCTTCTCGAGATAATCAACGAGGTCTATTTCCGCATGGCCTACGATTACGATACTCTCGTCCGCTCCGCCGAGGAGAGGCTCAACGCCAAGATAGAGGCGTTCAATAACGGCAAGTATGATTTCCAGTTCGCCGAGTTCGGCTGCAGAAGAAGGCTCTCCCGCGATTGGCAGGATGTGGTCGTCCGCCGCTTATCACGCGAGACAAAGGCATGCGTGGGCACCTCGAACGTCTATCTTGCATGGAAGTACGATCTGACGCCCATCGGCACCTACGCGCACGAATACGTGCAGATGTATCAGGGCATTGACGAGATCCCGCTCGCCTACACCAACCACTACGCCATGCAGGATTGGTACGACGAGTACAAGGGCGATAACGGTACCGCTCTCACCGATACCATCACCACGGAGCTCTTCCTCATGGATTTCAACCGCTCCATGGTCAACAACTATACGGGCGTCCGTCATGACAGCGGCGATCCCTACGCATGGGGCGAACGCATCATAAAGCATTACGAAAGCTACGGCGTCGATCCCAAAACGAAGCTCCTCCTTTTCAGCGACAGCCTGGATTTCGACAGGGCGCAGAAGCTTTGGGAGCATTTCAGGAACAGGTCGAAGGTCTCCTTCGGCATTGGCACCTTCTGCTCGAACGATACCTGCGTCTCCCCCCTGAATATTGTCATAAAGCTTCAGTACGTGAACGACCGTCCCGTCGCGAAGCTTTCCGATTCCCCGGGCAAGGAGATGTGTCTCGATCGTGATTACCTCGTCTATCTCCGCCGCTCGGTCGATTTCCGTCTCCACCGCGCGGACGCGGAGACCAAGAAATAATACCCTTTACCCCATTGGAGGATTTTTTATGGAGCTCGTGAAAGACCCGCGATTTATTGGGCTCGTACCCTTTGAGCAGAGGCTTTGGTTAAGCTCGCCCACCATGCATGGCGAAGAGCAGCATTGGGTGAACGAGGCGATCAGGACCAATTGGGTCTCGACGGTCGGCGAAAACATAAACGAGATAGAGAGACAGATCGCGGAGCTCATAGGCGTTCCGTATGCCGTCGCGCTTTCTTCCGGCACGGCAGCGCTGCATCTTGCGGTGAGGCTCGCGGGGCGGAAGCTTTACGGCAGCCCCGGGGCGGGGCACGGCGCGCTGGAGGGGAAAAAGGTTTTCGCCTCCGATATGACCTTCTCCGCAACGGTTAATCCGATCTGCTATGAGGGCGGCGAGCCGGTATTCATCGACTCGGAGCGCGATACGTGGAATATGGATCCGGCGGCGCTTGAAAAGGCGTTCCGGCTCCATCCCGAAGTGCGGCTCATTGTCGCTGCGCATCTGTACGGGACTCCCGCCAAAATGGATGAGATCCGCCGGATAGCGGATGAGCACGGCGCGCTCATAGTGGAGGACGCCGCGGAATCGTTGGGCTCGCTCTATCACGGCGCGCAGACGGGCTCCTTCGGAGACATATCCGCAATAAGCTTCAACGGCAATAAGATAATCACAGGCAGCACGGGAGGCATGATCCTTCTCAACGACGGGAAGGAAGCGGAGCTCGCTCGCAAATGGTCCACCCAGTCGCGCGAAAAAGCCCCTTGGTATCAGCATAAGGATCTCGGTTACAACTACCGCATGAGCAATATCATTGCCGGAGTGGTGCGGGGCCAGCTCCCGCATCTTGAAGAGCATATAGAGCAGAAGCGCACTATATTCGAGCGTTACGCGAAGGGCCTTTCCGGACTGCCCGTATCAATGGCTCCCGCCGAGGCGGATTTCCGCACCAACAGGTGGCTTTCCTGCATGCTGATCGATGAGGAAGCCATGTGCGCCTCCTCACGGGGGAGCGAGGCTCCTTCGTTCTCGCCCGAGGCGGGCAAGACCTGCCCGGATGAGATCCTTTCGGTCCTTTCGCAGTTCAATGCGGAGGGCAGGCCCATTTGGAAGCCCATGCACATGCAGCCCGTTTTCGAAGGGATGGAATTCGTAAGCGCCGCCGAAAGCGCAGTCAATGAGGATATTTTCGCAAGGGGGCTGTGCCTCCCCTCCGATAACAAGATTACCGAAGAAGAGCAGACGAAGGTGATAGAGCTGATCCGCCGCTGCTTCGGCTGACGGAGCCTCCCGGGGCGTTAAGGTGAAATGATCCAGAGGAAGATCGGGTTTTATGAAAAATACGTAAAGAGGGCGCTGGATATAGTCTGCGCTCTGCTTGCGCTTACCGTTTTTTGCCCGCTCTATGCCGTAATAGCGATCCTTGTAAGGTGCAGGCTCGGCTCTCCGGTCATATTCAAACAGCCGCGCCCCGGGCTCATAGACCCCGAAACCGGGCGCGAACGCATATTCAGCATCCTCAAATTCAGGACCATGACCGATGAGCGCGATGAGAACGGCGAGCTTCTGCCCGATGAAAAAAGGCTTACCCGTTTCGGTAAAATGCTCCGCGCGACGAGCCTTGACGAGCTCCCCGAGGCGTTCAGCATTCTGAACGGCGACATGAGCGTGATAGGCCCCCGCCCGCAGCTCGTGCGCGATATGGTGTTCATGACGGACGAACAGCGCCTCCGCCATACCGCAAAGCCCGGCCTTTCCGGGCTTGCGCAGGTCAAGGGAAGGAACGCGATCTCGTGGGAAGAAAAGCTCGCGTGGGATCTGAAATACATTGAAAAAGTCAGTTTTTTGAGCGACCTCAAGCTCGTTTGGCTCACTTTCAAAAAGGTGTTCATGCGCAAAAATCCCGCCGAAACCAGCGATGAAACGGATGTGACGCTCGACTACGGGGACGAGCTCCTGCGGAAAGGCAGGATAACCCGCGGGGAATACGATGAAAAGCGCGCGCTTGCCGAACGGATCATTGAGGAGTACAGGAGGAGCGGGCAATGAACAGCGGACTCGTTTCGATAATAATGCCTTCCTATAATACCGCCGAATACGTTGCCGATTCGATCCGTTCCGTTATTGCCCAGACCTATTCGGATTGGGAGCTGATAATAGTCGATGACTGCTCGAAGGACGATTCCGTAAACGTCATAAACTCGTTTTCCGATCCGCGCATACGCCTTCTGGTGAACGAAACGAATTCCGGCGCCGCTCTTTCGAGGAACCGCGCCCTGCGTGAAGCAAAGGGCAAATGGATCGCCTTCCTTGACAGCGACGATCTCTGGGCGCCCGAAAAGCTCGAAAAGCAGATACGTTTTATGGAACGAAAGCCCTGCGCCTTCTCCTACACCGCTTACGATGAGATCTCGGAGGAGGGGAGCAAAACGGGCGTCCGCGTTTCGGGTCCCGGAAAGATCACGAAGGCGGGCTTTTTCAACTATTGCTGGCCGGGGTGCCTCACCGTTATGTACGATGCGGAGGCGATAGGCCTTGTTCAGATAGCCGATATAAAAAAGAACAACGATTACGCCGTATGGCTCAAGGTCTGCAAAAAGGCCGATTGCTTTCTGCTTGATGAAGAGCTCG
>JAEEGL011102872.1_pt1 | contig 10071 bp, 8 predicted proteins | sample 9134231 | NCBI WGS metagenome assembly JAEEGL01 (sample SAMN16246548, study PRJNA631951) | gut metagenome | biome: gut microbiome; feature: rumen; material: fiber-attached | host: Bos | place: Iran: Karaj | collected 2018-10 | reverse complement strand
TCAATAACATTCTTCTTTTAATTCTAATATGCCATGTCTTTTTGCTTTTTCTGCTTATCTTTTACCTTTAGCAATTAATTTATCAGCCTCTTTTTGTGCGGCACTAACTTTAAATTTATTATATATAATTACTATTGTAGCGCCCACAAATAATCCAACTACTACAAGCAAAATGGAGAATACTACATCGTTCATATTTTCCTCCATTATCTTTCTGAACCGATTTTGTCGGTCCAATAATATTGTAAGATTTTATAAGGTTAAAGTCAACCTTCTATTTCGTTTTTTTATAAAAGAAAAAAGCACTATTGTGCTTTTATTCTAACTAATATTATTACTGCTACTACAAGTGAAATAATTTCTAAAATTACATAAGTTATTACATTATCACCTGTTTTTGGACTAGGTATAATATCAGCTGTTTCATTCTTATCTCTACTAATTTCTTCTTTTGGTTCTTCTTCATCAGCAATACCATTATTATTTTTATCATTTTTTGGTGTATAAGTAACAGTTATTTCAATATTTTGTTTACCCATAGTGCCACTTGCAACAGCTGTATCTGCATTATAATTTTCTTTGCTTGGAGAATTAACACTATATGTTTCATCTTCTTTTATAGAAGCATTATAATCATCAAATACACTCACATCACTTCTATTTCCACTATATTTATAATGAATTGTAAGAACATGTTTTCCAACTTCTTCTACAGTTAAACTAGAAACAGAACCACTATTAGTATCATTAAATGTCGCTATTATTTCATAAGTTCCAGGTCCTAAATTTTCTAAATATTTCATTCCTTCATCAGTAAATGTAATTACTGTACTACCAGAAGTTGCTTCATAATGTGTATCTCTTGTTAATTTATTATTTCCAACAAATAAATCAACAAACTTAGAAAGATCTGCATCTATTCTAAATACTAAATTCTTTGTTCTACCAAGTACAAGTTTAGCAGTATTAGTATTATCTAAATATTTATGTATTATTTCTTCCCATACAGCATATAATTTAACACTTGTTTCTGGAGTAAATGCTCCAGTTATTCCAGATGTAGCATCTTTATCAACAGCCCATCCTTTAAATGTATATCCAAATCTTTCAGGTTCTGGTAAATTAACACTTGTATAGTTAATCTCATCAGCTGAAAATACTGTATAGAAATTCTTATCAGAAGTTAATGTATATTCACTACCAAATTCATATGTATCTGTATTATCTGTATAACCAGTTAATTTATATGAAGTTACTTTTGAAGCAAGTGAATCTTCATAAGTTATATTTCCTTCTGATTCATATGATACTTTTATAGTTTCTACTGTATTTGGTTTTGGTGCTCTAACATTTAATACATACTTAGTTCCATATGGTTGAATATCTGATTTAATTAATGCTCCTGTGTCTGAATTATAGAAATTAATTGTCTTTGGACTAGTAGCAAAATATGTTGATACTTTTGTTTCACTTAATTCAGATACGTCATATGAATTAAATTCTGTATCATACCATTTACCATCAGCACCTTCTATATAATCACTATTTGGATTACCAAGTTGTTCTTTAATAAATGCTGCATTCTTTGGACCAATTGTTATTTTAGATATTTTATTACAATTTAATAAAATATTTTCATAATCTTCTGGGAAACTTGTATCTATTCCAGTTAAGTTTAAATTATCAAAATTAACTTCTCTTAAATTAGTACATCCATTAAATAAATCAAATACAAATATAATATCATTTGATTTCATAGATGATAAATCTACTTGTTCTAATGATGTACATCCTTGGAACATACCACCTATACTATCAACAAGAGCTGGATTAAATCCTTCTAAATTAATAGTCTTTAATGAAGTACATCCAGATAGCATATATTCAGCAGATGTTACATTTGGAAATTCTAATACACTTAAATCCAATGATTTTAAACTAGTCATTCCTTCAAATGTAGAATCTAATGATCTAACATCACTAGCATTAACATTACTTAAATCTAATGATTCTACTTTATTAAAACCAGTAAACCAATTTTTCATTGTTAGAGGATCTATTTTACTATCTGAACTACCAACAACTATATGTTTAACACTTGTATATTCACCCCATGGTATTGTATCTAATTCATCTTCATCTTTATAATCATATGCTCCATTATGAGATCCAGGAACATATTCATTTGATATTGTTAATGTATCTCCACTTACACCCCAATAAAGAGCTTTTCTAAAGTATGTATCATTAACATTAGCTTTAATAATTCCATTTTTAAATGTTGTACCTATAGAGTTAGTCCAAGTACCTTCACTTAAAGCATATCCAAAATTAGTATTAATAGTTACTTCTTTTAATGAAGTACAATTTGTAAATAAATTTGAACTAACATTATCATTAACTTCAGTTACTATTCCTTCAGTACTTAGTGAACTTAAATCTAATGTTTTAATCTTTTTACAATTTAAGAATAAATAATCCATATCTATTGTTTCAGATGTATCTACATTTTCAAAACTAATACTTGTTACATTAGTTAAATCAGCAAATAATCTATACATAACTTTAGGATTAAAATCTTTTACAACAACACTAGTTATATTTTCTTTTAATTCTTCTGTTTCTACATCAAACCATTTATTTTTAGCGCCTTCATAGTTCCAATCATAACCTTCTTGTTCACTACTTGTTATATTTAAAACACCATTATCAACTTTATAATAGAATTTTGGTGTAACATTTTGATATGTAACATTAACTCCTGAAGGTGTTTCAGTATAATATGATACATCATCAGTATTTGTATTTTTCCATAATCCATATTCAAAGAATAAATAATTACTTGATGATAGTGTAATACTTTCTATATATGTATAATCATATACATGTTCACTTACACCTGCTATTCTACCTATAATTCTTAATGGACTAAGATCTAAATTTCTTATACTAGAACATCCATAGAATAAGTATGATGCATCTGTTATAGAAGATGAATCTACATTACTAAAATCTATTTCTGTTAATTTATCCATTCCATAGAACCAACCCAACATAGTTTGAGGAACAATTATATCATCTTCTCCTCCTAGTTGTACATTTGTGATTCTTTTTCTATAACTATACCAAGGATTATCAGTATAATCATCAAATCCATTAGCTTGCTCTGGTGTGAACATTCCATTTGCTATAAATGTGTTTTCGGCTTCAATAATATTTCCATTTTCATCTTCTGGAAGTAAACTAATTCCACTAACATATAGTGTACAATTATTTTCTCCATTTATACATTCTACTCCCCAATATAAATTAATTGGAGCAGTACCACTAGTTGAAAACATTAAAACAGTAGTCATTAAAGTTAGAATAACTACCGTAATTGTTAAATATATTAAAGTCCTCTTCACTACCATCACCTACTATACAAATTAATTATATTATTTTCCATGTTTCAAGTCAAATAAAAAGGAGTGATTTAATCACTCTATTTTTTATTATTGTGCTTTTATTCTACCTTGTACCATTAATCCTACAACTACTACACATATTATAAATATAGCACCAATTATATAATATTTATAATTAGCTAAATATTTATCTAAACTAAATGTAATATTTTCATTTAACATTACATCAAAAGAATCTAATTCTTCATCACCATACATTACTTTCATAGTACCTATTTTATGACCTTTTCTATTTAAAGAAGTTAATTCTTTTTTACCATCATATGAAAATTCAACTTTTTCTTTATCAAAATCATTTCTAAGATATAATTCTTTAGTATAAGGAGCTTTTATAACATATTCTTCTTGTTCAGCATTAACAGTTGGTAAACTTAATAATTCATCTCCCTCACTAAATATAGTTTTATATCCATAATTATCTCCAAAATATTTATATATTTTAACACTATCTTTTATATGAGCTGTTGAATCTTTAAATGCATTTAATGTTATTAACAAGTAATCAACATTATTTATATTAGCTGTTGATGCTAAACAATATCCTGCTGCATTTATATGACCTGTTTTACTTCCTGTAATAAATGAAATATCTTCTTTAGCATTTTTATTAAATTTACTAATAGTACTAGTTAATGTTTTCTTTTTATCATATGACATTGTATATTTTTGAGTATTAAATACTTCTTTAAACTTTTCATTTTTTAATGCATATTTTAATATTTGAGCCATATCATATGCACTACTATAATTTTGTTCACCATATAATCCTACTACATTAGTAAAATGAGTATTTTTAAGACCAAGTTCTTCAACTTTTTTATTCATTAATTCTAAAGTTTTTTCAATACTTCCACATGAATAAATACTTAGAGCTTGTACAGCATCAGCACCACTTGCTATTATACTTCCATATAATAAATCATCATATGTTACTTTAGTTCCTTTTTTAAGACCTATTTTATATACATCAGATGCTATTCCACTAATCATATCTTTAGTAATAGTTATCTTACTATCAAAATCTTTATTATTTTCTATACTAACAATTACACTCATTATTTTAACAAGACTTGCTACACTTACTTGTTCATTTTCATCTTTTGATAATAATACACTATCATCTTTTAAGTTATATAAAATATATTTTTCACTTTTAAGATCTAAGTTTATTTCTTCTGCGTTGACTCTTACAAAAAAAAGAAGTGTAATAAGTACAATACTAACTACTTTTTTTAAACTTCCTTGCATATTTGCCTCCTGTATTAGTTTCAGGTTCTTTATATTTTTTCTTTTCTTTCATCATGAACTCTGTAATATTAGTTTCTGCTTCAATAGCGCCCTCTGGATTAATATTAGATAGATAAACATTTTCTCTAATAGTATCTATTTCTATATCACTCCAAATTAAACCTTTTCTAATTTTTAAATCATTAAATAAATCTGGTGTTATAGTTGTAAAGAAATATCCCCACATTACTCTTTTTTGTCCTATTATAATTCTTTTATTAGTTAAAGCTACAACACAAGAATTTATAAACATATAAGATTGTGTATTCTTTTGACCACAAAATACATATAATACTTTTTCTCCTGGATTTAAATGCCTTTCTATTACATCAGAATGCTTCTTAATTCTAAAAGCTATTGTTCCTGGAAAATCCTTTTTAAACTTTTTAGCCATTTCATATACACTGCTCATAATTTACCTCACATCTTATCAATAATATTTTTGATTATTTCATTAATAGATTTTATAACAAAGTTATAATTATTTCTATTAAACTCACCAACTATTTCATAAGTATCTGATTCAATTCTAGTAAATACTTCATTATTTAATTCAAAATTATCATAAACATATATTATAGAATTAATGTACTCTTTAAAATTATTAGCACATTCAACTGTTAAAAGAGTCTTATTTTTCTCAGAAAGCTTTTTAACAAAATTCATAGTTGATTTCTTTATTATATCAGTATCTGCTTTAGTTTCAACATAATTCCATATAATTTTTTCATAATCTGCTATTAATCTTAAATATCTTTCTATAACAAACTCATTTTGATCCATCATATTATTAATAAGATTTTCTTCCATTTTCTTTTTTAACATGTCTTTATTAATAGGTATTTGTCTTTTTTCAAATATATGAACCATTCTTGTTAATAATCTATTCTCAAAAGCAGCAAACAAAAAATTATTATCTTCGATAATATCTTTAGATTGTTTATTAATTTTAGACATAATACTATTCATACCTTATATTTTACCATTATCTAGATATCTTTTTATTATTAAAGTGTCAATTTAACTATTATTTTACACATAAAAAGCACCTTTTGGTGCTTATTAATTATCTATGTCTTCCATTTTCTCTTCTATCATCCATATCAGTTAAAATACTATCCATTTCAATTCTTTTTCGATATAAAGCTAATTTTTGGGCTTCTTCAGGAGATAAATTTCTTGTTGGTTCTTCTACTTCTTTAGCTAATAATTCTTGCATTAATATATTTTGAGCTCTTAATAAATCTTCTTTAGAAATTAATCCTTTTTCAGCAAGTGCATTAGTCTCTGCTTCATCTATTCTAAGAAGAGATAACACTACATCAAAGTCTCTAAATATATTAACATCTATTTCTCTTTTATTAATCATATTTTCTACTGAATATGAATCAATAGCACCATGTTCATAGAAACCTAAAAAGTCACTAGCACTTATTCTCAAATAACCAGTTTTAATAAGATATTCAAATAATAATGGATCTTTTCTTAATATTTCTATCTTAACACCAAAACTACTAAAATATCTAAGATCTATAGCATTAGAATTAATAAGAACATCTTCTATAGAAAAACGATCTACAAGACTTTCTCTTACACAAACTAAGAATTCTTCAATACTTAATCTATAATTATCCTCATTAGCTAATATAATAAATAAACTAGGTTTATAATCTAATATAAATAATTTTGTTCTTGTTTGACGTAAAAAATTAGGATCAACTTTTTTCTTTTTAATTTCTAAATATGCTTGAGCACTATTATAGTAATTTAAAAAGTTTCTTAAATCATCTATATTATTTATCATATTTCCTCCTATTTGTACATAGCTATAAAATGAGTACCATGTATTATTTTATATTTATCTCCTACTTTATAAATCTTTCCATCAACTGTATTATACCATCCTATGAAAGATTTTTCATTATTTTTTGGTTTTTTTAGTGTATAAATACTTCCTTCTTTATATAAATAATCTTTAGTATTTAATACATTATCATCACTAGTAGTAACCATCCATAATCTATTACCATTTGAATCAATATTAGGTGGAACTACTTTTTCAGTATTAAGTAAAATACTTCCTAAATATTCCATTAATTGAGCTTTATTAACATAACCCATATTAGTAAATAACTTTACTTCATTAGCACGAACACCACTAAATAAATAATAAGGTATCATACTAAACTCTTTATATTCAAATAATGCATTCTTTTTACTAAGAATATTTTGTCTTTCACTTGTCCATTTAATATTATTACCAAAGCTATACATATTTGATAATGTTATTCCAGGTACTACTTGATCAGCAGCAGTTATTATATCTTCAGATATAATATTGTAATATATTGAAGATGCAACAAAATAATGTTTAACTTTTTCATTAATTGTTTCAACTTTAACAACTTTAACTGGAATAATTTTACCATTTACTTCTTTAGCAACTCTTGTTCCAATTTTAATTGTTCCCTTTTCATCAATAACATTTACAAATTTATTTTCATCTAAACTAAATACTTGATGAAGACCAACCGTTTTTAAAACAGTTCCATCAGAGAATGTAGTCTTTTGATATGAAGTAGTTTCCTGAGGTTCTTCTATCCATATTGGATACTCATATGTAAGACTACCTGTTTCATAAGACCATACACTTAATAAATCCGTATATTTAATATCTTCTATATTTTTATATTTACCATTAGCAAGTTTAATCTTAGTTCCTTCAACTAAACAAATATTGTTATATGTTGCTGTACCAGAAATAGTTAAATTATCTGTTACATAAGATGCATTTAATGTTACAGCACCACTATTTTGATTATATGTATATCCTGTTCCTTGTGTTAAATTACCTGAGGAATTAGAAACTGTAATAGCATTAGGTAATTCATAGTTGTCTCCAAAAGATGTAAGAGTAAAACTATAATTACTCATATAATCTATGTCTATAGTTCCTTTAGTATTTTCTCCATCATAATACATATTTTCTAAATCAAATGTCACTGTAACTTTCCATCTATAAAATGCAGAAGTAGATGCACATGCATGTCCACTACTAGTAGTTGCATTTGCTATTTGAGCTGGAGTTGCTACATTACCCCATTCATCTTCTGCATATACTTTAAACATATATGTTCCATATTCAAGTCCTGTAAATGTATAAGAGCCACTTGCAGATGTTTTAGCATTTCCACATTCATAATTACCATTATTTTCTTTACAAGCAAGTATATAATATGTAGATATTGCTGAATCATCTGATCCAGAATAATTAACAGTTATACTACCATCAGTAGCATTTTTACTTGCTGTAACATTAGAAATAATTGGAGCATCTTCATCTCTTGGTTCATCTCCACTAACAGGAACCACTAAAGAAACATTTCCTAAATTTAGTATAGTTCCATCACTAGTACTAGCGATTATATTTGCTGAATATGGTGAACTGCCAAATGCAGCACTATCTTTTGCTTTAATATAGAAATGAAATTGATTTGTTTCACTTGCATTAATACTAAAATCACTAAGTTCATTTCCATTTGCATCCACTATTTCTATTTTATTGCTTCCACTAGAAACATGTATTGTTTGACCATATGGTCTTGTATTCATAACATCTATAGTAAATTCTTCAATTGGATGAGTATTTAAATTTCCTGTATTATTAGCAAGTGTAACCATAATTCTACCATTATCTAAAGCATTTGTATTAATTGTTACTGTAGTTGTTCCAGTAGCACTATTACCATTTCCAATACCATTGTTTCTAGTACCTATTATTGTTACAGTAAATGTAGCAGTAGTCCCTGGTTCAATTCTTTGACCTTGAGTTAAACCTGTTACTTGTATATTAGTTGTTACTCTGTTTGTATTATTAAAATTTGATTGAATATCTGCATTTGTAAATGTATGAGTAAATGAACTATTATTAGTAAGAACAACAGAATAAACAGCACTTGCTCGATTATTATTACCATTTCCTGGACTTAAAGTTAAATCAAAATTAACTTGTTTTCCTTCATAAGTTGGTGTTGAATTTTGTGTCGCTCTTGTTAAAGATACTTGAGTAACTTGAGTAATTAATAATTCACCATCTTTTTCCCATGTTACATTACCATTTAATTTAATTAATGATGATATAGCAGCATATCCAACCGTTTCAATGCAAAAAATAGTTATTGTCGCAATAACTATTATAGCTTTTATTTTATTAAATTTTTTTTCTTTTTTATTAGCCTTCTTCATATTATTTTTCATTTCTTAGTACATACATCCATAACATAGTATCATTAACAAGTATAAATGTTGATTTACCTTTTTGACGATAATAGTTAATTGGAAGTCTAACCTCACTATGAGCATCTAATAATTCATCAAAAGATTTAACTTTGATAACATTAAATTTATCTAGATCAGGAAGAGATGATACATTAACAATAATACCATCATATGTACTTAGTATTCTTTTTAATTCAACATAATATTTATTTTCATTCTTTTGATTATTTCTTGTAATAACTATTAATATTAAGAATATTACTGCTATTATAAATGAGAATACAACTCCAATTCTATATTTCATATATTTAGAGTCATCACTTTTTTCTTTTTCTTCTATAGTTTTAGTAGTATCACTAGAACTCTCATTAATAGTTATCTCAGTAGCTGCTTTACTTAGTGGTAATTCAAGTTTAATATCAGAATTATTTATTTGATATTTTTGCTCTAAAGTTGGATGACCAATAGTACTTTCAAATACTAAAACAACTTTTAATTTACCATCCATTGATACATTAGCTAATTCTCTCCAAGCATTAAGTATTTTATTATAATCTTCATATTTAACATCAGTACTCTCTAATACAACTACACTATCAGAATTTTGAATATCTTTTGTTTTCTTTTCAGTTAATACATATTCTTTAGACCAATAATTCTTAGAACCTGCACTTTCATTAGATTCAATTATTGCTTTAATAAAATATGAATATTTTCCATTTACTTTATCACTAAAACTTAATACATAATTATAATTTATAGATATTTTATCAATTAATTCTGCTACTAAAAGTTGTTGTTTATTAACAATATTTTCTTTAGTTAAATATTTTTCATCAAAAAACTTATTATCTTTTAAAAATACCCTATAATCAATTGAACTTTTTTCAGCATATTCAATCTTATGCACAATAGTTTGTGCTTTTGTTAATTTATAGAAATATGCTCCAGCAACAATAAAAATGCATGAAAGCATAGTAAACAATAAATACTTAATTGCATATTTAGCAGTATCATGCATTTTATTCACTCTCCTATC
>JAEEGL010697750.1_pt1 | contig 10071 bp, 11 predicted proteins | sample 9134231 | NCBI WGS metagenome assembly JAEEGL01 (sample SAMN16246548, study PRJNA631951) | gut metagenome | biome: gut microbiome; feature: rumen; material: fiber-attached | host: Bos | place: Iran: Karaj | collected 2018-10 | reverse complement strand
CTCGTTGGCATATTCAGGAATGCTACTGGGGTGAGTTTTCACGTACTATCGCTCTTCCAGTACAAGTTCGCGAGGATGAGAACAGCGTAAAAGCTGAGCTCAAAGATGGTGTACTTACCATCACATTTGACAAGGAAAAAGTAGAAGCGCCGAAAAAGATTGAGATTCAATAATTAGAATCAGTCTTGATTCAGGTTATACTATTAAAACTGCTCCTAGTGGAGCAGTTTTTGTTTGTGAAAGTTTTGCGGCAACAAAAAACCTCCCCGAAGGGAGGTTTTAATATATATTACTTGTTGTTAAGAATGCCTACGATTACCCAGTTTACGAGAGCAAATGCAAGCACACATACTACAAGGCCGATAAGACCGTAAAGAATGGTGTCTTTGCCTTTTTTAACTTTACCAGCATCGCCAGCAGAAGTCATGTAATTAATACCGCCGATAATCATTACTACTACACAAACTAAACCAAGAATACCAATAACAGCATTTATTATATTAGTGATATCAGTGGTAAGAGTGTCGGTTGCTCCTTCTCCGCCGACGGGTTTGACTTTGTGACCGGTTGGTTTTGTTTCCGCAGCGAGTGTAGCTAGAATATTTTTCATTTATTATTCCTTTCTAATTTAGTTATATTTTAATATATTTATATTTTTTTTGCAATAGATATTTAATATCGTAGATGTTAGTTTTTAAGGATATTTATTACTACTAAGTTTACGATTGCAAATGATAATGCACAAACTACTAAACCAATGAGAGCATAGAGGATAGTCTTTTTGGCTTTTTCGAGCTTACTAGTATCACCGGTGGAAGTCATGTAGTTAATTCCACCAATAATGATGAAGATTACTGCAACGATACCCATGGCACCGATGACACCGTTTAGGATGTTCGTAAGTGATGATTCAAAAGTATTGATAGAGCCACTGTCGGAGCAGCCATTAGCGGCGCAGACATCAGCTGGAACGGTGCCACCTTCACCACATTGATCGCAAATAGTTGACGTAGCTAAAACTGGTGAAAAGGTTAATGCTCCTAGACCTAGAATACTTACGATGGCAAGTAGGGCTGTTTTAGGAAAGCTTTTTTTCATGTAACTCCTTTAAATTATTTATTACTTGGTAGCTTTGAGTTTCGTTTGCGCTATTAATAGTAGTAGCCATGAAGTTGGAAATTACGAGAGAGAGGGCCACAATAATAAGGCCAATTAAGGAGAAGAGAATCATGTTTTTGGCCTTGGTGAGTTTGGTTGGGTCGCCCGCGGAAGTGGTATACATAATGCCACCGCCGACTACAAAAACGAGAGCAATTACACCGGCAACACCGATTACCCAGTTAATAAGATTTTGGACTATCAAGGTTGCATTGGCACCGTCTGGAGTAAGTTGATTGTCGCCTACTAGGGCGGCTCTGATGCCGCCAAAGATTACGGCAGCAGACATGGTGATGGCAAGGCCAATAAATGCTTGATTTAGGGCTTTTTTGCCAGTGGCAAGCTTGCTGGTGTCACCATCTGAGAAGATATATAAATAACCACCATAGATGATATAACCAATCACTAGATATGAAGCTACTACAGAGATAATATTAAGGACGTTTGAAGCAATAATAGGGAAAGATTGTTTTAGAGTGTCCTGATCGGTAATTTCTTCCATACCGCAGTCCCAGGATGGGGCACCGAGGAGATATCTACAGTCTGCAAAAGCAGGGGTGCTAATAAGCGTAGTTCCTAAAATCGCTAATGCGAATAGGGGTAAAAGCAGTTTCTTAATCATGTTTTTATCATAGCATAATCCTAGAAAAAGTCCACTATAATTGACAAAATTACGTTTTTGTGGTATAATGATAGTAGAGATCGGTGGGGTTTTGGACATTTAGAATATGGAGGGAATTATGACACTGGAGAATAAAAAAGAATACTGTAAGAGGATTGTAGAAATCCTTGGCAAGAAGATTAAAGCCAATAAAAAGACTACTATTGAAGTGGTCGACGACAAAGGCAATACTGTTTTAAAGCCGAGCGAGGAAGCTGCTGTTCTCGAAAGAACTTATTCTGGCTATGGCTTAGATATATCTTTCTATGAAGAGACTGATGATTATTTGGTAATTTTCTTTAATGATGAGTTGGTGTTTAATACTGTGGGCGACAACTACGACGCAGACAAATACGATAAACTAAGCTCTGTACTGATGAAACTCAAGAACGACGATGATACATTTGCCAGCGAATGCTTCGTGCATGGCGAATGGGAAAATCTTCTAAAACGCATTTCCGATAATGCCGAAACTATTAAGGAAAAAATGAAGCAGGCCGCTACTATTACTAAACTTATCCAGGAGGAGATTGCTGCTAAGAATTCTTTGATGGCTAGGTATATGCCGTTTAGACATTTTAATGAGCAGCATTTCTATATTGACGATGAAGTTTATGTAGACCTTATTGGCGAAAGTTGCCGTGTTTTTAAGGTAAAAATGGTAAGGAAGTTTTTGAGAAATGAACCGCATTTTTCAGCAGAAGACTGTGTGTTTGATGCTTCTACCGGATTGTTTATTCCAGGGGATTGGGAAAAACATATTGAAGCAATCCTAAGCGAAGAATGGGAAAGGCTTAAAATTAAGCCGGAAGATCTCCGCAAAACGCTAGAACCGGAAACTGAAAATGTTGGTAGTGTAACAAATAATACCGTCGATGATTATATGGCGGAACTAGACAAAATTATCTAAACCTCACCCTCCAAAAAATCGCCGAGCTTTGCCCGGCGATTTTTAATTCTTATGCTATAATATATATGTATGGCGCAATATAAAGTGCCTCAAGACGTTGAGGCGGACGACAAGTTAATCGGGCCGTTTAGTTTTCGGCAGTTTGTCTATCTTTTGATTGCTGGTGGCGGTGTAGCGCTAGCAGTGGGGCTTTTTCAGATTTTCCCACTTCTTGCAGCAATTCCAGTACCGGTGGTTCTTTTGATGCTTGTACTAGCTTTGCCACTTAAAAAGGACCAGCCGATGGAAACATATCTGGCGGCACTTGTTTCTTATTATTTAAAACCTCGTACACGTAGGTGGACGCCAGGGCAGAGGGAATCGACCATCCTTATTACTGCACCAAAGATTGTTGAAGAAACTAGAAAACGCGATCTTTCCGAAGAGGAAGCCACGCACAGGTTGTCATTCTTAGCTGAAGTGGTGGATTCCGAGGGCCAGTCTATCAAGGGTGTAAATAACAGCATTATGCGTGATGATCTTGCGGCTGAGGCAAACATGGCCGAGGATATGTTTGAAACTTATCATTCTGAATCGTTAAATGAAGCTATCAAAAACGACACCGCTGAAAGGCATCAAGATGCTATTAGAGAAATGCGCGACGCGATTGAAAGAGCGTCGAATCTTAGCATGGCCGGAGCCACAGTGACGGGCCACAGCGAGAGAGCACCTGAGCCAGTTCCAAGTACAGTTGCTAGTATCAATGTAAAGCCAGAAGAAACGCCAAATCCAGTGATAGTTACTCCAGGCTTGCCAGTAGAACCACCGGTGGAAAAACCTGTGGAAAACGTTCCGGCTAAAACTCCTACTCAAACCCCGATAAACAATAGTATAATAGAACTAGCAAACAATCCTGATTTCTCGGTCGCGACTATCGCAAAAGAAGCTAAACGTATAAGAAAGGACGACGGCGAAGTATTTATTTCGCTACATTAGATTATGAATCCACAGAATCAACCACAAATGATTTTCCCAGGACAACCGACTGGCCAGCCGGTAGCTCAGCCAACTCAGCCGATGACGCAGCCAGCAATGGGGCAGCCGATGCCGATGGGGCAGCCAATGATGGGACAGGTGAATCCAAATGCCGCCCAGCTTGGTGCGGCGGCAATGGCAGCAAACCAGCAAATGCCGGTTTCACCAAACCGCGATATACCTACTTCTACCCAGTCTACACTACTTATTTCAGAGCTTCGCGATAACGTGGTGATTATGAAAGATGGCTCTTTCCGTGCGGTGGTAGCTTGTAAATCTATCAACTTCGACCTGATGTCCGACGTAGAGCGTGAGGCGATTGAGTATTCTTACCAAAATTTCTTGAACTCGCTAAAATTCACCACACAGATTTTGATTCGTTCACAAAAAGTAGATATCGGCCCATATATTGAGAAGCTCTCCGAGATTCGCCGCAATAATGACAATATGTTGCTTGGCGTACTAATGGATGATTACATCAACTTTATTGATATCTTGTCGCAAGAAGCAAACATTATGGATAAATCATTCTTTATCGTGATTCCATATTACACTTCTGCCGATGCCGAAAAAGTGCTAAACCAAACTAAGAATTTCTTCAAATCGTTTGGCAAGGCGAAGGGACCGGAGGTAACAAGAATTGATCGTGCTACCTACAACAAGGCACTCGAAGAATTAACAAACCGTGTAGATTCTGTGATGTCTGGGCTTTTCCAAATTGGAATTCAGTCCGTAAGGCTTAAAACCAAGGAACTTGCAGAGCTTTATTATAACTTTAACAATCCAGATACTGCAGTAAGAGAACCGCTCGTAGACTTTTCTCAGGTTGCTACGATGTACGTAAAAAAAGGTGAACCTGGCACGGAAAATCAAGTAAACGGAGAGCAAAAGTAATGGCAAAGAAGAGACAACTTACCCCAGCAGAAATTGCAGCACAAGCTGAAGCGATGGAAGCTGCAGAAATTCAACGTGCTTTTGAGCAGGGCACTAATACGCTTCGTGATTTGATTTCTCCTGCAGCCATTGAAATCCATTCAGATTATTTTAGGCTTGGTACTAAATACGGACGCACGCTTTATGTATATGGCTACCCACGCTCGCTTTATACAGGTTGGATTTCACCAATTATTAATATGGATGAAGTCGTAGATATTTCGATGTATATTTATCCGGTAGAGACTGCCGTGGTAATGAAAAACTTGCGCACCAAGGTGACTCAGCTTGAGGCATCGATGAACCTAAATGCCGAAAAAGGTAAGGTGCGTGACCCAGAGCTCGAGGCAGCTATTACCGATGCTGAGGAACTTCGTGATAAGCTCCAAGTTGGTATGGAAAGATTTTTCCGTTTTGGTCTTTATGTTACACTTTGGGCAGATTCTTTGGATGAACTAAAATTTGTACAACAAAAGATTGAAACTATCTTTGGCCAGCAAATGATTTTCTCGAAGGTGGCGGCATCGCAACAGGAGCAGGGCATGAACTCAATTGCTCCACAGTGCACCGACCAACTTCAGATTCGCCGCAATATGAATACTGGCGCAATTTCTACTTCGTTCCCATTTACTTCGGCAGACCTTACTCAGGATAAGGGGATTTTGTATGGTATCAACATGCACAATAATGGTTTGGTGATTTTCGATAGGTTCTCGCTTGAAAATGCCAACATGGTGGTATTTGCAAAATCTGGTGCAGGTAAATCTTTTGCGGTAAAACTTGAGGCGCTCCGTTCGATGATGGTAGGTACCGAAGTAATTATTATCGACCCAGAAAACGAGTACCAAAAGCTGGCAGATGCAGTAGGTGGTTCTTATGTAAGATTGTCTCTAAACTCTGATGTGCGTGTGAACCCATTTGACCTTCCAAAAGTGGTGGATGCAGAAGATTCCAATGATGCACTGCGTGCAAATCTTGTTACTTTGCACGGTTTGTTCAGGTTGATGCTTGGTGGTAACCAGGTTTCTGCGGGCGGGCAAATGGTGCCGGCGCTTACGGCAGAAGAGGAGTCCGACCTAGACCAAGCTCTTATCGATACTTATGCAAGGGCAGGGATTACTTCTGATCCTTTGACGCACCAATCTACTCCACCAACGATTCTAAACCTTTATGACACTTTGCTTCATATGGGCGGCACTGGGCCAGCCCTTGCACAGAGACTACGCAAATATACAACTGGTACTTTTGCTGGTATTTTCTCCCAGCAATCCAATATTGATATCAATAACCAAATGGTGGTATTTAATATTCGCGACCTTGAAGATGAACTTCGCCCAGTGGCAATGTATATTATTCTTTCCCACATTTGGAATATCGTTCGTTCCGAGAAAAAGAAACGTATGCTAATCGTAGATGAGGCATGGATTTTGATGCAACACGAAGATTCTGCAAACTTCCTCTTCTCACTAGCTAAGCGTGCACGTAAATACTATCTTGGGCTTACCACGATTACACAGGACGTAGAAGACTTTATGAGCTCAAAGATGGGCCGTGCGATTGTAAATAACTCTTCAATGCAGCTACTCTTAAAACAGAACGCATCGGCTGTGGATGTGCTCTCGGACGTATTTAAACTAACCGAAGAAGAGAAGAGACGTCTTGCAAACTTCCCAGTAGGGCAGGGCCTATTCTTTGCTGGTCCAAATCATGTGCATATCCAGGTAATTGCGTCTGAAACCGAAGAGAGCCTAATTACGACAAGCCCGAACAAGACATAGACTTTTATAGGGAAATATTATATAATATGGGTATGAAGAAAAGCCATTTCTTACAAAAAATGTTCGTGTGTATGATGGCTTTTTTGGTGGGCACTTTGCCGGTGGCAAGTACTTATGCGCTTACGGAGCAGCAGCTAGATAGATTCGCGCAGAATAATATTCTATTCTATGACCCAAATGGAGGGTGTAGTGGTGGTGGAAATGGTGTTGTTACTATTCTTGAAGGAAATAACGTTGCTGAAAAAGTTTGGAACTGGTTTGCTTCGGCTGGAATTGCCAGCGTTTCTGACAACGCGAGCGTGATTGCTGGGATTATCGGCAATCTTATGACGGAAGCTGGTGGTAGCACATTTGACATTAATCCTTTTATAGTTAGTAGCTTAGGTTACTATGGGATGTATCAAGCGGGGGGTAGTAGAGCTACAAAACTACAGAATGCCTTTGCCAGAGCTGATTTGAGTAATTTATGGAGATCCCAATTGTCATCTGTTTCTGAAGAAAACATTAATAAAGCCGTAGATGTTACGCTGACCGAGTTAACTACTGGAGATGATGGGAGCTTTCGTACTTTTGTTAGTAAGCTAAACGAGGTAGATGAAAATAAGCCAGAAGCTTATTCTGATTTATTCTTAGTGATAGTAGAACGGGCAATTGGTGGTGACTCTGAAATATTGGACTCTGGTGCAAAGAAACTTTCGGATGGAGGAAAGTATCAGGGTTCCGCTAGTAGAAGAAAAAATGCTGTTACCGCCTTTAACTCATTTTCTGGCAATACTGGTAGTGGTACGACATCTGGAATACAAAGCGATGTTAAAAGTGTGATTTGTGGGGGAAGTGGAGAGCTTGTTGCTGGCGGTATGACTCTGGACCAAGCGGTTCAATTCATGCAGGCATATCGTAATATTCAACCTCGAAATTACCATGAACCAGGGGGTGATATACTTAATAAGTGGCATATTAATAATGTAAGTAGTTGTGCATCCGACCTAGAAAACTGTGTTGCTTTTGTACAATACTTTATCTGTGAATACGGTAATGTGTGTATGGGACTTCCAGATGGTGGTGAGGTGGTAGGCCATTTGTTAAGTAGCGGGAGAGGATTTATTGATGGCGGTACGACTCCAAGGCCTTATGCAATTTTTAGTAACTCATCTCATACGGGAGTCGTTCTTGGTGTAGATACGGCTAGCAACAAGATTATTATTGGTGAGGCTGGTTGTGGGAAGAATATTACTTATAGCTGGACTAATGCTCACGAGTACCCACTTTCAGACTGGACTAGTGGAAAATATAGGTATGCATATACCGATAATATAATAAGGCTTTAAAAATGTTTGTTCTATTTGAAAACTTATCGCAAAAAGCAAAAATTATTGCAGTGAGCATATTATTACTTACTGTTGTTGGGATTATAGCCGGGGTTGCTTACTTTATCATAGACAATTCGTATCCAGTTGTAATACAGAATTTAAATGATTATATGGGCTCAATTTCTAATAAAGACAAAAGGGCATTAAATGAAGCTGTCTCGGATTATTTGGATGAGTATTTTGATATCAATGAAACGCCTGAAGACGTTTATATACGTGAAAACACTTTTTCCGATGAAAAATCAGGAAAACTTACGATTGCGCATTTTATTATTGATATAGATTCACTTAAAATCAGCTACCAGATTGATTTTACATATCCATACGGGGATCATACTTCGGTAAATCCTGTATTTAATTGTCCAAGTTTAACTGAAACGAGATATCCAGAAACTGAGTGTGTGGGGACGTTTAATTCTTCTTCACTAGTAAAAGCGGAGCAGGATAATCCAGTAAATAAGATTTTACCTATCAAAGTGGACAGTAAAGAGGCTCGTTATGATATTTTTGGTTTCTTTGACCAAGACAATGGTAACAAATTCTCTCTAAATATCGTTGATTACTCTTGTAATAACCGTGAAAAAGCTTTGGAGCTAATTCGTAGTAAAGGCTTTAATCCAGACGATTATACTGTTAATTATCAGGATGAGTGTATCACGAAACATTTACCATATGTGGGGATAAACACTTTAGGTAATAAATTTAGAGTATCTATGACTACCACGGATGAGGGAAAATATTATTTCATGATTGACAATTATTCGTGTGGGAACCAAAAGAATACAGAAAATTCATCTTTAAAGGCCGCATCTGATTGGCTACATTCGCGTGGGCTTACTCTAACAAATTACGAATACGGAATTCTTACTTTCTGTAATAAGTAATTAGCACTCTTGCTTTTTGAGTGCTAAAAGCGTATAATTATTGGTATGGCAAAAAGAGATTACTACGAAGTACTCGGCGTTTCAAAGAACGCATCTGATGACGAGATTAAGAAGGCTTACCGTAAGCTTGCTATTAAATATCACCCAGATAAAAATCCTGGTGATAAAGAAGCGGAAGCTAAGTTTAAGGAAATCAACGAAGCACACGATGTGCTTTCTGATAAACAAAAACGTGCACGCTACGATCAGTTTGGTCACGCAGGTGTGGGTGGCGCTGGTGGTGGCAATCCATTTGGTGGCCAAGGCGGTGCGTTTAACTTTAACGGACAAACCTTTAACTTTGATTTTGGCGGTGGCTCACCGTTTGATGATATTCTTGGCAACATCTTTGGCTTTGGCGGGCCTAGAAGGCCTCGCCGTGGTGCAGACTACCAGACTTCAGTAACTCTTACTTTTGAAGAAGCAATTTTTGGTACGACCAAAAACATTGATATTGATGGTAAAGATACCAAGATCAAAATTCCTGCAGGCATTGATGATGGGATGAGTATCCGTCTTGCCGGTAAAGGCGGTCCAGCTCCAGAAGGTGGTACAGAACGCGGGGATCTTTATGTACGAATCAAAGTAAAGCCACACAAACACTTAACTCGCGAAGGCGCAATTATTCTATCAGAAGAACATATCGATATGGTAGATGCTGCGCTTGGCTGTGAAATTGAAGTAGAAACCGTAGATGGCAAAATTACGATGAAAGTTCCTGCCGGTACACAATCCGGTACACCATTTAAACTTTCTGGGCATGGAGTGCCGATTCGTGCAGACGGCGATCGCGGTCCGCACATTGTGACTATTATCGTAGAGACTCCAAAGAATCTCTCCAAAAAGCAAAAAGAGCTCTTAGAAGAATTTAAAAACAATAAGAAACGTGGATTCTGGGGTTAATTTAAAACCCCTATGCTTGCATTATTGAATTTTCTGGTTTACACTGGAATTCAATATGGGTTATTTGGAAGATATGTTGGTGAGGAACGGTGTGATTTATCGCGCGCCGGATGGCTCTTCTTCATATATTGAAGGGAGCTTGGTTTCTAATTCCTTGGTTGTGCGCAATTCTTCTGGTTGGGTAACCCACCGCATTGAGCGTTCTTGCAATGGCGTGGATCTAGTGGTTCGCAACACTTCTACCGGCATGGTAGAAATGAGAATTTCAGCTTCTCTAATTTAATTCTATGGTATAATAAGGGTGGAAATTTATAATTTGATGTTATTTGTTAACCCGCTAGTATAGAGAAAAATACTAGCAAAAACAATTAGAAAGGGAAATATGGAGATAATAATCCCAATTATTGCCGCAGTGGCAGGT
>JAEEGL010596091.1_pt1 | contig 10071 bp, 3 predicted proteins | sample 9134231 | NCBI WGS metagenome assembly JAEEGL01 (sample SAMN16246548, study PRJNA631951) | gut metagenome | biome: gut microbiome; feature: rumen; material: fiber-attached | host: Bos | place: Iran: Karaj | collected 2018-10 | reverse complement strand
GGAGTTCCACGGCATAACCGAATCTATCTGTTCATCGGTGGGCTCATGTCCCCATTTGGGCAGGACAGTCAGGAGATACAAAAGATAGCCGTAAACATCAAGGTCATTGCGCTTTGCAGTTTCGATAATTGTCATGACTGCCGCGCTTGCGTCCGTGCCCTTTTCTGTATCGCTGAAAAGAAAATTCTTACGAGCGATGACAAAGGGCTTGACTGTTCTCTCGGCAAGATTGTTGGTCATTTCGACTTCGGGACGGTCAATAAAAAACATCAGCTTATCCTTCTGATTTTTTGCATAGGTAACAGCCTCGCCAAGAGCGGATTTTTTGTCGGGGTTAAGGGTATCTATGATCGCATATACTTTCCTGTCATTGACAGTCGTGTTGTCGGCGGAGTCGAATATTCCTTGACGATATGACGGATAATGCTTGTGGTGAGTATTCCATAAGGGGCTGTCATACTGTGGAAAACATATCCGTCCGATATACGTGAGCCAGCGCTTTCAATCTGTTCCCGTAATGCAGATGACACACCTTCGGGCATAAGCACAGACAACGATACTCCTGTCTTTTGCTGTATTAGATCAATGTGACTTGATGAGAAATTAATTGAAGCGAGCTTTAAGTTGGCGATATCTCCGGAGCGCAGGCCCATTCGTGTTACCAAAAGAAAAATTGCAAGATTTCTTTTCCCTGTGGGCGTATCAAGTTTTATCGAGTCCTCGATCTTTTTGATCTCTTCCGGTGTGAATACGCTCGGGTCTGAGTCCTTTCAGCATTCCTTCAGCCCCCTCAGCAGCACAAGAAGCGTCTTTTCTGATATATCCTGCGGCAGTTCTATTTCTATTCCGTCCCTGCGCATGATAATCTTGTTGTCCTGTGTCGGGATCGCTGCTGATCCATGCTCTTGTTTGACCAATGAAGTACCTGAGATCTCGCTCGAAACGCTTACCGGAACTATCTGCAGTGTATCTGTGTCTTTGGTTCCAAGCAGTTCTTCACGAAGTTTTCTAAGTCTCCGGTAGTATGTGTATACATTGACCCCGTTCTGCCTGCACCACTCCTTGATCGGAAGTCCACTCCTTTGACATTCCTGTATCTGCTCTGCCCATTCTCTGTGCCGCACTTCCTTTTTCACTTCTGCGATTGTATTCATGCCCGACTCCTCCTTGCTTTGTCTTTGGAGTCTATTTTACCATACTTCTTTCATTTCTGGGAGTGCTGGGTCTGGTTGGCGGTTACGAAAAAATCAATACTTTTTTCATTTCCGGACAAAAAGAGCTCCCCCACAGGTTTTATCCTGTAGGGGAGCATTCAGCTATTACGATGTTTATTTCGCCTTTACAGTCGCAATATCGCTTGTGTAAACCGTTGTCCACTTGCCGTCAACGTAAGCCTTTACAGCGTAGGAGTATTTCTTGCCGGCTTTTGTACCGGTAATGCGGATCGCACGCTTTGCTGTTTCGGTGACGAGCTTCAGCTTTCCGTTTACATACTTGAAAACCTTGTACTTTTCGGCGTTTTCGACCTTGCTCCACCTGATCGTGATACTGCCCTCGTTTGCTGTCAGCGAAACGATCGGCTTGTATTTTGCGGTCACGGAAACTTTATAGGAATCCGCGATCTCGGAAAGCTTTCCGTCCACACTGTATCTTATCAGGAATTCGTAAGTCTTTCGGTTTTGAAGTACGATGACTACCGGAGCAGTTTTATTTTGCAGTGCAGTTCACAAGCTCCGCGCCGTCTGCATCAAGTTTGAACTTGCCCTGTTTGATCGTACAGCCCTTTGTTGCTGTCGCGTTGAGCGTAATATCCCTGAGCGTGAGATCGCCGGTGAGTGTGATCGAACTGCTTGTGAAAGTGATCGTGTGACTGTTGCCGTAGATCGTCAGCCCCGCGTAATTGCCCTTTGCTGGGAGTGTGAATGACGAACCGAGATCGGTATCCCCAAGAAGCTCGAATGTGTATGTTGCGTCCTTCGCTTTCAGGTTCGTTATCGCTTTCATAGCATCAGCCCATACCGCGTAAGTTGTGCCGTTAATTGCAAACTTGTACGCATACAGATAAACCTTGCCGGACTTAGTGTACAACCCGTACTCATAATCGCCGTCGGTGACTGCAGGAGCGATACCGGAAATGTCGAAATGCTCATTCAGGCCGGTGAGTTTTGACTTGAACAGGAGTGTTCCGTCAGCCATAGGCTTGTCGGATACCAGCTTGATATTTCCGGTGATATCGCCGTTGAGCGTTATCGACTTGAAGCCTTCTGCGATGTGGAGCGTACCGTTTCCGAAAATGCCCTTCTTAACGGCTATCACTGCGCCATTTTCAACATTCAGAACTGCGCCGTCCGCAAGTTTCAGCTCATTTATCGAGAGCGACTTTGCAACCGTCAGACTGCCCGTTACTTCGACGGTTCCGAAGCCGGAGACCGTAGTTGCGTCAACATCGCCGTTGACTGTGAGCGTGGTCTTTGCCGCACCCTTGACGGTCAGTTCATTGCCGGAAACATTGCCGAGCGTCAGGTCGCCGCTTGATGCGGTCACAGTGGCTTTTTTGCCGTTAAGCGTAACATTTTCGAGCGTCAGACCGCCTTTTGCCGCGGTTATCGTTATGTTCTGCGGCTTGTTATTCTTTACAGCCTCAATATTGACATTTACGAGCGTGAGCTTCTGGTTGGCTTTTATAGATGCACTTCCCGTGAATCCTATAGTGCTTCCGCCGCCGTCAATGATAATTTCCTTACAATCCTTCGCTTTCGGTAATGTCAGTTTGCTTATGCTTATATTGTCGCCGAGCGTTATAACGACCGAGTCACCTGTGAGAGTATTCAGAAGGTCGGCGATAGTTCCGGTCACGGGTTCACCCTCGATATATGCATCGGCTTTTGCCTTTTCGGCGGCGTACAGCGTTATATCGGCCTTAACGGGAGTTGTGGCATTGTACAGCGTTTTCATAGCCTCGTCCGTGTACCAGCCGAACAACTTTTTGTCCTCCGGAACAGCGATTTCCGGGAAAGTTACAGTCTTGCCGTATTCAACTTTCGCGGTGCTGTGAGTCGTGCCGTTCAGGACGAATGTTACCGTGTATTCGATAGCTTTCCACTTCGCCGTGAGCGTGATATTTCCGGTCACGAGCGCTGCAAAATCGTACTTTGTGCCGTCAAGCTGCCACTCAACGAACGTGTGACCTTCTTTCGCAAGTCCGTCGGGCATTGCCACAGTCTTGCCGTACTCGACTTCAACAGGTTCAAGCGCAGTGTCGCAATTCGTCACGAAAGCGACTGTGCAGCGGTTTATCTCCCACTTTGCGGTAAGCGTGATATCCCCCGTCACCGGCGCTGTAAAATCGTACTTTGCGCCGTCGAGCTGCCATTCAACGAACGTGTGTCCGGTTTTCGTCAGTTCTGCGGGAACTGCAACATTCTTACCGTGTTCCACCTCAACGGGGTCAAGCGTGGTATCACAGCCGGTGTCGAAAGTTACAGTATAAACATTTGTTTTCCACACCGCCGTCAGCGTAATATCCGCAGTTACGGGGCTTGCAAAATCGTACTTTGCGCCGTCAAGCTGCCACTCAACGAACGTGTGACCCTCTTTCGCAAGTCCGTCGGGCATTGCCACAGTCTTGTTGTACTCGACTTCAACAGGATCAAGCGCAGTCTCACATCCGGTCACGAATGTGACTTTGTAGCTGTTTATCTCCCACTTTGCTGTTATCGTGATGCTTGCGGTGACTGCCGCGTTGAAATCGTACTTTTCATCGCCGACATACCAGCCCTTGAACGTGTAGCCCGTCTTTTCGGGGTCGGCAGGCTTTGCCGCCTTTTCGGTGGGCTTCACGGGCTGTGCGGGAACTTCCGTGCCTCCGTCGGTATCGAATGTCACCGTGAAGAACTTCGACGGGTCGTACTGCCCGCAGCGTGAGCATTTTCCGGTTTCGGGGTCATAATCGTGACCGAGCGCATTAATTGTGCTTGTGTAGCTGTTGCCGCAGATCGAGCAGGTATGAGTCCGGATGCCGGCAGTTGTGCAGGTCGCGGGTGTTGTAATTTTCGAGGAATAGCTGTGTGAGCCGTAAACTGTGGTCACGGGTCCGGTTATCTCATTTTCGCCGTTCGAGTCGCTGAAATTCTTTTCGCATCCCGAACAATGCCAGTATTCGATATTGCCGAGGGTCCGGCAGTTGCCGGAGCTTGCGGGATAGTGGATCAGTGAGTGGACGTGTGGGACTACAGTAAGATTTCCCGCAGCATAAGTAATGTTGTAGTTAGCTGTGACATCGGTATTGCCGCTCATTATCGCCGCCGCGCTCGGAGTTATCGTGCCTGACGTTGTAACCACGTCAGTCGGGCTTGCTGTCAGTGTTACATCTGTAATGCTCTGACCGCTGACAAGCGCACCGCTCGTAACGCTTACCTTGTCTGCGCCAACTGCAATGTTTTTGCCTGTCTCAACTGTCTGTGCGTTCGCGGTAATGGTTATCGCAGCCTTGCTTATGGTAAATTCCGCAGTATTGGTGGTTGCACCGAAATAATTATCCGTCTCGGCTATGGTGACTATCCCACGATACTTACCGGCATTTACAGGGGTACCATGAACAGTTGACCAGTTTTCGCCGTCCTGTTTTTTCCACGAAATTGGCGTCACCGTGCCGCCGCCGGGATTGCCCTCGATAGTGTATGTGATCTCATTGCCGTCATAAGTCTTATCCTGAATACTGAGCGTAGGATTGATGTCGGCCTTGGCAATCGTAAAGCTCACACTTCCTGTTCCTGCTTTATAATCCTCCGTCTCCGGGACGGTAGCTTTTACATAATATGTACCGGCATTCTTCGGCACTCCGCCTGCAGAATCCGCTCCGCTGTTTGCGGCAGATGTCTTCACCGTGCATGCCGCATCCGTAAAATACTCATAGGTCGGTGTACCACTACCCGGATTACTCTCTGCGGTCACACCCGGCTCGTTTGCTGTCACTCCATATTTCCAGCCGGTGATCGTAACTGCCGGATTTATTGCTGCCTTCTCCTGCCATACGGCATAGAGATTTACCGTCCCATCATTAACCGCCGTAAGGTTACTTACAGACGCAGCGTCTTCATATTTCTTTGCTCCATCTGATGTATCAGACCAGCCTGCAAACTTATAACCGGTGCGGGTAAATGTATTGGCTGTCAGATTCTGCGCGACATCATAAGTAAAGTTCTGGTCGCTCATACTGCCGCCGGTTGCGCCGTTACCGTTAAAATGCACTTTATAGGTATTTGCCGTCCACGCCGCCTTCAAGGTAATATCATCGGTTACAACGGTATTGAAATCATACACCGCATCGTTTAATTGCCACTCTTTGAAGGTATAACCCGTGCGGGTGGGATCGGTGGGCTTGGTCGCTTTGTCGATCCTGTACCCCAGACCGCTCTGCGCTGTGGGAGCTGTGCCCCCATCGTAGCCAAGGTCAAAAGTAACAGTGCATTTCTTCGGCGTGAGCTTCTTGTTATTGATGGTCGAAAGATCGCCAACGCTGCCGCTCACGTCGACCGGCGTGGTATCGTTGGTCCGGAGTATCTTTCCGCTCTCGACCGTCACCGTGCCGCAATAACTGGTCGCTTGAATGAAATCGTCGGCGCTCTTGTAGCCGAGGGTGATCGTTGCGGTCTGGTTGTTACTGTTTGCCGTCGTGCTGTCTCCCACGCCACCGTTCGCCGTCACCTTGCCGCCGAGGATTTTGATGATTCCACCACTGCCATTGTGCCCACCGCCTATAGCAGTGGCTTCTATTCCGGCGGTTGCATTTACGGTTCCTCCGTAGATACAAACAAGGTATTTACCTTGTTTATTTGCCCCGCCGATCGCAGCTGCTCTGTCTCCGCCGGTTGCGTTGATCACTCCGCCGTAGATATATACTCGACCGCTCGTTCCATCAACATTTGTTTTGCCGCCGATCGCCGCCTGGGATTCATCTGCGTTTGCCGTCAGCGTGCCTGTTCCTCCGCTCTGACCAAAGATATAAAGTTCGTTTGATTCACCACTCGTGTTGATTCCCTTTGGTGCTGTAAGGGTATTCCCATCGCCGAGAATAAGGTTGACTGCGCCGTTGCAATAAATACGACCACTGATTGTCACATTCTGATAAACAAAATAAGTGCCTGCCTGCAATGTGGTAGTGTCTGCTTCAAGCGGAGCGTAGTCGGAGGTTGTTACGGTCTCACCATCAGCGCCGATGTAGCTGATCGCGGCAACAGCATCCCACTTGGCATAAAGCGTAAAATCGGCATCAACCGCCGTGGAGAAATCGTAGGCGCTGCCGCTAAAATCTTCCGTGGCATACCAGCCACCGAACCGATAACCCTGCCTCGACGGCTTGCCGGGATCTGTTGCAGTCTGCCCCGCAACGATGGTCTGCGAGGTGAATGCCGTGCCGCCCTTGCTGTCGAACATGACGGTGTATGTGGTCGCCGTGGATGGAACGATCTTCTGCCCGCCGCTGTTTGCTGCGGTGGCAATAACAGTTTGATTGCTGCTTTCGAGTACGAAAGTCTTTTCAAATGTAACAGTACCGGCATAACTCGATGCCAGGATGAAGTCGTCGCCGTTTTTATAGCTGAGCGTGATCGTCGCAGTTCGATCAGTCGAGGTAGCAAACCAGCCAATACCACAGCCCAGATCTGCTGTAGTTGCTGTGACTTTACCGCCAAGAATACTGATGACGCCGCCGTTACCATTCTGTCCGCCTCCGATAGCTGCTGAATGGGTGCCGCCGGTAGCCGTGACCATACCATCATAGATATAAACCGCACCATTGCTTCCGCCGTTGCAGCCGCCGATTGCCGCCGCACAGGCGCCGCCCGTTGCCGTAATTACACCGCCGTAGATGCAGACGGTGCCGGACGTTGATTGTTCATAATTTGCGCCGATGGCTGCGTTGTTCATTTCCGCGTTAGCCGTCAAAGCGCCTGATCCTCCACTCTGGCAGAAAACGTTGAGAGTCGCCCCGCCCGGCACGTTAATGCCCTTGCTGGCAGTCAGCGTTTTGCTGTCGCCAAGAATGAGATTGACCGTGCCGTTGACGGTGATACGGTCGGGAACGGTCGTGTTTGAGCCGACATAGAAGGTGCCTGCGGGCAGTGTTGTGTAGCTGCTTTCAAGAGGCGTGTATGCCGAAGTGCTGACGGACTGCCCATCCGTGCCGACATAGCTGATCGCCGTAACGCTTTCCCACTTAGCGTAGAGCGTAAAGCTGGAGGTTACTGCCGCAGAGAAATCGTAGGCGTCGCCGCTCAAATCCTGGGCGGCATACCAGCCTGCGAACCGATAGCCCTGCTTCATCGGCTTGCCCGGCTCCGATGCTTTCGACAAGTCGACGATTTTCTGCTCCGTTACTGTGCTGCCGTCGTTACTGTCAAAGGAAACAGTCCAAATCTTGGATAGTTTAGCCGGAACGATTTTTTTCCCGCCACTGTTCTCCGCCGTAGCGGTCGTGGTATTGTCGTCGTTAAGCACAAAGGTCTTGTCAAAAGTTATGGTTCCATTATAGCCAGAAGCCTCGATGAAATCGCCGTTTTCACGGCACCAGCCGAGATGTATCGTCGCGCCGCTGCCGCCGATGCCTGCGCCATAAGTGCCACCTGTCGCCGTCACCTTGCCGCCGTAAATCGTGATAGCTCCCGCTGAGCCGCCGAATGCTGCACCTATGCCCGCCGAGCGATAAGCACCTGTGGCTTTGATCACGCCGCCGTGGATGGTGATGCTTCCTGCCTTAACGGTATTATTCTTACCTGACCTATTCCCGCCGATGCCGGCACAGTATCGTGTATCAGAACTGCTGAGCTCTTCATACCAGCCCGTCGCTATGATCGTACCCGTGTTGCCGCTCTGCGAATAGATGGTCAGCGAATTTTCCTCCGTCACGCCGATGCCCTTCCCGGCGGTCAGCGTCGCGCCGTCGCAGAGGACAAGGTTGACACTGCCCGTCACGCTGATGCGGTCGGAGACGGTAATATCATCAGATACAACATACCAGCCTGACGTCATTGCCGTGGTCGCAGCGCTCACTCTGTCATATCCGTCGAAGTTAAGCGTCCTTTCTGCCAATGTACCGTTTTCATATACCTGATAGCTGACAGTATCATTAACATAGAAAGCAGTACTGACACTCCCTATGTAATCGCCTGTTCCTGTCACGGTCAGCGTATAGGTGCCTTCCTCCTTCACCGTATCAGTATCGGTTTCGTTACGCTTTATGCTGACAGTGTAATCGAGGTCTTTCGTGAGCGTTTCATTTAAGAGCGTGACTGTCGGCGTAACGGTAATATCACTTCCGGTGTAGGCATAATGCTTATCAACGCCACTGATAGCCGCATTGGAGAGGTCAACGATCTTCTTTGTCGGTATAAGCTTTACATCCGTACCGACCTTGTTGATATTTTCCAGCGTTGCCTGTGTCGTTGTTTCGGCCAGAACAAAAAGTTTGCCCTCGGCAAATGATATGGACGAAAGACCGCCAAAGGGATAGGCGCTTTTACTCGATCTTTTTACTTCAATAAAATCGCGGTTTTCATCAGTCCATCCTAAAGTAAGTGAACCGCCGGTAGCACCGCTATAACCACTTCCGATCCCTGCTCCAGAAGATGCGGCTGTTGCTGTCACCTGTCCGCCATTGATGACAATGCTGCCTGCTGCGGCTCCAGAATAACCTCCACCGATACCGGCTCCGCCACCATTGCCTGTCGCATTGATGATACCGCCATTTATAGTGATGTTTCCACCGCTTGAATTATAGCTGTCTCCGCCAATACCGGCAGCCCAGAATGCACCTGTCGCGTTGATGGTTCCGCCATTGATGATGATAGTTCCGACTTTATCCGCACCGATACCGGAGCGATATTTCTTAGAACTATCCAAACCAGCTTGTTCTATTATTGCCCCTGTAGCATTAAGCTTGCCGTTACCTTCTATGGTGAGCGTATTACCGCTGCTTACCTCAATGCCTTTGCTGGCGGTGAGAGTCTTACCCTCGCCGAGGTTCAGCGTTACCGTGCCGCTGACGGAGATACGGGTGTCGATGGTTACGTTGGATGTGACCTTATAGGTATTACCATCTTCCCAGCTTGTGGTTTCACTGGTCACAGTAATTTCACTTCCGGTATCCGTCACTACGATCTCATACACCACACCATTGATCGTGACCTTCATCCACTCGGTGGTGTCAAAGGCCCGATGGGCGGTGACGATCCACTCGCCGGTGGTATTGCTTGCGGAGAACAGGGTGGTGTCGCTGATCTCCACCGCCTCCACCTCGCCGGTCAGGCCAATCTCATTCAGGATCGCTCTCAGCCTGACAGACGAATCGCCGGGCATCACATACTGATTCCCGTCATAGGTGAATTCTACCGTGTAGGCAGAGGAAACTGCACTCTGCGTGCTTTCCGGTTCTCCTGTCTGCGCCATCGCCGCCACCGCCAGCCCCGGCACTATCCCCGTATCCGGCATTGTAACGCCCGCAAAAGCGACCGCAAACGCTGTTATCAGCGATAATATCCGTTTTTCAAGTTTTTCATAAGTTCGTCCTTTCTATATCTCGCCGATCTCGGCGGCTTTTTTTATTGCTTCCGCGCGGCTGTTCACGCCGAGCTTTTTGTATATCTCGATCGTGTGGTACTTGACGTTACGCTCCGTAAAGCCGAGAGCTGCCGCGATCTCCTTGTACAAACCGTACTGATTTAAAGGTGTTTTTACATAAAGCTTATTGATTGTATATCATTATTTTATAACACAATCGACTCTAAAAAGCAAGATATCATCTGTAAAAAATACGATCATCGGAGATCGAGCGTTATCATAACAAAAAACAGGCAGATACCTCCAAATGAAGTATCTGCCTGTTCTTTTTCATAGCTCGCTGTATAAGCCTTAACATAAAAGCCGTTGAAAAACTTGTAAATCAGTACCGACCTAATAACAGAGGCGGTCTTTTCATATATTCCATATTATTTTTGCGCTGCCGTCTTCGCCGATGATGATTCTGTCTATCATTATCGACGCGACCTGCTTCCTGCGCTTGAAATCAGCGTTCTG
>JAEEGL010162322.1_pt1 | contig 10071 bp, 6 predicted proteins | sample 9134231 | NCBI WGS metagenome assembly JAEEGL01 (sample SAMN16246548, study PRJNA631951) | gut metagenome | biome: gut microbiome; feature: rumen; material: fiber-attached | host: Bos | place: Iran: Karaj | collected 2018-10 | reverse complement strand
TCTTGCTACCCATCAGTCAAGCTTTGCCGCCGTTATGCGAAACGCCGGTCAAGCCCCTGCTTTTATCTGCGCAGGGCTTGTCATACCGCGATATATGCTCCCGCCTGAACCTTCCACATCTGCGCATATTTACCGTTCATGGAAAGCAGCTCTTCATGTGTTCCCTGTTCAACGATATTGCCCTTTTCGAGCATGATGATCCTGTCTGCGATCCTCGTGGTGGAAAGCCTGTGTGATATGAAGATGACCGTTTTATCCCCCGTGGCCTCAAGCATCGCATGGTTCAGCTGGTATTCCGCTATGGGGTCGAGTGCGCTTGATGGCTCATCAAGTATCATAAGTCCCGCGTTCTTATAGAACACTCTTGATATCGCAAGCTTCTGGCTCTCACCTCCCGAAAGGTTTACGCCCTCTTCGGAAAATTCAGTGGTAAGCTCCGTATCCATACCCTTATCAAATCGTTCAACACGATCCATGAGCCCGCTTTGTGTAAGCGCCTTTCTGATGCTGCCATCTTCGATATCATCGGCCACATCCAGGACCACATTTTCTTTTACCGTTCCCGCAAAGATCTGGAAATCCTGGAATACCGTGCCGATGGTATCACGGTATTTCTTCACGTCATATTCCCGTATATTCCTGCCATCAGCCTTTATCACTCCGTCCACGGTATCGTAAAGCCTCATCAGCAGCTTGACCAGCGTTGTCTTGCCGGCGCCGTTATAGCCTACGAGCGCTATCTTTTCACCCGGCTTTATATGAAGATCCATATCCTTTATGAGCATGTCCTTATTATTTCCGTATGCAAAGCATACCCTGTCAAGCTCGATCTCTTTTGCTTTGTCTGCAGGTACGATATTTTCCTTTGATACTATCTTGGGCTCATAATTCAGGAATTCCCTTATCTTGTTGATATACAGGCTGGTCTCGCAGGCAAAGGGATAAGTCTCCGAGAATACTCTCATGCTGTTTTTCAGTCTTCCGAAGGAACCGTAAAGGATCGCCACGGTGCTGAACGAGATGCTGTGCAGTACTGCTGCCTGATACACGAGATAGCCTATGAAGAGCACATCCGCAAAAAAGCTGTTGCAGACATAACGTCGCATGAAGCCGTAAAACCACTTCTTTAAGGCGTATTTCTTCTCGATCGCATAGACCTCGTCATTGGCCTGTTCAAAACGTTCAAAGAGGATATCCGAAACACCCGGATTCAGACGTATCTCCTTCGCATAATCGTTAAGATAGTAGATCCTTCCTATATAGTCACGCTTCCTGGATGCCGGTATGCTCTCGACCCTGGAAAGATAAGTCTGTTTGTTGTACAGCTGTTCAAATATCATTGACAGCACAAAAGCTCCCAATGCAAACAGGATGGCTTTCTTATCCTTATAAAGGAAATATACGGCAGTTGTTATAAAAGCCGAAAGGCCGCTCAGCGTATCGATCACAAACTTTATGACTCTGTCTATCTGAGCATCTATCTGCGAGATCGCTAGCACCTGGCTGTTATAAAACTCGGGATCATCATAGCACTCAAGATCCATATCCCTTGCTTTTTCATAAAGCTTCATCTTGATCTTTTGGCGTACCTTAGGTCTTTCCCTCGGCGCCACATAGTCACTCTGATAGACCGTAAACAACATGCCTATCGTTATCAGCGCTGCAAGCAGGAGAATGATCGCCGCCACACGCTTAAAGGGATAGCCAAACTCCGCCGCTTCCAGTACATAACCTATCAGTACCGTATGCTCAAAGAAAATGGATATCTGTCCTCTTACCGCATCCGCAGCCTGAAACAGTACGAAAGAAGGCGAAGCGGCAAAGATGAGCTTCAGCATATAGAAGTTGTTGGAGAATACGGTCTTTACGGACTGCTTTGTTTTTTCCCTCTCTTCCCTGGGTACGTACTTCATTATGCGATCACCTCCTCTTCGTTCTCTATCGCAAGGTAGTTCATCGCCTGTTTTTTATACATTGCAGCATAGCTTCCGTTTTTTCCCATGAGTTCGCTGTGGGTTCCCTCTTCGATGAGCTTTCCCTTCTCAAGCATAAATACTATGTCACAGTTCTTTACCGAAGAAAGCCGGTGCGAGATAAAGAGCATGGTGTGATCCTGACCTTCGCCTATGATACTGTTAAACAGTTCATACTCGGCTATGGGATCCAGTGCGCTGGACGGCTCGTCAAAGATCTTCATGGGCGCATCCTTTATAAAGGTCCTGGCAACGGCCACCTTCTGGCTCTCGCCGCCCGAAAGCACACAGCCGTCCTCATCAAATTCCCTGGTCATCACTGTATCGATGCCCTTATCCAGCTGCTCGATACGCTCCAGTACTCCTGCTTTTTTCAGCGCCCCTTTAACAAGCTCTTCCTCATTTTCATAATGCCTTCCCATAAGTATGTTTTCCCTCACACTCATGCCAAAGAGCCTGAAATCCTGGAAGGTTGTGGCAAATATATCCCTGTAGGCTTTCAGATTGTATTCCTTTATATCCTTACCGTTATAAAGTATCGTACCGGAATCCGGATCATAGAGTCTGAGCAGCAGCTTTATGATAGTCGTTTTTCCTGCGCCGTTATGTCCCACCAGGGCTGCGATCTCACCTTTATCTATCCTGAATGACAGATCGTGAATGATCTCCTTATCCTTATAGGAAAAAGAAACATTTTTAAATTCCAGGCTCTCAAAATCACGGGACGGCATTTCTCCGTCCTGATCCTCGGGTATCTTCTCTTCATACTCCAGAAATGTTTTGAGATTGTTGATGAACATACCGTTTTTCAGGACTTCCATGACATTTTCAAATACCCTTATCAGTATCCAGGTCATCGCTACCATTAAGCTTGTCATGATGGTAAGCTCCGCAAGACTGATGCTTCCGCTCACCCGGTTCCTGTATATGGCATAAAGCAGCACACCCTCAAAGATGACGGTAAAAGTAAATGTGATACGCCAGAAATTCATGTGAGCATTGCGGAATGCATATCTGTCGGCTATCTTCACATTGTTTTCCGTAGCATCCCCATACTGCTTCCTCAAAAGCGAAAACACCTTTGAAAGCCTTATCTCCTTGGCACCATCGGGAAGATACATCATACGGCTCACGTAATTAAGCACCTTCTCATTGGGTGCCTGTTCCTTATACCTCATATAGTCATATTTATTCTTGAGATTGCCGAAAAGAAAGTTCCCGATCAGCGGCGAGATTATGAAAAGCATCGCATAATGATCGATATCATACATCATATAAAACACCGATACTGATGCCGCCGCACCGATCACTGCGCCGATCATGCTGCTGACCACGGACCTGATCTTCATCTCCGCCCCGTCCATTGCCATGGTATAGCTGTTATAAAAATCAGGATCCTCATAACAGGACAGCTCCACGTTCTTAGCCTTGGCATAGAGCTTTCTGTAGATGCCTCCGTAAAGCCTGTTGGTCTTTAAGGGAAAGACCACATTATCCACATAGCCGGTATAAATCGCCAGTGTGCAGAAGATCGCACCGCATATAAGGATAAAGTTTAAGATGTCGGTGAATTTCCTGCCTTCCGACAGTGAGTTTACTATGACCTTCATAAATACGCCGTCAAAGAATACCCACTCGCTCTGTCCGATGAACCACAGTATAAAACTGTGTACTATAAAGCTCGGGCAGATCTGTGCTACGAGCTTCATCGCAAACAGGGAATTCTTCATGGTCGCGGCGAAAGACAGTTTGTCCTTCTTCTTTTTATTGTCCTTCATATCCCTTCTTATCCTTTACAGCTTCTTGACGCTTCAGGAGACAGCAGACCTCACAGTTACCGGTAAACGGGAACATATCCACCATTCCCCATCTCTTTATCGAATATCCTGCTTTCGATATCTCCTCCATGTCACGTCTTAAGCTTGTTGGTTTGCAGGATACATAGACCATATTCCTGACTGAATAATCCAGTATCTTTTTCAGGGCTTTGGGATGTATTCCGTCGCGCGGGGGATCCAGTATGATCACATCCGGTTTTTCTTCGATATCATCCAGTACCTTCAGCACATCACCGGCGATAAAGTCACAGTTCTTAAGTCCGTTAAGCGCCGCATTCTCCTTTGCTGCTTCCACTGCCTCCTCCACGATCTCCACACCTGTTACATGTTTTGCTGCAGCTGCTGCCAGCTGGGCTATGGTACCCGTGCCGCTGTAGAGATCATAGACTTCTGCACCCTCGCACTCGGCTGAGATGTATTCTCTTATCTGACTGTAAAGTACCTCTGCTCCGTGGGAATTGGTCTGGAAGAAAGAAAAAGGACTGATCCTGAACTTAAGCCCAAGCAACGTCTCCTCAAAACAGTCCTCTCCGAAAAGCACCGTCTCTTTGTCACAGCGTACCACATCCCCGAGGGCATTGTTTTCTATGTGAAGTATGCCCCTGATGCTTCCCTTAAGCGAAAGGCCGAGTATCTCTTCTTTCCAAATATCCAGCATTTCATCCGATATGCCTGTATTTCTTGAAGCCCTATTCTCTCCAACGCTTGCGGGCCCGTTTATCCCTGCTCCCGCTGTGACCAGCGCTGCCAGTATCTCTCCGGTATTAGCGGCCTTTCTTACCAGCAGATGTCTCAGCACTCCCTGATGGCTCTGCCTGTGGAAATAGGGCACTCCTTCCTTTCTGAAATACTCTTCCGTCGCATTTACTATCCTGCCGAAATCTTCATCTGCTATCATGCATCCTCCGGCATTCACGATATCATAAAAGCTGCCTCGCTTATGGAGTCCCAGCCTTAATTCTCCGCCCTTCTCCTCATCACCGAAGGTATATTCCATCTTATTCCTGTAACCCGCATTTTCGGGACTTGCGAGTATACCGTCATACAGAGCCTCCTGTGTATAGGTCTCAAGCAATCCTTTTATCTGCTCTTCCTTGATCTTCAGTGTTTCCTCATAGGGAAAGCCCTGATAGAGACAGCCGCCGCATATTCCGGCCTTTGCACATCCGGCTGTTTCACACTCGGCTTTTTTCTCAACATCAAGGAGTCTTCCCTCGTACTTTCCGCCCCTTGTTTTATTGATCACAAAAGAAACCGTCTGTCCCGGCAGCGCATTCTTTACCGTGACTCTTTCAACAGTTCCTTCGTTATCGACCTCTACGATTCCCTTATTGGGAAAAGCGCATTTTACTACTTTTCCGCTGAGTGTCGTACCCTTTTTTATTTTACTCATAGCTTACTCCAACTAAAACAAGGCAGGTTTCAAGCCTGCCTGTTATTATACTTTGCTCATTATGGAAATGCTTTATTCTTCTTCCTTCTTACTCTCGTCTACGACCAGATCATCGTCATCGAAGAAATCATCATCGAAGTCATCATCAAAATCGTCATCAAAATCATCCAGATAATCAGGAGTCATGAACTTATATACTGCATAAGCGATGGCAGCCACAAGTGCAACCACTCCTACGATTATAAGCACTGTTTTTAATGTTGAATTCTTCTTCTCTTCCACCACAACGGGCTCCTTTCCGTTTAAAAGTTCGCTTATCTTTACCGCAGCTAAAATATCTTCCAGTTTGCTCTTCATGATATAACCTCTTTCCTTGTATTATATTGCCTGCAAGCTTTTTCACCTGCGCTGACAGATATTTTACCACAAAGTTCGAGACATTTCCACCCTTACATCATATTTTTTTCAGTTTGGCAAAAGCTGCATACATTATCTTCTGTCCTGCCTCATCAAAGAGCACCGTGACCTTATAATCCTTCGGTCCCTTCTCCATCTCCAGGACTTTACCCCTGCCGTATTTTACATGCTCTACCGTATCACCGACCTCATAATCGGGCTTGCCGCCGGTGAGCTCCGAACCAAGCTTCATTACCGGCTTTTCTTTCGGGATCACTTCTTTCGGCGTTTCTTTTTTCTGCTTTCTTGCCTTTAATATACTGCCAAAGAAGTCACTGTCATCATTTCCGCTTCCGAAGGGCATATCGTCATCAAAGCGGCTGCGGCTGTATCCGTCGTCTTCAAACTCATAGCTCTCCCGTCTTATCCTGTTAATATCTCCTGACAGGTACTCCTCGGGTATCTCCTTAATAAAACGGCTCACCGCATTATACTGGGTCTCGCCCCAGCTCCTTCTGCTCTTTGCCGCGCTTATCTTCAGCACGTCTTTGGCCCTGGTGATAGCCACATAAGCAAGCCTGCGTTCTTCTTCTATATCTTCGGAGTGCCCGCTGTTGATGGACATATTCCCCGGAAACACTCCCTCTTCCATGCCGCAGAGATATACGCGTGAGAATTCCAGTCCCTTGGCTGAATGCACGGTCATCAGATAAACTCTCGGTATTCTCTGATCCGCATTGTCCACATCACTGACCAGCGCTACTTCCTCAAGGAAGCCGGACAGTGTCCCCTCGGGATTCTGTTCCTCGTAACTGCTGATCCTGTTCATCAGTTCCTCGATGTTTTCTATACGTTCCTGCGCATCATCCTCATCAGCATCTTTTATCTCTTCAACATAGCCGGTCTCATCCAGCAGCTTGATCGCCATTGCGGATATGCCGTACTCTTTCACATCCTCCCTGTAGCTTTCGATCATCTGCGCGAAAGTCACCAGCTTTCCTGCGGCTTTACCAAGGCCTTCTATCTCCTTTGCCCTCTTGCATGCTTCAAAAAAGCTGATCATCCGCATATCGGCATATTCGGATACCTTCTGTACGGTAGTTGCTCCTATGCTCCTTCTGGGAACATTGATTATACGCCTGACAGCCAGATCATCAGAGGCATTGTCTACAGTCTTCAGATAAGCCAGTACATCCTTTATCTCTTTTCTTGCATAGAAGTTGATGCCGCCTACGATGTAGTAAGGTATGTTCTCCCTGACAAAAGCCTCTTCAAACTCACGTGACTGGGCATTGGTCCTGTAGAGTATGGCACAGTCATTGTAATCCGCATGTCCCTTTGCCTTCAGTCTTGCTATGTCACTGGCAACACTTGCCGCCTCTTCACCGGAGCTGCCGTATATGTTGAAATATACGGGAACATCCGACTCCCGCTCGGTCCAGAGTCTTTTGGTCTTACGGCCGCGGTTATGCGCTATCACCGCGTTGGCTGCATTAAGTATATTCTGGGTGGAACGGTAGTTCTGCTCCAGCTTTACCACTTTCGCTCCCTTAAACACATTCTCAAAATTCAATATGTTCATGATATTGGCGCCCCGGAACTTATATATGGACTGGTCATCATCACCCACCACACAGATATTCTTTCTCTGTCCGGCCAGAAGTCTTACCAGTTCAAACTGGGCCGTATTGGTATCCTGATATTCGTCAACGCAGATATAATGAAATCTGTCCTGATAATTTGCGAGTACCTCAGGACAGGCTTTGAACAGGTACACTGTCATCCTTATCAGATCGTCAAAATCCAGGGCATTGTTTTTTCTGAGCGTATCCTGATATTCAAGATAAGCCCTTACTATCTGCCTTTTTCCGAAATCCATCCTATGCTGTTCTTCGTAGTCATCGGGACCGAGCAGCTCGTTCTTGGCATTTGATATTTCCCTCAGTATCGTAGCTTCCTTTATCTGCTTCGGATCTATCTGAAGCTTTTTCATGACCGCTTTCATCACGGATTTCGAATCATCCGTATCATAGATGGTAAAGTGAGTGTCATAACCTATCTGATCTATATGCCTTCTTAGGATACGGACACAGCTGGAATGAAAAGTCGCGACCCATACGCCTTCACTTCCCATGCCCACATAGCGGTCAACTCGCTCGCGCATCTCGCCCGCAGCCTTGTTGGTAAAAGTTATAGCCATGATGTTATAAGGATCTATACCCTTTTCCTTTATAAGATATGCTATACGCCTGGTTACGACATTGGTCTTACCCGAACCCGCTCCGGCGATGATCAGCAGCGGTCCGTTCACATGGCTCGCCGCCTCCAGCTGTCTGTCATTAAGCCCTTCAAGTATATTGCTCATATATAACTCCTTATAAAACGCTTACGATTATACCGGCCAGTACCACTCCTGCGCACAGCAGCTTATAGGCCAGTCCCTTTTCCTTAAAGATGAGCCTTCCTGCAAGTATGGTCACTATCACGCTTGATTGCTTCAGCACCGTCATCACCGTGACCTTGGATTCCGGGATCGCATTTGCCATAAACAGCGCCCTGTCAGCAAGTATGAACATAAGGCTCAATATCCATATCCAATAATTCTTCAAAGTCTTCTTTACATCTGCCTTAGTCCTGTCAAAGAGCAGATAGATGCCGTAAAAGATCAGCAGGAACAGCATGTACCAGAACTGCAATTGTCCCGAGGTCACATCTCTTGTAAGTATCTTATCCAGAGTGCCGCTCACCGCATTAAGAAAAGCTGATATAAAGGCCAGGAGTACATAATGGAGCTTGTATTCTTCTTTGTTTCCGTTTCTTTTCTTAAAGCCCAGCATCAGCAGTCCGAAAGCCACTATGACATTTCCTGCGATCTGACATGTTCCGGGTCTTTCACCTATGATGATCACCCCGAGCATAGTCGCAAAGAGCATCCTCGAAACATCCAGCAATCCGTACAAGCCCAGTGGTATGCTCTTTATAGCCTTGAAGCCGCAGATCCATGCGACAAAGATAACAAAAGACTTAAAGATTATCAGAGGCAGCCTGTCGACTCTTACATCAAGAGCATTTCCGGCATCCCACAGAAGCAGCAGGAAACCTATAAGAGTATAGAAGAACAGCACCTCTATAACGGTGCTGATCTCTAATGCCTTCTTTTTAACGATCTCTCTTCCGCCTTTCATCAGGCCATAGAAGAGAGTAAGCAGTACCCAGGACCACATTACTTGAGGGGACTCTTTCTGTAGATTATATCCTCTCTTGAAGGTCCGTTGCTTACCATGGTGATCGGATAACCGATCTGCTCTTCCACGAAATCAATATACTTTCTGCAGTTTTCGGGAAGCTGGTCATAATCCCTGATACCCCGGATATCACACTTCCAGCCGGGCAGGGTCTTAAGTACAGGTTTAGCCTTTTCAAGTTTATAGGTAACAGGGAAGTCGGTAGTCTGCTCCCCGTCTATATCATATGCCACGCATACGGGTATCTCATCAAGATATCCCAGTACATCCAGTACCGTGAAAGCCACATCAGTAGTGCCCTGCAGCCTGCAGCCGTACTTTGAAGCCACGCAGTCAAACCAGCCGACACGTCTGGGTCTTCCGGTTGTTGCACCGTACTCACCGCCGTCACCGCCGCGGTTTCTCAATTCTTCAGCTGCTTCATCAAATATCTCCGAAACAAAGGCACCGCCGCCTACCGCTGAGGAATAAGCCTTGCATACCGTAACTATTTCCTTGATCTCATAAGGCGGTACTCCCGCGCCTACAGCGCCGTATGCTGCGATGGTATTGGATGAAGTCACCATCGGATATATGCCGTGATCCGTATCCTTGAGTGTACCCAGCTGCCCTTCGAGAAGCACGGTCTTTCCTTCTTTAAGAGCCTTGTCGAGAAATGCGCTGACATCGGCTACATAGGGAGCAACCATCTCCTTGTACTCCATCAGTGTCTTGTAGAGTTCTTCCACATCCAGCAGAGGTTTGTGATAGAGATGCTCAAGCAGAACATTCTTGGTCTCGACCACGCTCTTAAGCTTATCCTTAAGCCCTTCATCATCAAAGAGCTCGTTTACCTGGAAACCGATCTTTGCATATTTATCGGAATAGAAAGGCGCGATGCCGGACTTGGTGGAACCGAAAGCCTTTCCTCCGAGTCTCTCCTCTTCATATTGGTCAAAGAGTATGTGATAAGGCATCACTATCTGTGCCCTCTCGGAGATCATAATCTTCGGCATAGGCACGCCTTTATCCGTTATAGACTTTATCTCGTTGAAAAATATGGGAATGTTCAAAGCCACACCGTTACCTATGATCGAAGTGGTATGATCGTAGAAAACTCCCGAAGGAAGTGAATGGAGTGCGAACTTGCCGTATTTATTCTTTATGGTATGGCCTGCATTGGCACCGCCCTGAAAACGTACAACTATGTCGGCATCCTGTGCCAGCATATCCGTGATCTTGCCCTT
>JAEEGL015508254.1_pt1 | contig 10072 bp, 8 predicted proteins | sample 9134231 | NCBI WGS metagenome assembly JAEEGL01 (sample SAMN16246548, study PRJNA631951) | gut metagenome | biome: gut microbiome; feature: rumen; material: fiber-attached | host: Bos | place: Iran: Karaj | collected 2018-10 | reverse complement strand
TTTAAAAGATACTCTTTTGCCTGCTCGGAGGTTAAGCCAGAGATTTTTTCAAGTTCCTGCACCCTCTGTTCGTTTAATTTCGCAACCTCTTCGCTCTTCTTGTTTAAGTTTTCCTCGCGGGCACTTAAACTCTGCTCTTTCCTTTCGATCGCTTCGGATCTCTTCTCGACATTTTCCTCTTTCTGCTGGATACGTCTCTCGGCACGCTGCAGTTCATTTCTGCGATCCTTAACTTCTTTCTCCAGATCATTACGTGTCTTAAGTGACTCTTCCTTAACCTCTAAGAGCTTTTCACGCTTTGTATCTTCAGCAGTCTTGAGTGCTTCGTCGATGATTTTTCTTGCCCTCTCCTCTGCACTACCGATCTTACCATCTGAAACCTTCTTGTGATAGTTAGATGCTAAAACCCAGGTAATAAGAGCAGTGATGACAAGAGTTGCTACTACTGCAATAATAACATGAGTCATTACAGGAGCACCTCCTTATTAAGTTTTCATTGTACAATATTTTGTATATCGAGCATTAAAAATGCACCCTAGTATACAAGATTACAACATATAAATTTTACCTTTATTAAATTGTAGTGTCAAGTTGCTTTACTGCCTGCATTAAAGATTATTCTTTAGATTCTATCAGTTCAATCAGGTCAGAAATCGTATCAACAGATGTAAGTTCAGAACTCTGTATTTTGACTTTAAACTCCTTCTCAACTTCTGATATAACGGACATTATTTCAAGAGAAGAAAGATCCAAATCATCTACAAGTGAAGAATCTTCTGCCATCTCATCCACGGGAATATCTGCTATCTCCTCTATTATTCTTGTAATCGTTTCAAATTTTTCATTCATGATCATACTCTCCTTATTTTACCACTTGCAGTTTTAGGAAATTCTTTATCAGAGAATTCTATTTTATGTATTCGCTTGAAAATTGGCAAATCATTATTCACGCTTTTAACAAATTCTTTTATTTCCAAAGCATCTTTTTCATCTGCATAGATGCCAGCAATTATTCTATCATTTCTTTCAAAGATCACACACTCCCTTATAAAGGGATTATTGTTCAAAATATTCTCTATTTCCTCAGGATTTATGTTTTCTCCACCAGAAAGAATAATGAGATTCTTTTTCCTTCCTGTAATATAAAGATATCCATCATCATCCAGATACCCTAAATCACCAGTATGAATCCACTCATCAACAAGGCACTCTTTGGTGGCGAAATCATCTTTATAGTAACCAAGCATATTCGCCCAACTTGATATACATATTTCTCCATCAATTATCTTCACATCCGTATCATGAGCTTTTTGTCCCACCGAATCAATATGAGAATCAGTATCAAAATTGCATGTGATTTCACCAAATGATTCTGTCATACCATAAAACTGAGAAAAAGATATACCGTTTGATACAAAATACTCGATAATACTTTTATCAGCAGGAGCGCCTGTTGTACTGATGGCTTTAATTCCACCTAGCTTTTCAATCCCTCCCCTTTTTAGCGCCTTATACCATAGCTTCATAACTGCAGGAGGAACAAACGCGTAATCAATTCTTATCTTCTCAAGTTCCAACAAAGTGCTTCCAATATTCTGATTAAGATATATTATCGCTCCTTTCAAACACCAACTAATCCAACTGCAAAGACCTGCTACATGATACATGGGAAAAACAAGATATGCATTTAGAATATCTTCAACAGCATTACCATCACGATATTCCTGGGGCAAAATCTCTTTTCTAAACTGAAATAGAGACTTAAGAGGAAGCATTACTCCTTTAGCGCGCCCTGTAGTTCCGGAAGTATATACTATCAATGATAGTTTATTCTCATCTTGGGCATCAAATTCATGACTGAATATCTTTTCACTTTCGAATTCATGCAATTCACTAATATGGAAAGTCTCTGCTACTCCGTAATCAGTTTCGTCCATGTCCTCCGTCACTAGAATATCTATATCTGCATCATCTATCATTTGTTTCTTATTTGCTGTGGCTTCTAACGTATTAAGCGGAACCAATACACCTCCACCAAGAATAACAGCAGCTATAAAAACAATATATTCATAACTATTTGAAAGAATTGTAGCTATATGACAGTCCTGTATTGCACCACAATGTTTACGTGAAAGAAGGTCAAGGCACTCGCATATGTCATTGTAGTACTGTAAATAAGTTACTTCTTTAAGATTATCTTCATCAAAATATCTGAAGGCAACTCTATTACCATGTTCTTTTAGCACTTGAAAAAAATCAATCATTCAAACCTCTTTTTTCTTTGCTATTATAGTTTCATATTTTGTTTTAAGATGAACAAAAATAAAACAAATGATAATGTCAACTGTTACTCTTATCAAAGAAAATACAAAAGCACCTAAATCAAGATTCCCAGCCCATTTTTCTGCATAATGATAAAGCGGAAATCCCATCATCTCAATAGTATGAATACAAAGAAAATATATTGAAATTCTTCCTAAGGATCTTATAGAAGTATTTATCTTACTATTAAACACGTTCGGAAACAAATATAAATATACAATAAACACAGAAAACACGCCTATTTCCAAAACAGCAATAGCTCCTAAAGGATTAACTGTAACCGGCATATCAGCATTATAGCCACCATAGCGCATCATGAAATTGGGAATAGCAATGAAAATAGCAAATAATAACTTATAAAGATGACTAATGCCATTTATAAATACTTTTTTCTTTTTGGCCACATATCCCAGACTAAAGAAAAAAGTAGCTATGCAGCCGTAAGGAATACACCACGGAAGGCCTACTAATAACAAAGGTACAATCCAACCGGCACAACCAATGACAAAAGATACAATCAACAGTTTTATGCCATCAAAAAACTTAACAAGAATGCTAAAAATAACTATGCTCCAAAAAAGTGCTAACAAAAACCAACTAGGACCACATGAAAAAAATTTCTGACCCATAATATAGGTTGTATCTGGTAATCCTAATAAAAATCCCCCTGCCAATCTTGATGTTTCATACAAGGTATCGTTAATTGAGTGATACAAAGAATAGTGAGTAATAATATGCAATACACAGGTAATAACCGCAGTAATGCAATATGGTATCAATAACGCTTTTGCCTGTTTGATAATCACCTTCCTAATCGAAGTTTGTTTTCTAAAGCCATATCCACTTACGACAAAAAGCGCAGGCATCATATAGTGAACAAACAGCATTGAAAACAAAGCAAATCCTACTCTTGTAAGAACGTTCATATTAGGGTAAGAAGCAAAATCTGCTCTATAAGCACAGGTATATAGAAATGATGTTGGAAATAATCCAAAGGTATGAACTACAACAACCATTACCATAGTCAACCCTTTTATAAAATCAAACATGCCAATTGATGATTTAATTTGAATTTTTTTCATTTACTTAATACTCCAAATAGCTCTATTACAAGATGATATTACCCCAGGAGCTGTTTATCCACTTGAGCTTCTCGGGATCATCCTCTTCTCTTTTCACATTTATATCGATTCCCTTTACACAGTCCAGATCAATGTTTCCGCCAAAACGATCCAGACAAAATACTGTATAAAAGGTTTTGTAAACGCCATTCTTAACCTGCTTAAGATTAACATCAAGCACAGCTTCACCGGTATCACCGGTATTTCCTTCAATCTGATCATAGAAAACTGCTGCGGCAAAAACTCTCTCCTCACCGTCAGCCAGTTCCACTCTCATGCCTACTTTCTCTACAGGTTTGATTATTTTCCACTTAACCTTGATCTTTAGGTCTTCATAGTCGGTAATTTCAGCTTTTCCATCAAGGTGCTCTGCATATGTGAGCCTTACATCATCCCTGGAAAGCCATCCAGGCCTTACATAATCAGAGTAATCAGCAGCTATATCTGTCTTAACACTCTCATTACCAAAATAGCGCTTGCAGGCTTCGTTAGTATCACCATCATAGACCATTTTTCCATGATCAAGGATAATGCAACGATTGCAGAGTCTTCTTACAGACTCCATGTTATGACTAACATAAAGAATAGTCCTATGCTTTGTTGCTGCTATCTCACGCATCTTGTTAATGCACTTATGCTGGAATTTCACATCACCAACAGCAAGAACCTCGTCCATTATAAGAATCTCAGCGTCAAGATGGGCAGAAACCGCAAAGGCAAGCTTTACGTACATTCCTGAAGAATATCTTTTTACAGGAGTATCAATAAACTGCTCGCATTCTGAGAATTCGATAATGGAATCAATCTTTGCATCGATTTCTTTCCTGCTCATTCCAAGGACGGAACCATTGAGATAAATATTCTCTCTTCCTGTGAGCTCGGGATGAAAGCCAGTTCCTACCTCAAGAAGACTTGCCACCTTGCCATCTATATAAATCTTTCCACTGGTAGGGGTAGTTATCCTGGAAATAAGCTTTAAAAGAGTGGACTTACCGGCGCCGTTTGCACCGATTATTCCAAGAGTCTCTCCCCTTTTAACGTCAAAAGACACATTATCAAGGGCTGTAAAGCTTTCATTATGAAGTTTGTCATCCCTATTGCTGCGCCTTCTTATGGCGTCCTTAAGGGTCTCGCCGGTTACAGTACCAAGAAGATACTCTTTCCTGACGTTTTCAACTCTTAACATCAAATCGTCCATATCAATTCTTTACTGTTTATTCCTGTTACTAATTTCTGCAAAGAGACGATCCTGGGCTTTCTTTACCCACTTGCCAATTGTCCGTCTCTTAGTTCCTTCAAGTATCTGGGCTTTAATCTCTTCATCGGAAAGAGAATCAAGCTTATGTATGTTCGTTCTAAGCACTCCGTAACAGAAAGTATCAAAGGTCTTAAGGCACTGCTTTTTATTAAGCCTTTTAGCCACCTTATAGTTGTCTTCAAGAAGATTAAGCAGCCTTGGCATAACAGTCTTCTGATCCAGGCTGTTCATAAGGGATACGCTGCGAAGTCTGTAACAGTAGTAATAGTTAACAAGCATTACTGCTGTTTTAATGCACATCATATACTCGGTCAAAAAGCAGATATCTTCTGCGAATATTTCTTTTGTATCCTTAAACTCAAGGTTATTCTGAACTATGATATTTCTGTTATAGAGTCTGCTCCAGGCTTCCCATCCTTCCTTATATGGAAAGATCCTGTTATCAAGATTCCACAAAAGATCTCCCTCGCCCTTTATTCGAACAATAGACTGGCTCTCTCTAAAGAAGATCTCCTCAGAATTATTCCCATCTTCATCAGTCTTAATGTACTGGAAAGCATACAGGTCACCCTTGGCGAATTTCATTCTCTCATGGATGGATGACAATGCTCCGGGAACTATTGAGTCATCACTGTCAATGAACCAGATCCATTCTCCCTGTGCCTGTCTAATTCCTGTGTTCCTGGCTCCGGAAAGTCCCTGATTAGCCTGATGAACGACCTTCACTTTACCAAATCTCTTGCAGAATTCATCGCAGATTGCTTCTGATCCATCTGTAGAACCATCATCCACGAGAATCACCTCGAAGTCATCAAAGTCCTGCCCCTCAATAGATTTAAGACAAGTCTCCAGGTATTTACTTGTGTTATAAACAGGTACAACTAAGCTAAATAACATTTTTCTTTTCCTACTAATCAAACGATATCTATAAAGTCCTTTTCAGCCTGTCCATAGAGGATAATGGCTAAAAAGAAAACGATCAAAGTAAACAAAATACTGTAAACAAGTCCCGGGAAATATATCCCACCGGTGCCCATAAGGCAAAATCTGAAAGCCTCAATAATTGAAGACATAGGATTGATATAAACAAGCTTCTTTATCAGGGGTGAAAGCTGTGATGTAGGGTACAAAACAGGTGAAATATACAAAAGCACCGACATTGCTGCTCCTGTAAGATGGTCAAAATCCCTGTACTTAACAGTCAGTGCTGAAATGATCATTCCCAGAGATGTGCCCATTATCAGGGAGATAAGGAAAAGCGGAATAACCCAAAGCATTTGGAAACCGGTAAATGCCACTTCCCCTCCGCAAAGAAACACTAGCAGCACCACAACCAGAACCGCAAACTGAAGAAGGCCTCTAACCAGCCAGAGAAGCGCGTTGGAAAGAGGTACTATTAACCTTGGAAAATACACTTTCCCAAAGAGATATGAGTTTTCCATTAAAACCTTTGTATTGCCGTAAAAGCAGGAAGAAAACAGATTCCAGATGACATTTCCGGATAAGCAGAAAAGAAAGTAAGGAACTCCGTCAGAAGACATCTTACCCACATAGCCAAAAACAACTGTAAAGATACCGGTATTAAGGATCACATTGAATATCATCCAAAGTGGTCCCAATATGGTCTGCCTGTATTGGAGGGAATAATTTCTTTTAAAAAGAGTCATTACAAGGCTTTTATATGCCCAGATCTCTTTTAGATCAAGGTTCCAAAGGCCCTTTTCCTCCCCTATTATTGTCTGCCATGCCTTTTCCATGAACTGCTCCCATTAAATCACAACACGCGGATCACTCCTCAAAGAGCATATCCTCTATCTCCTTAAACCTAAGCTCCTGATCAATAATCTTCTTTCTCTCAATTATCTTTTCCTTGTAGTGCTTCTGAAGCTCAGGATTATCCAAAACCTTCTTCATTCCCTGATATATACCAAGAACTGAAGCTTCCATCACAATGCCATACTCACTATCGCCGATAAGTTCCCTTACGCCGGAACAATCCGTAAGTAAAAGCGGAGTATCCAAAAGAGCCGCTTCCTGGCTTACAAGAGAAAAGCCCTCAAAGATTGATGAAGAAAGAAGCCAGTCTGCCATCTTCATATATTTATAAGGATTAGTTCTAAGGCCAAGGAATCTCAGATTCTTTACCTTAAGTCTCTTTGCTGCTCTCATGACGCGGTTGTACTCATCGCCCCAGTTCTCCTGGCCTCCGATGGCTATCACATCAAAGTCATAGCCCTCAACCTCAAGCATATGGACTGCCTCAAGAAGAAGATCGTATCCCTTCTGGTAGTTGATCCTTCCAACCACAACAAACAAAGGCCGTCCATCAACCTTTTTTACATCAATTACGGGCTCATTTGCTCCATATTCTATCTTCTCAACATTAAGTGGGTTGTATTTTACAACGTAATTGCCGGTATCTCCAAGAACTTTTATTAGCGAATCTTTAATGTCCTGAGATACACAAACTACCTTTTTGTATTTCTGAAGTTCCTTGAATTCGTTCTCAGCACTGCCATACAGGTACTCAGAATAATAATAATTATTGTAATCCGTGTGGTACCAGGAGAATTTTCTTGGACAGTTGAAATCAGCACAGTACTGGGTTACATCTCCGTCCTTAAGCGCTATAACCACATCAAAGTCACCATGCTTCTTAATATGATCAAACCTGAGTTTACATATGATCCTCTTTATTGTATAGATCAGATAAGCAATGCTAAAAGTACTGTTATACGAACGACGCGCGGTTTTGAACACATAATGCACGTTTTCCGGATAATATTCATAAAAATCGCGTTCGTTGAATAAAGACATAACAGTAACATCATACTTGTCATGCCATCTTTCAACAAAATCCTGCAGGAGCTTTTCCACTCCGCCACCGGTTATAAGATCATTTACAATAAGAATCTTCTTCATAGGTGACTATTCCTCTCCCTTATCACCTTAATTACACAAAAATAGCCCTAATATTTATAAATGTTTACAGTCAATTTGTCTATGACAAAATGTACTAAATTTATCAGAATTCATCCATTAGTTTTTGAATGTCTTCCTGTCCAACAACATCCATTTTCTTATTAGCTATCCTATAAACCCTGTCACACATAGTAAGAACCGTAGGTCTATGGCTGGTGAGGATAATTGTCTTTTCAGGATATTTTCTCTTGATATTATCTAAAACTTTCCTCTCTGTAGCCACATCAAGGGATGAAGTAGCCTCATCCATAAGAAGTATCGGAGTATCCTTTAAAAGCGCTCTTGCAATAGCCAGTCTCTGGCTTTGTCCCTCTGATACGCCCTCTCCTCCCTGACCAAGTTCATACATAATGCCTCCTGGGAGCTTCTCAACAAAATCAGAAATACATGCTATCTCCAGTACTTCTTTTATCTGCTCATCTGTAGAATCTCCGTTAACCATCTTGAGATTTTCAAGAATAGTTCCCGCCATCATAGTATTGCCCTGAGGCACATAGGATATGGCACAACGGGTGTTGAAACCAAGGTCCACCTGATCGGAGCCGTTAGAAGCATAAGCGCGACCTTTGCCTGCAGAAACAATGCCAAGAAGAAGCCTTAGCATAGTGGTCTTTCCTTCTCCAGAGGCACCAATAAGCGCAATCAACTCTCCTGGATTAGCATCAAAGGACACTCCCTCAAACACGTTATGACCATTTCCATAGCTAAAGTACAGATCTTCAACATGAACACTAACGCCCTTATCTGCTCTTCTGGTATCAAGAAGTCTTTTCACCTCTCTATCATCAGTCGAATTTTCCTCATCCGGAATGGAAAGGAGTTTTTTTAGCCTGTCAGCAGAAGCCATATAAGCCATAATTGTTGGAACCAGGTCAAGGAGCGCCTGTGTAGCAAGGCTTATCTGAAGGGCAAGAAAGGCAATAACCGAAAGGGAGCCAAAAGAAATATTCCCAGTATGAACCCTATAGAACATCCAACCGATCATTATACTTGCTCCAATAATGCCGGCAATATACGAGGTTGCATAGGAACTCATTATATATTTGTTGGTTCTAAGGTCAATCTTCTTTCTTCTAATCTCGATATCCTGCATCTTGTTATAGAAGTAATCACCGAGCCCAAAGGCTTTTACCGCATGGATATTACTAAAGGTCTCAACATTATAGGAATTTATCAGAGATTCAATCTCTCTTATCTGAGTCTCAGAATCATATATCTTTCCCATGAAAATTCTGGAAGCCACAACTACTATAGGCCCGATGACTATAGCCAAAAAGATCATGCTGGGGTCAAGATAGACTATAAACAGACCTGCCCCAAGAATAAGGGACAGCTTTGAGATCATAGTAGGAACAAGACCACTGGTATTGCCTGCCACAGTCTTAACATCCGAAGAAAGCCTGGTGATAATGTCACCGGAATGGTACTCAGAAAGGCCTTCCCAAGATGCATCCATAAGTTTCCTGTAAGCCATAAGTTCAAGATCATTGTACATGCCATTATAATTCCTGGAAGCATATCTTGTACTGAATATGGTTATAGATACATTTATGGCATATAATAACGCAAAAAGTGCTCCGGTTCTGATAAGCTTCTCCATGTTATCAGCCAGAGCAAGGTCTACAAGACTGCCAACCTTACTAGTCATAAAAATCTGGTAAATTGACTGTAGGATCAGCATCAGTATATAAAAGTATAAACGAGTTCTGTATTTCTTCAGAACCCCTAGCGCCCAGGCAAGGGTTCTGAAAATATCTCCAAACAAGCGGAGCTTTTCTTTGCTTTTCATGTAAGTTTCCACTTATCCCTTTGTAAGTTGATAGATTCCGCGTAAGAAGCAAAAAACATCAAATCTTCCTGTTCGCAGCGCCAGGTACCTAATAGTACTTATCTTCTTTGCTCTAAATATATCATTGAGCATAGACTGGAATTCAAATGAACCTACTTCTTTATTCAAATCTCTTCTGACTGTATTAAGCTTTCCAAGCTTCTGGAAATAATCATGCTTGGTAGCCAGTCTGCTGGTCCAATCTGTAATAAAAATGGATTTAACAACCAAGAGGTTGTCCTCTGTAACATCTTTCTGCCTTGCTTCCCATTCAAGAAAACGCCTATACACTTCTTTAGTATCTTCAATATCATTTTCATGATAAGTAAGTGATAAGCTATCTTCACTTCTCTTAACGTAATGATATAGTGGCTTATTGATTATCCCGATGTAGCCATTTGAAACATCAAGATAATCCAGATTAAACTTTAAATCCTCGCCGATGTGAACAGACTGATCAAACTTAAGACCATTACTCCTTATCACTTCAGCATCATACAGTTTATTTGTGACGAAGTTAAAAATCTTAAGCCACGCCAAAACAGAAGCAACATTTCTTTT
>JAEEGL015260804.1_pt1 | contig 10072 bp, 13 predicted proteins | sample 9134231 | NCBI WGS metagenome assembly JAEEGL01 (sample SAMN16246548, study PRJNA631951) | gut metagenome | biome: gut microbiome; feature: rumen; material: fiber-attached | host: Bos | place: Iran: Karaj | collected 2018-10 | reverse complement strand
GAGCATCAATCTTTGTTTTAGTATATTCTGTTAAATTAGTTGCTTTAGAACCAAATTGTACTTGATAAGCATCTTTTTTATTTAATCTTTTTAATATATCTTCTTTAGGTATATCTAATACCTCAGATAACTTTTGAGCAGTATATTCTTTATCTACTACGTGTTGTGGATTATTTGGATTCTTAGTTCTAGCCTCAGAAAGATAAGCAATTAATGTGTAAGAATTGACTGTTCTTGCTAAAATATCACCATTAACATCATATATGCTACCACGTGATGCATATAATGTTTTTTTAACTGTAGTAATTGAAGAAGCTTTCTTTTTTAAGTCTACTCCATCTACTTTATCCGCTAAAACAATATAGCAAAGTTTTGCTATTGCAGCGCATAATAAAAGAGCAACAGCAAGTATTAATAATCTATTAGTTTTAACTGTTACTCTCTTTCTCACTTACATAACCTCTATTCTTGACCTATTGTCTTAATATTACTATTATTATACGACAATCCATAGTCTTGTGCAATACTTTGAATATTTTCCAAACTTGCAAGTTCATCAACTTGCATTGATAAACTTTCATTAGTTAACTCTTGAGCTTCTATTTTATTTTTTAATCTTTCAACCTTTGTATTTGTTTGGGAAAGTAATGCAGACGTATATACATTAAAAATAGGAATAGCTAATAGTAATAATACTAAAAGCAAATACATGAATTTTTCTCCTTTTAATAGTTTCAATCTTTTAGTCTTCTTATTAGCTTTCACTTTTTTCATATCCTTTCTATTATTCTTAATTTTGCGCTTTTACTACGCGAATTCTCTTTTATTTCCTTTTCACTAGGAACTATTGGTTTTTTATTAATTATCTTAATTAGTGGTTGATATTCTTTTGGTATTTCTGGAAGACCTTTAAATACTTCATCAACTTCACTATATTTTTTGAATATATTCTTAACAATTCTATCTTCTAATGAATGAAAAGTAATTACACAAATACGTCCACCTTTATTAAGCAACTTAATAGCATCAGGTAATACATTTTCTAATACTTTTAATTCATTATTAACTTCAATTCGAATTGCTTGAAATATTCTACGCTCAGGATGCTGTTTATAAAAATAATTAGCTCCTGTGGCACTTTCAATTACATCAACTAATTCTAAAGTATTAATAATTGGTTTAATACTTCTTTTTTCAATAATCTTCTTGGCAATAACTTTAGATAGTTTTTCTTCACCATATTCATAAAAGATTTGCATTAGCTCTTCTTCTTTGTAGGTATTAACTACATCATAAGCACTTTTTCCTTTGCCTGACATACGCATATCAAGTGGTGCATCTTTCATAAAAGAAAAACCACGAGATGCATCATCAATTTGAGGTGATGAAAAACCTAAATCAAAGATTATACCATCAACTTGATTTATGTTTCCATTGGCAAGATAATCTTTCATATTGACAAAATTAGTATTAAAGATTTTAAAGTTTTTTCCGATTTTTGCAAGTTCCTTTTCAGAATAGGAAACTGCATTTTCGTCGGCATCGAAGGCGAATAAGAAACCCCTTTTAATCTTTTTTAATATTTCTTTTGCATCGCCTGCAAATCCAACTGTGGCATCAACATCGATACCATCCTCTTTGATATTTAACCCCGAGATCGCTTCATCTTTTAAAACACTATAGTGCATCTGTGTTGACCTCAAATAAGTGTTCTGCGATGTCCTCTAATTTTTCTTCATTTTCATCCATAAAGGCATTAAAACGATCACTTGACCAAATTTCTAGGCGGTCATTCACGCCGATTACAACGCATTCTTTCGTTAAATCGGCGTAACTAACCAATGGGGAGGCTATGTTTATTCGACCACTTTTATCGAATTCACATACAGTAGCACCCGAGAAGAAGCTTCTTGAAAAAGCACGGGCATCTTTCTTTGTAAATGGCAAAGTATTTAGTTTATTAACTAGTTTTTCCCATTCAGTCATTGAGTATACATAAAGACATTTTTCGATTCCACGAGTAATGATAAACTCAGAGCCTAGCTCATCCCGATATTTATTCGGAATAACTAAACGGTTCTTTTCATCAATGTTATGATGATACTCTCCCATTAACATACAAATCCCCCACTTTCTCCCACAGATTACCACTGTTCAAATATATATTATCAAAAACAATAAAAAAAGTAAACATAAAAATGCTTACTTTTTAAATATTTACACTTATTGACGTTGATAATTATTATTCTTCGTTATCTTCACTAACTTTGATAACTTCTTCACCTTTGTAATTACCACACTTAGTACATGCTCTATGAGGTCTAATTGCTGCTCCACATTTTGGGCACTTAGTTAAAGCACCAACTTCTTTTTTTAAATGAGCATTACGCATTCTTTTTCTTGTTTTACTAACCTTTCTATAAGGAACGGCCATAATTATTCACCACCTTTAAAATTATCTTCTTGTGTTTTATTAAATTCCCAACCTTTACCACTTAAGCTAACGTTTTCTTCTTTTGTATAGCTAATGGGAACTTCCAATACAATATTTTCCCATAAAATCTCCGATATATCAAGCATATTTTGATTATTTTTGAAAAAATTAGCATATTCAACGTTGTTTCTATCTAATGTTTCATCAATTTTAAAATCAAAATCATATGGTACTAAGTTTAAGGAAATTGAATCTTCCAAATACATTGTACCTTTTACATCTAAATCTAGTTCTATTTCATCTAATACAGTATATTTAATAATACCTTTAACCAATACACCATCTAATTTCTTAATTTGTTTATCTTCTATATTATCAAATGATACTTTGTTATCAATTTCCATTATTCCTTTATTAACTAGCTCATTAATATTTATTTGCATTTATATCACCCTTTTAAACATCTTTTCTAAATCATAATTACTATATTTCATAATTGATGGTCTTCCATGACAACAATTATATGGATTATCACACTTAATTAAATCATTTAACAGTTGTTCCATTTGCTCAATTGATAATCTTTCATTAGCCTTTATACTCATCTTACAAGCTGCCATTTTAATAACACTATCAATAAATTTATCTTTAGAAAACTTTTTATCATTACTTATTGTTAAATCAATAATTGCCTTAATACTTTCTTCTTCTCTACCGCTTGTTAACCAAGTTGGATGGCTATTTACTAATATAGTATTAATACCAAACTCTGAAAATCTAAAGCCTAATTGTTCTAAAATATCCTTTCTTTCTTTAAATATATTATATTCGCTGGTTGAAAGTTCTATAGACATAGGTATTAATAAATCTTGTGAATAGACTTTTTCTTGTTTTCTTTCTTTAGTAATAGCCTCATAATTAATTCTTTCATGAACAGCATGTTGATCTAAAATATATAATCCATCTTCAGCCTCAGCAATTATATATGTCCCATGTACTTGACCAATTGGCGTTAACTTTAATATTTTAAAATCATTGTTCTTTTCAACTGGTTCATTTACATTAAAATCCATTTCTGTTTGAACAATATTCTTATCTTCTTTATAAACACTTGGTTCAATAAATGGTATTTCTTCTTTTTCTTCACCACTTAGCATTACTGCATCAGGTATTAATAGATTATTATATAAAGTATCTTTAATAGTTTTATATAAAAGATCTGTTAATACTTCAATTTTACTCATCTTAATATCTTGTTTAGTTGGATGAATATTAACATCAACAAGTGTTGGATCTACATAGATATTGATAACTACAATGGGATAAAATCCATCATGTTTATAAGTATTATATGCATCATTTATAGCTCTATTAATATCTAAGTTCTTAACAACACGGCCATTAATCATTATATGGAAATGATTACGGTTCTTCTTTAATACACTTGGTTTAGATACATAACCATTTATTTCAAAATCATCATTATTAGCCTTAATCTCTAACATGTTACTTGATACATTAATACCATATATTTCATGGATAGTTTTAAGTAAGTTATTAGCTCCGCTTGTTTTAACAATACTTTTACCATTGTTAGTTAAATTAAATGTTATTTCCGGATGTGATAAAGCAAGCTTTTCAATATAACTAATGCAATTGTTTAACTCAGTTGTTTGACTTTTTAAGTATTTTAAACGTGCTGGTGTGTTATAAAAAAGATTTGTAATAGATATCTTAGTACCAATTCTAGCATCACTATTGATAACTTCAAGTATTTTGCCACCTTTAATATGTACATGAGTCCCTACATCTTTATTACAGGTATCTAGCTCTACTTCAGAGACTGCACTAATTGATGCTAAAGCCTCGCCACGAAACCCTAATGTTTCAATAAAGAATAAATCATCAACCGTTCTAATTTTACTTGTTGCATGAGAAGAAAATGCTAAAACTGCATCATCTTTATCCATACCAACACCATTATCAATAACTGTTATGCCACTTAATCCCCCATCTATTAAATCAACTTTAATATTCGTAGATTCCGCATCAATTGAGTTTTCAACTAATTCTTTTAAAACAGAAGCACATTTTTCAACAACTTCACCCGCGGCTATTTTATTAGCAAGTGCCTCGTCCATAACCTTTATTTTACTCATGATTACCCCCAACTATTGATGATCTTATATCAATAAAGTCTTTAGGAATATTAATATAAACATTACATTTTTTCTTAATGTTAATAAATCCCAAACCTTTTATAATTAAATCACTGTTATCCAATACTTCAATTTTATTATCAAAATCATTAATCTTTTTTCTTTTAGAAATATTTATATCATTATTCATATAAAGACTAATATTATTATCTATATTCATAGACACATTAATATTATTAAATAGTAAATAATACTTATTTTGTAACTGATAAGTCTTTGGTTTTATTTCTTTATTTGCGCTTAATGCATCATAAAAATAATCATCAATAAAACCTGGTGCATCATAAATAATAGTATCTTCAAATTTTACTTTAACAAAATCTAATGTTGTATTAGCCTTTTTACTAACTGTTAGAGTTCCAGTAGTTAATTTATTTATTAAACTACTTTTACCTGCATTAGTAAAACCAGCAAATACAACCTGTTTTTCTCCTTTAATAATATTTTTTAATACTTCAATGTTATAATTATTGTATATACTTGTTATATAAACATTATCTTTTATATGATATACTCTTTTAATATTATCTATTAATTTATCTTTTATTATATTTCGGGGAATAATATCACTTTTAGTAATAACTAATATTTTCTTACAAGTAATCTTATTATATAAATCAATAATAGATTGATAAATATTTAAAAAATCAACAACAAAAACAACCAAAGCTTTTTTTTGATTAATATCTTTTGTTAAAGAATCATTACTAATCTTAATATTAGTTTTTTTATTATCACCATAATGCTTTATTTTAAAACATCTTTGGCATAAATCATTAGTTAACTTTGGTGTAAATCCATCTTTTAAAATATCTTGATCTTGTAGTTCTATTCCACATCCAATACACTTCTTAGTCATAATACTCCCCTCTGACTAATAGTTTCTTTCTGGATAGTTTTCTTAATATAAACTTTTCAAAAAAACGATTAATTCTTGTTCCAAATGGTTCATATGAAGCAATACGATTAACTAAAATAGATGTAAAACCCATATTATTTGCACCATATATATCAGTGATTAATTGATCACCAATACAAGCTATTTCATTTTCAGTATAATTATATACATCTAATATCTTTTTATATTTTCTTTTAAATGGTTTACAACTACTATAAGCAGCATCAACATTTAATTTTTCTTTAAATGGACGTACTCTGTTTTTTGTTCCATTTGAAATAATAATTATTTTAAAATCTCTTTCTAAAGAAGCAACTAATTCTTTTAATTTTTGATCAGGTTCTTTAGTTTTATAAGGAGCTATAGTATTATCTAAATCAAGTAATATACATTTTATTCCATTTTTCTTTAATTTAGCATAATTAATAGTATATATACTTTGATTATATATATCTGGTATAAACTTATCCATAACTATCACTTCTCCTTGTATTAAACTATATAATATTTTATTACCTGCCTTGCACATAATCTAATGCTTCATCAAAAGTATCTACACTTTTAATTTTTATATTTAACCTATTTTCTTTCTTTACCTTTAATGCTTCTTCATAATTGCTTGGAGGACATAAAAATACATCAGCATGTTTTTTATAAGCCCCAAGTAATTTATATTTAACGCCATCTATTTCACCAACATTACCATCTGCATCAATTGTTCCTGTCCCAGCAATTTTAAGTCCATTAGTAATATCTTCTTTAACTAATTTATTATAAATAGCTAGCGTTAACATCAGTCCCCCACTAGATCCGGTTTCTGTTTTTTTAGTTTTAACCTCTATTTTAGGATTAGTATCATAATCATATGTATTAATAGAGCCTATTCCTAAGAATAAAGAATCATTATCTTTATATACTATAGCATGTTTAGTAACTACTTTATTATTTTCATTAACAACTATTTCTAATTTATCTTTATCATGATAATTCTTCACAATATCTTTTATTTGAGCTACATTTTGGACTTCTTCATTTTCAACAGATATAATCTTATCATATACTTTTACATCTGTTTGTGCCTTATCTGCTACAAATATAACATTATTATAATACTTTTTAATATCTATTTTTTTACCTGCTTTTTTATAAGCAACAATCGTAGCGTTATCTATAGATGATTCTAAATATATTCTTTCTAGTTTAAATAACTCATTAATTGATTTATTATCAACTGTTATATCTTTTTTAGCTACAATATCCCAATTAGGAATAATATAAGAAAGAGCCAAAGATGGAATAGTTCCTTTTACTAAGGAAACATATGTCATTGAAAAATCACCTTTTGCATCATAACCTGTTTTTACATCAACACGGTCATTTAATGAAACAAGGCCTCCTGGTTTATATACAACATATGGAGTTTGATATGTAAATAATACTATTATCAACACTAATGATATCAAGAATTTATAATTAATAACAATAAATTGTTTAATTCTATCATATATTGTAGTAAGCATTTTTATCACCATTCTAATTATAGCAAAAAAGAGGTACTTTATGAAAACAAAATTAACTTATTTATTCTTAATTATGTTAATAATACTATTATTCTTAAATTATTATATTGTTTTAACCTCAGCTATTGATGCTTTTAATATATGGTTATATAAAGTATTCCCTTTTCTTTTTATTATGTTTGTTTTAAATGATATACTAATTTCCTTAAATTTTGATTCACTTTTTAAATCTAATACTATTTATATAATTATTATGTCATTAATAAGTGGATCACCTTCTAGTGCCTATATTATCTCAGAAATGTATAACAATAAAAAAATATCTTATAATTCTGCGAATAATGCTCTTTTATATACTTATTTTGTTAATCCATTATTTTTGTATTCTATTCTAAATACTTTATTTATATATAAAATAGCAATAAAACTAATGATAATTCATTATTTAAGCAATATTATTATATTTATATTATATAAACCTAAAATAACAAGAAAAGAATTAAACAGTAAGTATATTAATATTAATCTTGGTAATTCTATAAAAAAAGCAATGAATAATCTTTTAATGATTCTAGGAACTATTGCTTTTTTTATGATTATTACAAATATTATTAATACTACTTTAAATTTAAATAATGTAACAACACTATTTATTAAAGGCTTATTAGAAATAACTCAAGGTTTAGTATATCTAAAAAGTATTCATTTACATACACTTATTAAACAAATAATAGCTATTATTTTTATTTCTTTTGGGGGATTATCTATTCATAGTCAAATAAAAAGTATTTTAGATGAATATAATCTAAAATACATTTATTTTTTTAAAGGTCGTTTATTACAACTTATTATTTCTCTAATATTAGTTATTGCTTATAAAACGTAAGTCAATATCATCAATTAGATTGTTTTTACAATTTGTACAATTACTATTAGCATCATTATCAGTGTAAACATTTATATGAATATTACCAATCGTAATATCACGATGTAGTTCATTTGCCACCATTATATTACTATAATCTAAAGTACAATCAGTCATTACCCATTTATATGTTTTTTCATTATTAGAATTGTATTCTAAAATAGATTGATTATTTTTGTTTTGAACAGTAATTACATATGCTTTATCATTTTTATCAGAATAAGTTAATGTAGTTTTTGTTCCACTAGTTGATTTAACTATTGTGCCTTCTACCCCATTTTTTGTTAAATCTTTTTGAATAGTCTTTATAATTTCATTTCTTTTTAATTGATTATTAGATGCAAAAAAATCATTATTTTGCATATTTGTTATATCTAATAATAGTTTATACATAAAACCCATTACAACTGTTAATAATACTACACTTACTAATAATTCAATTAATGTTACTCCTTTATTATTTAACTTCATAACACACCTCAATTAATCTCCATTACTAATAAAGTAATCATTAATAATGATGTAACCTGAAGTAGGATTTTCAAGTTGTTTTATTAAAGCACTTTTTATTGCATTACGTGATTTCCTTAATAATATTCTATTAGATGAATAAAAAACAGTAATACCCAAAAGTATTAGTAACATAAGAACAATAAATGAATATATTATTGTCATAGATATAAAACCATTTTTCTTTTTCATTTAATCACCTCAAATTGTTTTTTGGCATTATAAAAAGGACCCTGTATTAAGAAGATCTAGACATATCATCCGTTATTTCTAATGATGAAAAATAACTTTCACAAAAAGCAGATTGTTGTACGCAACCAATAACGCCGTTTACAGCATCATATCTTTCATTATATTCAACTACTAAATAGTAATGTTTATCAGCATCTGGTAGTTCAATACTTTTAATATATTTGACTAATTTTTTATCATTTAAATCATTAAAAGCACTGGTGCTTTTTATCATATTACTAGTTACTATATAAACTCTTCCAATATGGAAATCGCCAAAAATAAACGATAATTCTTCTTTATGTTTTTCTGTATCAGGGGCAGATTCTGAAAACAATCCATTAACATCATAACCTATTTTTATATAATTATTATAACTTTTATTCCTAACTGTCATAATATTAGAATTATCTAGTAGATAATCTAGCAAATAATAAGTACGATATATATATGAAGCATCATCATACATTAAATGCTTTTTTTCGTTACTAACTGAATTACTATATGCATTATATATAGCAAGTAATGATACAGCTAATACTACAATCATAATAATAGTTTCAATAAATACAAAACCTTTCTTATTCTTCATAATACCATTCCTATAATAACATTATATCAAAAATAATCATTAAAACAAGAAAAAAGAAACTATAAAAGTTTCTATTTCATATATTACTATAGGTGATAAAAATGTATCCACGTCGTAATAGTGGTTTTACAGTAATTATATTATTTATACTAGCTATACTAATCTTTTATCAATCTCTTATTACTCTAATACTTCCATTTAGATGGAACATTTTTGTCTTATTTTTAGAATTATTCTTGTTCTTTTTCTTTATTATGCGCATAATATGGCCTTATTAATTCTTCAGTTTTAAAAATATAATCAAAATTCTCTTGCATTATTTCCGTATTCTTAAATTCATTACTGTCTTCTTTTATTGTTGGTGGTAACACCAATAATATAAACAATAATTTTTGTTCATAATCAAGCAAAGGATAATTATTAAAATATCTTTTTAATACTGCCTCAAAATTATAATACTTATATTCATTTTTATATAAATTAACTATATCTAAAACAGGAGTATCAATTATATAATTGTCCCAACTTATTAAATAATCTTTATCAGATTTTATATAATGATCTAACTTTAAATTATTGTGCACAACTGAGACCCTGATACTTTTATTGTCTTTTACTAAATCATACCAGTTATTTAACTCACTTTCACAAAAATCTAATGCTTGAACTACTTTGTAATAATTACGCATAAAAAGATAATGTGATGGACTCATATAAACTTCATTAAAATATATATCATATTT
>JAEEGL014557164.1_pt1 | contig 10072 bp, 13 predicted proteins | sample 9134231 | NCBI WGS metagenome assembly JAEEGL01 (sample SAMN16246548, study PRJNA631951) | gut metagenome | biome: gut microbiome; feature: rumen; material: fiber-attached | host: Bos | place: Iran: Karaj | collected 2018-10 | reverse complement strand
TATTCTCAAGACTGGTATACTTTCAATAATTCTGAATTAGGATTATATGAAGTACTCTTAGAACAAATTCCGAAATTTGATTATTCCCCGTTCATAACTGCATTATCACTTAACTTTTTATATTGTCTAAATCAATTCGTTATCTTCAGTCTTTAACGAACCTAATTGCATTTTAACCAGTTATAATTAATTATTTTCCTGGTAGTCTGGTAATTTTATAGATATGTATCTGTTGATATATAAATTTTTCAGAGTTAATAAATAGGGTATTTAATGTGTCAAATCACTTAACTTGTTTATCGGTATGAATTTCTTTGCAGGAAGGGATATGTTATTGATTTTTTTAGTCATCCATATAGAATCGTACCACTTGTTAAATTTGTAGCCCCAATATTTAAAATAAGCAGTTTGTACAAATCCATGTTTTTCATGAAAAATTTTTGACTTATTATCCAAATATGGATCATTTTCATCAGTTACTGCAATATAAGCATTAATGGACACTACATTTTGCTTAATAAGAATATATTCAAGTTTATCATAAAGTTCAGTACCAATTCCGTTACCAACAAACTCTTTTTTAACATAAATAGTAGATTCAACAGTAAAATCATATGCTTTTCCATCATGTACTCTTCTTGCATATGCAAATGCAACTACTTCACCATTATTTTCAGCAACAAGCACAGGATATTCTTTCATAATAGTTAACAAATCATCTTTAAATGTGTCAAAATTCGGAACCACATCTGTAAAAAGTACTGCAGTACTTTTAATGTAATATTCTAAAATTTCATGCATAGTACAAAAATCATTCAAATCAGCAAATCGAATATACATAATAATCTGTTTATAAACTATAAAACTTAAATACTTTACTGAAAAAACATTAACGAATACGAAGTAATGCTGACCCAATTAAGCATCAATTTCAAATTCATTCTTTTTATTTTACTGTCTAAATCAATTCGTTATCTTCAGTCTTTAACGAACCTCTTTGTAACTGTAACAGTCGTGGTGAATTGTGAAGAAGCAGTAGTGTTGTCTCCAGCATAGGAAAATACAAAAGTATATGTTCCAGCAACACTTGTTTGAAAAGTAACTGTTGCAATACCATTATTATCAGTGGTTTTTGTTTGGTGACGGTTAGCTTCATTTAATATGTATTCTGTCCCATCAACTCTTACACCAGTTACATCTACAGTTACCGTTTTATTTTTTAGAACACTGACATTATCTGATAATTTTATTTTAATGTTTTGTGATTGTTTTGCTTCTATTGGAGTTGTTTTTTCTACAAGTTCTATACGTGAACTGGTCTAAATCAATTCGTTATCTTCAGTCTTTAACGAACCTTTTATTTATTTTCTTTATTTTACTAGTTTAAAAAGTTTTCCACAATTATTTTTAGAGTATTACTAGGAAAATATTTTATTATTACTAAAATAGGGGTGGTTTCCTAATTACCAATAAATTTTAAAACTTATATACTTTTCATCATTGCTTATTGTCTGTCTTAACAACTTTAATTGTTTTTCAATTATTTGATAATATGTTAATTGTTCATCACAATAATTAATCTATTATGCATTTTATCCATTATACTTTTTATCAGAATATATTTTGATTCTTTTTTAGCACGTTTCTTTTAGGTCCTCTTCTGTGATTTGTTTTCTTTTTATTAATAAAAATACTATTTTAATAGTAATTTTTCTATAAATTCTTCTATATTTCAGTTTAATTAAATAAAAATATAATCAAATATAAATAATATAATTATTATATTCATATATAATTAATTAACATTTGTATAATAGAGGTGTTTGGAAATGGCTATGAAAACTATACGAGTTTCTGAAGAAATTCATACAAAACTATCTCATTTAGGCTTAAAATCCGAAACTTATAATGATATAATTGGAAGATTGATTTCTGCATATGAAGAAGAATATCTGGATGATTTTAGCGATGAAGAAGCTGCTTATTACAATGAAAGAATTAAACAATTTGAAAATGGAAACTATGAAGGAACTAGAAAAGTTGATTTAAATGCAATCAAAGAGAAAAGACAGGGATGAGCCTATTTATGAAATCTTTGAAGATAAAAAAGTAATTAAATTTCTAGATAAACATTTTAATGATATTGATTTAAAAAATCGTATAGAAGAAAAATATTATGGGTTAGCTGTAAATCCATATAAAGAAGCTCAAAATTCTTTTAAAAGTAAAAAATGTCCTAAATGTAAAAAAACCAGAATGGGAAATTATAGAATTATCTATTTCATTAATGAATCTAGAAAAGAAATAGAAATTATTGACATAGGACTACGAAAAAATATTTATAAAAAATGGGATTAATTTCCTTATTATTCTAGTCCCTATTAATCCATTATTTTTACTTTTTATATCAATTTTTATTCGTTAAGTTTAATCTTTAACGAACTCTTAGAATTACCTTATTCTATAATTGTATCACAAGATTGTGATTTAACACAACATTTTAATGCATATAACAAAAAAAAGAAGTTACTATCAGAAGGATTAAATAAAGAAGATTCAAAGCTTAAATCAGAAACAAACAAAATTATTCCTTCTGTTATGTTAGTAGAATGATTTCCTGCAGAACAACTGAGAACTGGAACTCATTTAAGTACCCTTAATTTATATACCCCACAAATCAGTAAAGAAAATAAAACTCCTTGGAAACATATATTACAAAATGAAACACCACGCTATCATTATCTATGTGGAGATGATACTATGAATATCTCACCTATTGTATTTGACTTCAAACGTTATTACACTGTTTCTACAAGTTATATTTACTCAGTATTTTCAGATTATTACTTGATTTCATTAAATGAATTATATCGTGAGAATTTATCTAGTCGTTTTGCTAACTATCTTTCAAGAATGGGATTACCTTAAATTCTACCCCTTTTTTTTATGTGTTATTCTTTTGTTTTTTTGTCTTCAACACTTCAATTAACACAACCATAATATAATCTAACAGTTATAGGAAAGAGAAAAAAATAGTAAAGTATAATTATGATTATAAAAATTCATAAATTATCCTTTATAATCAATAATTCTGAATGCTCAGGATACCACTCAATAAATTTAGATACAGTGTATAATAGGATATATTCAAAATTTTTCACATCATCAAAAAACCAATTTATTCCATGACAAATTTTTTTCATACCCCATCCATCAAACCATAAATGTTCTTTATCATATAGTTCAAGATTCCTACGAACAAAATCATCACTCATAGTTAAACTTCTAAACCCATTCAATCGATCTATGTAAACAAGTAATGGATAAGGAATAAAATATTTTCCAGAAACTAATAACTCATAATTATTTTTTAAATATTTTTCATTTAATGAAAAATTCCTTTTATTTCCAACATATTCTTTATCAAATTTTAATAACTCTTCATAACATTGATCTTCAATTGTATCACAATCATATTTTTTAAATCCTCTTTTAACTTATTAGACATTTATCTCACCTATACACATTACATATTATATACCAGGTTCCATCTTCCATTTGTTCCACGGATATAACATCAATTTTTATTCGTTAAGTTTAATCTTTAACGAACTTAATAAGTGACAACATAAAAGAACTAGGATACAAAGATATACATTATGTATACAGTGGTAGGGGATATCATCTAAGAATACAGGATGAAGAAATATTACATGCCAACAGTAACTTCAGAACAGAACTAGTAAACTACTGTATAGGAGCAGAAGTACCCGAACTAACAGAAGAACTACAACACTTCATAATACCATTCGGCTACAGTAAAGTCTACACCGACTGGTTCAAATACACAGTAAACCACCTACAAAAAGATAAAATGTACAATGGACTAAACCGAAAACTAAAACTAGACATAATAAAAAGACGAGAACTAATAAACACAGGCCAATGGGGACTACTACGAGGAGAAATAGGAATCCGGCGATACGATAAATTAGTAAACAAAATATCAGCAATAAACCGTGGGCTATGCGACACCAAAGTAAGCATAGACCTTAAACGAATACTACGACTACCAAGTACATTACATTATAAGGTGAGTATGAAATGTACAGCAGTTCATAATATAGAAACTTTTGATCCATTTGATGATGCTGTACCTAAGTTTGTGTATGAGAATTTAGGGTAGTATTTTTCTTATTTTTCCATTAGTGTTATTAGTGTTTTTAGGTTGTATTTTAGGTTGTTTGTTTCCTGTTTTCCTATTTGATTTTCAATAGTTTCTTCAATTTCTTGGTTTATTTCCAATGCTCTTTCCTGTATTTTTCGTCCTTTGTTTGTGATTTTTATTATTTTTTTTCTGTTGTCTTGTGGGTCTATTTCTTTGGTTATGAATTCTTTTCTTTCCAGTATTTTCACTGATTTTGTGATGCTACTTTTTCCTATTCCTGTTTTTTGTGATAGATGGTCTATTGATACTCCGTCTTTGTGTGCTAGTGTTAGTAATATTCTTGTTTGACTTAGGCTGATGTTCATTTCTTTTAGTATGTTGTTTAGGTGGTTGGTGTATGTTGTGAATGCTGTTGAGAGTAGTATTCCTAGTTTTATTTCGTTTATGTTTTCTTTTGTGCTTGTTTGGATTTTTTGGTATATGTCTTGCATTTTTATCTTTTTTTCCTTTTTTGTTTATTGTTAATGTTTATATAGTATGACAAATAAATAATTTCCTATGAAATTGTTTCATATGAAATGAAATATTTTTATTAAATCAAGAAGTATCAAAAAAATGAAAACAATAATAATATATATGTCTTCACACCATCAAAACACGGAAAAAATAGTTCAAGCCATGGCAGAAGACACAAATATGGAAACATGTAAAATAAGCGAATTAAGGAATATTAATTTATCCGATTATGATTGTATAGGATTTGCATCAGGAATATACTATCATAACTTTCATAAATCAATAATTGAATTGGTGAAAGAAACACGATTTACGAATAATCAGAAAGTATTTACAGTATACACCTGTGGAATTAACTATATCAATTATGCAAGGAGTATTGAAAAGATAATTAAACAGAAAGAATGTGAATACATTGGATGTTTTAGTTGCAGAGGATATGATACATTCAGTTTCTTTGAAAAAATAGGCGGAATAGCAAAAAATCATCCCAACAATAAGGATAAGGAAAATGCAAGAAAATTCATAGAACAACATAAAATAGGAGAATAAGATAATATGATGGATTTAAAGAAAATGAAAGAAAAAATGAATAAAATGCCAAAAATAGGAGAAGAAGGGCACTGGTCCAACATGAAATTCAATGAAAACATACTGCAGGATGCACTAATAAAACATGCACTAGGATTAGTATATTATCAAATGAGTGATGTTGGAGAAATATTTGAAATAGTATCACAAATCAATGATAAAAAAAGTGAATGGACCCCCGCATGGGCAAACAAGGCAGAACAACTAAAAGAAAAAGCAATACAATATGAAGAAAATAATAAAACTGTATCAGCATATAATGCATACCTTAGAAGTTCAACATACTACAGGATAGCAGCAATGGATATAAGCAACCCAGAAGATTCGCACATGATAGAATATACGCAGGAAGGATTCAATGCATATGAAAAATACCTGGAACTATCAGACTATCCTGGTGAATATATAGAAATTCCATATGAAGACACTTATCTGCCAGCACATTTCTACAAATCACCTACAGCAACAGAAAATGCACCGTTGTTTATAATAACGCCTGGAAGGGATACGTGGGCAGAAGACACACGGTGGATATATGATGCAGCACTAAAAAGAGGAATACACTGTTTGGTATATGATGGTCCTGGACAGGGATTTGCACTAAGACTCAACAACATAACATTCAGACCAGACATAGAAAACGTTATAACACCACTGATAGATTACGTACTGGAAAAATATGATTGTATAGATAAAGATAAAATAATGGCAATGGGTATGAGCTTTGGAGGATTCCTAATAACAAGAGCAGCTGCATATGATAAAAGGATTAAACTATGCATAAACGATCCTGGAAACATCAGCTGGGGTACGGGAATCATACCAAGACTGGAATTGATTATGAAAATACCAGAAAAGATGAGACCATCACAACTGGACTTCATGCTGAAAGATTACATGTGGAAACATGGAGTAAGTGAACAACAACTAGTAAACGAACTAAAAAAATATGACAATACAGAGTTACTGGATGAATTAACATGTAAAGTATTAGTACTGGATGGAAGTTCAGAGATAAACAAGGGTGAAGCAAGGAAATATTATGATTTACTCAAATGTCCAAAAGATTATATATTATTTGATGAAGACAGTGGTTCACAATTACATACCCAAATGGGTGGATATGCAAATGCTTCAGAAACAATACTAAACTGGATAGAAGAAAACGTCTAAGAAATAATCAGGATATACGGACTTATTCTTGTTTATATAAATAAATTTTATACATTAGGTGTATAATTATTTATTATTTTTTCATTTCCAGATGATAAATCCATTAAAAGAACTAGTAAAAGACTTGATAATTGGAATATGGGAGGATAAATAAAACCCACAAGATACGATAAACTAGTAAGAATGATAGCAGAAATAAAGCATGAATTATATGACAAAAAGGTAAGCATAGACTTAAACGGATACTACTATTACATTCCACATTACATTATAAAGTGGGTATGAAATACATAAGTATAAAGTATATGGAAGGATTTGATTCAGTTAAAAGGGCGGTACCAAAATTTGTGGATGAAAAATAAAATATTCTTATGATATCTTATTTTTCATTTAAAGGTAAGAATATTCTTACTATTTCTTTATTGTCAAAATCCTTGTCAAATGAAATTATTTCATATATCTCAAGGTTTTTCATAATTGTTATGTACATTGCATCAAAGAATGCAATTTTACTATCATATTTGACAAAGGTTTCCATAGCTTCATCATAATATGCAGAATCATCTACGATATTAAAGTAATAAGGTAAATTATAATATATTTCACGTATTTCTTTAGCCTCTAAATGTAATTTCATTAGGGTTATAGCTTCTGCTATGACTAGTTTGGAAATATACATTTCTTCTTTTTCATATTTATAATATAATTTTTCAGCATTTTCATGCCAGGTATCATTTTCAACAAACAATCCAACTATGAAATTAGTATCTAGAAATACAGCCATTATAATTCTCCATTTTTAAATTTATGTTTTAATTCAACAGAATCAATTGGTTCTTTAGCATTGTATCTTCCGATCATATCTTTAATTGGTATTTTTTTAATAAAATCCAATTCGGTTTTGCCTGATTCATTAATAGACCATTTTATGATATAATTTTTATCTAAATTATAATGTTTTCTTATTTCGGATGGAATGACTGTTTGGAATTTATCATATATGCTTGTAGTAACTTCCATAATATCACCTAGTAAATAATTTATATTAGGTAATATATAATATTTCATGATATTTTATAAATGACTAAATAATTAATCATGATAATATGTGATTCTTATTTTTTTATACACTTTCTGGGGTGTATAATAATTTGTGTATTTGTTTAATTTGATTCTTGATTTTCCATATTTTTTATTTTTTAATTCATGTATGGATTTTTTATAAACTGTTTATATTTACTCATGATTTTATCTTGTCTTGTTTATTTTGTTCATCAATTTTTATTCGTTAAGTTTAATCTTTAACGAACCCTTATTTATTTTCTTTATTTTATTAGTTTAATTATTTTTCTGCTATTATTTTTAGAGTATTACTGGGAAAATATTTTATTATTACTAAAATGGGGGTGGTTTCCTAATTACCAATATATTTTGAAACTTATATAATTTTCATCATATTAATTGTTTGTCTTAACAACTTTACTTGTTTTTCAATTATTTGATAATATGTTAATTGTTCATCACAATAATTGATTTTACTATGGATTTTATCCATTATACTTTTTGTCAGCAGATATTTTGATTCTTTTTTTAGCAGGTTTGTTCTTTTATTTATGGCCTCTTCTGTGATTTGTTTTCTGTTTACTAATGAAAATACTGTTTTATCTATTATTTGTTGTCTGAATTCTTCTATTAGGTCATATGTTAGACTTTTTCTTTTATTTAAATCACTATGGAGAAATCCACAGTAAGGATCCAAGTTTTCAATGAGTATTATTTTGGTTATTTCTAATGCCAATATTGCGTATCCATAATTTAACATTGAATTTACAACATCATTAGATGGTTTCTGGTCTCTTGTTTTGAAATTTATTTCATTTGGTAGTAATATACTTATTGCTTTCCAGTATTTTACTGATGTAATACCTTCAATTCCCCTTATCTTATTTTTTATTATTCCAACTTCTGAATCTTCTGTAATTTCTAGTTTTTCCAATATTTTTATATTATTCTTTATTTCATTCTTTAACTGATTTACATCCAAGTTTTTCTTGTTTTTATTTAATGTTTTTAGTGTATAATACTGATTATTCATTTTAGATTTGATTATTTCTTTTGAGATTTCTATTCCCTGAAAATTTTCACTTAGTTTATATTGTTTTTTTCTTAGGAGTATCTTTTCATCGTTTGGTGTTGTCAGAATGTATTCTATGTATCCATAGTTATTTGTAGAGATTAATGGTATGTTATTTTGTGATATCAATGATAATGCATCAAATGTTATGTATCCTTTTCCTATTATTAGGATATCTGATATTTTCTTTGCTGATATTCTGTAGATTATGTTATCTTTCTCTTTAACAATTATTTGCTCATTCTTTTTATGAATCGATTTATTATATCCTTGTATAATCATTTTCATAGTATCACATATTGTTGTTCTTCTAGGTTGATGTTTACTCCAATTTGATAAATGTTTTTATAACATCCCTGACATATTGGAACAATTATTATAGAATCAGTGCCTTTATTATTTTTTTCTAGTTCCATTTTTATGTTTTCTAGTTCCTGTGTAGATAATTCACCTATACTTATGTTTGTTGTTATATTCTTGAAACCATAATTTATTAATATATTTCTTACTTTTTCTTGATAATTTAAAAATTTAATTTTTGTTAATATTATAATCTTCATATAACTATTTTTTTATTTTGATTTAGAAAATTTTATGATTTTACTAAAAATACATAGTATTTAAAAGCAAATATTTTAGAATTTATTGCACTTAATTTTTTAATAAAATCTTCCTAAAATATGATTTTTACAATAGTTAATGTATATGTAATAGTTTATTTTTGGTATTTCCGGCATACTTTTTTTAGTATTTTTTGATTTTTTATTGATGAAAAATTCTTTGATTTTATTTCGTTAAACCGTGGTATAGCGAAGTAAAAATTTTTGACATAAATTATCAGTAAAAAATAGGAAAAGAACAAACCATTTTTTTGTAAAAAAAAATTCACTAAAAAAATATATAATAACATTTTAAATAATAAAATAATTTTAATTTTTTTATAAAATAAATATGATTAATATATTAAACATTCGATTTAAAATTACATTATTCCTAAAAAGTTCTAAAATACCAAATTTAGATAGTTACATGTATATGTAATTGTTTAAAAATAAACATTTAATAAAATTTTGAAAATGAGGAATATTTTAGACCAGTTTTACAAAGTAATAAAAATTTTCAATCCAATAATACTTTAATTTTTAAGTCTTTTTTTAAGAGAATTTTAATAAAAAAACCCTAAAATCAAATTTATTAAATAATTGACAATGTACTCAAGTATTATTAATATAAATTAAAGATAACTTTATATAATTTAATCAATTAACTATTGGATCATCCACATTGTCTGATTAGTAACTGTTAATCCTGTTTTTTCAATTTATCTGGTGTATCGTTAGCTGATACAATTCCAAAGTAATCTGCTTCAACAACATGGTCAGCATCTGCAATACTTACTGTAAAAGCTTTTCTTTTTTCAATGTTTTGAACTGTTTTGTGTGTACGTGTCAAATTTAATACTACATGATCTCTGGAAAGCATTGTTCCCC
>JAEEGL014551700.1_pt1 | contig 10072 bp, 7 predicted proteins | sample 9134231 | NCBI WGS metagenome assembly JAEEGL01 (sample SAMN16246548, study PRJNA631951) | gut metagenome | biome: gut microbiome; feature: rumen; material: fiber-attached | host: Bos | place: Iran: Karaj | collected 2018-10 | reverse complement strand
CATTTGATTCCTGTGTGCATCATGTTTTCGGCTCTAGGCTTTATGATTTTTGAAATCTTAATTGGAGTTATAAACAAAATTCTTGTGGCGTTTATGCTATACATTGGTATGGGATACGTGTCAGGATATTTTTATCCAAAGGGATTTTTCCCTACGATAGTGCAAACAATCGGTGAGCACCTGCCTTCAGGCGTAGCCTTTTCTTACATGGCTGATGTTTTGACGGGAGAAAAGCTGGGGCTGCACCTAGTAATCATGGCGGCGTACACATTGATATTCCTTGTAGTGGCCACATTGGTGCGACAGCAAAAGATTAGATAATTTTACCAAGGTGAAAATTATATGCGGTAAAAGAGGGATGATAATGAAATATATTTTACTATTAAAGCGTTTGCTCAAGAAAAAGAGCTATATATTTATGCTGCTGATAGTTCCGCTGATGGTTATGATGCTAAATGCCATGAGTTCGGCGGACGCAGGCTTGATGACAATAGGTGTCTATATTCCGGGAACAGATGAAAGCTCAGACTTTCTTAGACAGGATTTAAAAGAAAATCCAGGCTCCCTTCAGTTTGTTTTCTATGACACTGAGGATGAGGTTGTTTCAGCGGTGGAGTCGCAGCAGGTGGTGGAAGGCTGGATTGTTCCAGAGGATCTGGATGCTGTTGTGGCAAACATGGCAAGTGACAACAACTCAAAAGAAAAAATTCAAATCATAATACGGGAGCAGGGGCTGACTCATCTGCTTGGAAAGGAAGTGATTAGCAGTCGCGTATTTCCAAGAATCGCCAGAGATATGGCAGTCAGGTATGTTTCCCAATTTGTTTATAACGATAAGCCTTCAAAGGATGAGATAAATCATATCCTGCAGACCTATGACAACTACGGCATTAACGGCAACCTGTTTGAAATGGGATATGTGGATGAGGACGCCACTTACACCAAGGAGGAAGTCAGCTACCTTATGATGCCCCTTAGAGGAATCCTGGCACTATGGCTATTGCTTTGTGCCATTGCCGCATCCATGTATTATTTGGAGGATGAAAAAAGCGGGCTGTTCATCTGGTGGAAGGTTAAGGCACCAATAATAAGGGACTTCTTATATTATGTAGTGATAATTGCTATTCCTTCGGTAATGGTTCTGGTGGGTCTGGCTTACGGAGGCGTATTTACAGATATAAAGCGAGAATTGCTGGCGCTTATTCTCTACGATTTAGCAATAATATTTTTGGCAAATATTTTGAGGCTTTTAATCCAAAGTATAAAGGGCCTCGGCATCATTACACCAATACTTATTATGGCTTCAGCCATATTTGCTCCGGTGTTCATTGACTTTAAAGATGGACGAACGATTCAAAAATTTTGTCCAACTTTTCATTATTTGTATTGCATTCATGACGAATATTATGTACAATCATTATTGTTATATAGTATTATTTTATTAATTATATGGTATTTAATTAATACCATAGCGCAACGGATAAAATAGGGAGGAAAGAATATGTTTTGTTCAAAATGCGGAGCAGAGATTAAAGAAGGAGAAAAGTTTTGCCCAAAATGTGGCGAGCCGACACCAAACTTTAATTCAGATAATTCAGAGAACGTTGAGGTAAGTCAGTCAGAAGTTGAAGCTCCAACAGTTCATGAGACACCAGATGAGCAGGAGGCTCCAGTATTAAACTTTATACCATCAGAAGAGGAGGCACCAATTATAACGGATGTAGCAATGATTGAGGAGCCAAAGAAGTCTCGCAAGGGACTTATTATCGGCCTTATCATTTTATTAGTGGCAGTGATTGGCGTTTGTCTTGCTCTTTTCTTTACAGGATATTTGATGCCAGCCAAGATGATGCTTGGACGATCAGTTGGCAACGGCAAGGACGATTTAATCCAGGAGTACAAGAAGGGCTATGACGCAACTCAGGAGGCTTACAAGGACGTCAATGGAGATATGAAGATGTCAATGAAGCTTACTCTTGGGGAGCAGACCAAGGCACTTCTCGGCTCATTAATGATGGATGTGAATTGGATTGATAATGCTCAGATAGATGCAAATCTTGATGTTCAGAAGGAGCAGCTTGGTATTGAGCTTAAGGGCAATATCAATGACACTGACATTACAACAGTTGATATGATTTTTGATACTAAATCAGGACAGACCTATGTTATGGATTCAGACATCCTACAGGATAGAGCTTTAGTTCAGGATTTGGGCACAAACAGCGAGATTTTAGCTAATGCACTTTCAGAATATGCAAAGACATTGGAGAATACTGCAGATTCACTCCCAACACCTGAGGAGATGGACAAAATCATCACTAAATATTCGGATATCCTTGTAAAGGACTTAAAGGATTCCAAGATGAAGAAGTCCAGAGCTGAGATTTCTGCAGGGGAAGTTGCTGCTAAATATCACGTTATAGAGATTACAGTAGACAAAAAGACTGCAGCACAGCTTAAATTAGACATGATTAACGAGTTGCAGAAGGACGAGGACACAAAGGCTTTATACAAAAAGATGTCTAAGGCTCAGTTTGAGTCAGGTGCTTATGGTGCAGTATTTAGAGATTTTGATCAATTCTGGGATTATTTAATGGAGCAGCTTGAGGATGATAAGCAGAATGCTCAGGATGAGCTAGATGAGATCAAGAAGAACCCAGATGCTAATGAGGACGTGGCTACAGTCAATGTATATATCAACAATTCATGCGATGTTAAGGGTATCAGCGTGAAGCCTATCAAAAAAGAAGGCAGCTTAGAATGTTTTGCACCAGAAGATGGAGATAAGAGAGGTCTTCTCATTTCATTAAAGGATGAGGAAAAGACTATATTCCATTTTGAGGGCAAAGGCGAGGAAAAGAAGGATAAGTTTAACGGAGAGTACCAGTTATCTACAGACGATAAGGATGTGCTCAGACTTAAGGTAGTGGATTTTGACACTAAGGAGTTTGAGAAACGTCATAGCAAGGGAAAGGTAATCATCAACTTAGATAGCTCTCTCACAAGTGAAGTTCAAGATCCAGCATTGAAGATGTTTACAGTAGCTGACTATGCAATTTCATTTGACGCTCAGGGACTTAAAGGTCAAATGGACTTCGACATCCTTTCAGGCGAAGAATCATTACTCAAGTTAAATATGAATTATTCCATGGAAAATGTTGAGGATATGGCACTCCCAACTAATAAGGTTCAGCTTGAGGCTCTTTCTGATGAAGAGAAGTTTGAGTTTATCAAGTCCTTAAATCTCAACAACTTTGTGAACAATCTTGAGAAGGCAAAAGTTCCAGAAGAGTATTATTATGAGATTGCTGATTTAAGAGATGCTATTGCTTCAGGTGATGATATGAGGGTTGTTGATGCTTTACTTTCACTTATGGGTGGAAGCACCGGATATGAGGAAGAGGACTTGTCTGGTATAGAATCATCACAGGATGTGACCAAAGAACAATTAAAGGCTTTTGCCAATATGCCATATGACGATTTTGCTGAAATGTATCGTATGGGCGAAGGCAAAGAAAATGCCAGCGATGAAGAGGTTAAGCAGGCATATGATTATTTACAGAGCCTTTAATTACAAATTATAATTTAGATAAATGAAGTGAGAATTCAAAAGGGCCATGGATTTATTCCATGGCCTTTACAAGTAAGGTCCTTGGGGACGGAGTTAAAGGTTCATATTATTTGAACCATTAACTCCGTCCCCAAGGGTCATTTATATTATCTATATTCTCTTGGAGTCTTACCGTATTTACGTTTGAAGCTTCGATTAAAATGAGACAGATTTTCATAGCCCACTAGCTGAGCGATGTTTAGTACATTATCCTCGGTGGATAATAGAAGCCTGGCGGCCATGGAAAGTCTGTAGTCGTTTAGATAAGTTACAAAGCTAACGCCAAAGGATTCCTTAAAAAACCGCATAAAATGTGACTCGGAGAATCCAGCCAAATCTGCCATGTCTGCAATTGCTATGTGGCTACCGTAATTGTTTTCCACGTATTTAATCACAGGCTTTAGCCTGTCGATGCGACGTATGCTGTCGGCACTGGCAGGCATTTCATATAAAGTCACCAAATCAAAAAGCAGCAAATAAAGGTTGCCCTTTATGGCCAAGCCCCAGGCACCCTCACGGTGGCGGCTAATGTTGTCGTTGGCATCCAAATATCTGCGAATGCTCTCATATCCCGTTACACCCTGGCGGAAAATCCGCGGAACCACAACAGTGTTATCAAAGAAAGGCAGCAGAAACTGGTCGTAGAAGTCGTCTGTGGCAGAGGAAAACATTTTTCCATCAAAGATGATGTTCTCATATTCCATGGGCTCATCCTTATACTGATAAATTCCATGGACAAGCCCTGGGATGATAAGTGCTATGTCACCGGAAGAAACTTCCTGCTCCTTTCCGTCGATTACAAGAAGCCCCTTTCCCTTTTTGATATAGATAAATTCCACATCCTCATGCCAGTGCAGCGGCACGGATTCAAAATCTAAAGGAATGCTGCAAGGGTAGGTGTTATAGGGAATATTGTAGTCAAAGTGACTTGTTATTTCGTGTATTGATTGGTATTCATCTATATTTATCATGATAGAATAGTATCATTTTATGGCACGATTGTGCAAGAGATTGAAAGTATTTTAGCATTATAATGCAATTAATGATGGCTGTTATAAAATTAATCAAAAGTCAGGAGGGGAACTATGACAGTTAATGAATATATCAAGATTAGATTCGGTAGACATCTGGACCAGTGCACAAACGAAGAAATTTATATTGGACTTTTAGAATATATAAAGGATAAGGCTTTGGACAAGGAGATTGTGGGCGGCAAAAAGAAGCTTTACTATATCTCGGCAGAATTTCTTATTGGAAAATTGCTGTCCAACAATTTGATTAACCTTGGCTTGTACGACCAGGTTAAGGCTGAGCTTGAGGCTTGCGGGAAATCACTTGCAGAAATCGAGGAGATAGAAGTGGAGCCATCACTTGGTAATGGTGGACTTGGTAGACTGGCTGCCTGCTTTTTGGATTCCATCGCGACTCTTGGCCTAAACGGAGATGGCGTGGGACTTGCTTATCACATGGGCCTTTTTAAGCAGGTGTTTAACAACAACCTACAGACCGAAGAGCCAAACCCATGGATGTCAGAGCACAGCTGGATGACCAAAACAGACAAGACTTACCAGGTTGATTTTGGCGGATTTAACGTTCAGTCTAGAATGTATGACATAGGGGTGACGGGCTACGATTCTGTTACAACCAAGCTGCATTTGTTTGATGTGGAAACAGTGGACGAGTCCATAATCGGAGAGGGAATTGATTTCGATAAAAGTGAGTTTGAAAAGAACCTAACTCTTTTCCTTTATCCAGATGACTCGGACGATAACGGTAGGTTGCTGCGTGTATACCAGCAGTATTTTATGGTCAGCAACGCGGCACAGCTTGTGATAGACGAAGCCTTGGAGAAGGGTTCAACTCTATACGATTTGCCAGACTATGCTGTGATTCAAATCAACGATACCCATCCATCCATGGTTATCCCCGAGTTGGTGCGATTATTGCAAATTCATGGACTGACAATGGATGAAGCCATTTCTGTTGTTTCAAAGTGCTGCGCATACACCAATCATACTATTCTTGCAGAGGCACTTGAAAAATGGCCAATCAAATTTATGATGAAGGCAGTTCCACAGTTGATGCCAATAATCAGAGAGCTCCACAATAGAGTGGTAAAGAAGGTGTCGTCCGATGAAGATGTGGCGATTATTAGCGATGGCTTGGTGCACATGGCTCACATGGATATTCACTACGGAATTTCCATCAATGGTGTAGCTGCTTTGCACACAGAGATTCTCAAGGAAACAGAGCTAAATAAGTTTTACAAGTTATATCCAGATAGATTCAACAACAAGACCAATGGAATCACATTCCGCCGTTGGTTGCTATACTGTAATCCAGAGCTTTCAAAGCTGATTGAAGAGCTGATTGGACCTGGCTTTAAAAAGGATGCCACAGAGCTTAAGAAACTAGAGCAGTATATAAATGATGATGCTGTGGTTCAAAGATTTATCAATGTTAAAAAAACTAGAAAGAATGTGCTGAAAGACTATCTTGCTGAAACCCAAGGCATTGAGCTAGACGAAAATAGCATTTATGATATTCAAGTTAAGCGTCTGCATGAGTACAAGCGTCAGCAGATGAATGCTCTTTACGTAATAAACAAGTATTTTGAGATTAAAGAGGGCAAAAAGCCAGTGCGCCTAATTACAGTGATTTTTGGTGCAAAGGCAGCGCCAGCTTACGTAATTGCTAAGGACATTATCCACCTGATTCTCTGCTTGTCAGAGATTATTGCAAATGATCCTGACGTAAGCCCATACCTTAAAGTGGTAATGGTAGAAAATTACAACGTGACTCTGGCTGAGAAGCTTATTCCCGCCTGCGATATTCACGAGCAGATTTCTCTTGCATCCAAGGAGGCATCCGGAACATCCAACATGAAGTTTATGCTAAACGGAGCTATTGCAATCGGTACAATGGATGGTGCCAACGTGGAAATGCACCAGTTCGTGGGAGATGACAATATCTTTATATTTGGCGACGATTCGGATACAGTAATCAAACGCTATGAGGATGCTAGTTATGTCTCAAAGGATTATTATCTGAAGGATGCTAATCTAAAAAGATGTGTGGACTTCATTATTTCTGGAAAAATGTTGAAAGTGGGCCAGGAAGAAAATCTAAAGAGACTCTACAATGAGCTTTTAAATAAGGACTGGTTTATGACATTCCCTGATTTTGAAGATTACTGCAAGACTAAGGAAAGAGCCTACGCTGCATTTGAAAATAGAATGGAGTGGGGCCGAAAGATGGTAAAAAATATTGCTAATGCGGGATTCTTCTCAAGTGATCGTACAATTGAGCAGTATAACAATGATATTTGGAAGCTTAGCTAATTAGCTGCGAGACTAGGAAAATATGGTTGTAAAGCCCTAGGGTTGGATATTGATTTTAGCATTTCCACATGATAAAATATCAACTAGTTGCGGCCCAGGTGGGCCATAGATTAGGAGGATTGTTTATGCCTACATGGGTTATAGTTTTGCTTATAATTTTAGTTATTATGGCTGTGCTTTTATTCTTCATGTCTAGAAGAGTTAAGAAGGCACAGGATGAGATGGCAAAGCAGGAAGAGCAGATGGCTGCAGTTGCTCAGCAGGTTTCTATGCTCATCATCGACAAGAAGCGTTTAAAGTTCAAGGAAGCAGGCCTTCCAGAGTCTGTAATCAGCGCAGTTCCTTGGTATCAGAAGGGCCTTAAGGTTCCTGTAGTAAAGGCAAAGGTTGGTCCACAGATGATGACTCTTCTTTGCAAAGAGGAAATCTTCGAGGAGATGCCAGTCAAGAAAGAGGTTAAGGCTACAGTTTCTGGTCTTTACATCACTAAGGTAAAGGGTCTTCACGGTGCTAATGCACAGCAGGAGACTAAAAAGAAAAAGGGTCTTAGAGCTTGGGCACTTCGTAAGCGCAAAGAACTTATGGAGCAAGGAAAATAAAATAATAAAATAAAGGCTGTGGCACCTGCCAATGTCATCTGGTGATGACTTGGTGGTGCCATAGCCTTTTTTAGTAGGTGCTAGATTCTAGAGAGAGGTTTAGCTTCCAGAACGTCTGTGTCTGACGGTATGGTTTTGCCCAACTTGTACATTGCCATATGATTGCCTTGCAGACGGTTGGCCCGGTAAATTATACATATTTCTTGGGGGATTTTGCGTAATTGGATTGCTAGGTGAAGCCGGTAGATTAGAAAGGCCTATGTTTTGATTATTTGCATTAACTATAGTTCTATCATTATGCTGGTTCCTATTCTGTGGGAAAGCAGGGGCATATTTTGAGTATGGGTCGATATGACAAGTAGAAGCGTACATAATTTGTTTATTCGCTATTTGGTGACCTGCGATTATCAACTGGCTCCATTTATCATCCATATTATAATACTTTAAAAGGGAATAAAAATGATTGTAGTCGTTTTGTATGTTATCGCAATTCTTTTGACATTCTCCTTTTACTTTTTCTCTTTTCTTTGAAGAGCGTTGTGAATTTTTTAATCTATTATTATATTCAAAAAAAGATTCGCAATTTGATGCTAGTGTATTTTTTACATCGTTGGCATAGTTATTCAATTGTGAGTTTATAGTTTCACAATATTTATTAGCTACAGACTCATTACTTTCTATTACTTGCTTTAGGTGATTATAACATTCATAATCGATAGGTATGTCGTTAGTTACACATTGATTAAGTATATCACCCACACAGTTCAAGCAGTTTCTTGTTTTTTCGCAACGAATATGGACCGAGTCTTGCAGGGGTTTTATCATATCGTCGTATTTAAAATTTAAACTACGATAATATTCTTGTGCGCTTGTAAGATTATTTTCGACGTTTGTCATTGTAGCTAGTTTCTCGTTCAAAAAATCCCTATGATTGTTTAACATATTACGTGTATCAGTCAAATAATTAGAAGAGTTGTTGTTCGGGGTATTACGTGAAAGTGTATCTGTAAGTATTTGAGACACTTCATTTATTTCATTGGTGTCATAATTATCAACATCTTCCTGAGCTACTCCATTAATTCTTTCATTCAAATTTGAATTTGTAAAATTTTGTTGGTTGATATAATCGTTGCGGTTTGTATTTTCTGGCATATTATTTTCCTCCTTATTAATTATTTGATTCGTTATTGTTGAAGTGATGGTGAGTTGTTAGCATAGTTCGATTCAATCGAGTCAGGATTTTTTTGGATGAATGTTGAAGAAGAGGAACTCTCATCGGTGTAATATTCGTTTGAGCTTCCGTAATAGCTGTACGCAATTGAAACATTATCTGGAGCGTCACTGTATCCAATTTGACTATCTTCGCTTGTAGAATCCGTGATTTCGAAACCCACTGTGGTTTTTAGTGGTTTCAAATTAATCCTTTTTGTTTTATCAATTTCTTCTCCATTTACGACCTTATTATAATTACCTTTTAATAGAGCACGTAGAGTGTCATGATCCACTTCATCAAGTAGTTGTTTTAGATAATTAGGTTCGCTTTCGTTTAAATATTGGCTATCCATATTTATACTCTCCTTTCATAATTAAAATATTTATAGTACCAATTAAGTAATCAGCCGAAAAATCCATTGTGCAAAAACATAACCGAGTAATAGTGCTTTTCGGTTTATATTACTTCCTACATTTACATTTCAAAAAAATATTCCATTTTTTTCCAATTTGGCAAAAAAAGTTGAAAGAAATTTAAGATTTTATTTAAAAGAGTGTTCTATATATGCTGTTGTGACAGTTGGAGTAGAAAAAACGATAGAAAATAAGAGGTATAAAAATAAAAGCTATGGCGTCCACCAATGTCATCTGTAATGATGGCGTTGATGGGCGCTACAGCTTTTGTATTAATGATTTTATGGATGATTATGAGATTGGTGATAATTCAACTCTGGCGAAGGAGTTGAAGCGATAGATAGGCTACGTCTAGTGTTATTGTCTAAAGCGTTATTAATATAAAAAGTATTGTACCTTTTGATATAATTATTAAATTTTTCCAAAACCTTGTTTCCATTGAGATATGCTTTTTTCGCATCTGCAAGCTTAGTTATTAAATCAGTATGAACATCATGACCGTTTACTTTATTAAAATTTTCACTCCAAAGTTGTAAGGCGTTACACAAATTTGTTTGACTATTTGTGTAATAGATATTGTCAGGAGTTTGTGACAATACTTCATCGATGGTAATCTGTATAAATCGACTTTTATTTGTTATTTCGTTGTTCATATTAAATACTTCATTTTTATATTCTCCATAGAGTGAATTTAAGTTATTGGTGAGAGCAAGTATTTTATTATCAATAGTTTTGGATAAACCAGTGTAGCTTTGGATTGTATTATTTATTGCAGATTTTGCATTTATTTTGGTATGGTTATCCTGTTTTAATTCGTTTATAGCTTCATTTATTTGCTTAAGTTTTGATTCAATAGTGCTAATCATAGAGTTACAATCATCTATAGGTGTTCGCTG
>JAEEGL013092381.1_pt1 | contig 10072 bp, 5 predicted proteins | sample 9134231 | NCBI WGS metagenome assembly JAEEGL01 (sample SAMN16246548, study PRJNA631951) | gut metagenome | biome: gut microbiome; feature: rumen; material: fiber-attached | host: Bos | place: Iran: Karaj | collected 2018-10 | reverse complement strand
TACGGCATCGCCTCCCGTGCGGGCACCGGAGCCGGAGAGGTCCGCCGCTTCCCGGTGCAGCTGCTCGAGGCCGCGCTGGAGCTTTGCATATTCCTTGTCCTGTTCCGTCTCCGGAGGTCGCACCGCGCCGACGGCAGGCTGCTCCGGCTGTATTTCCTCATGTACGGAGCTGTCAGATTTGCGGACGAGTTTCTGCGCGGCGACGTGATCCGCGGCTTTTTCCTCGGTCTCTCCACGTCTCAGTGGATATCTGCGGCGGCCGTCGCCGCCGCGGCCGCGGCAATCCTGACAGAACGGAGGGGAGGGCGAGGGGTAAGGCGCGAAACGGAACAATAAGCCTTTCCCTCTTGACTCTGCCCGAGTTTTTTTGTATAATAGAGATTGAAGAGGCGCGCCGGCGCGTATCGAGTGTATCGACATCCTCTCCGTAATGGCTTTTTAATTTTAATTTGATCACCCGCACGGCCGTGCAGTAAACGGCCGTGCGCTTTTTTATTCGACAGCCTCCGCCTTCCGAGGCGGGCGAGTAATAAATCATGAAAGGAAACCGCACATGATCAGACGAAGGATCCTATCGGTCCTTGCGATCCTGGCGGCCGTGATCATCACGGTCCAGGGATTCGCAACGACAGTCTTCGCCCGGTCTGACAGCGGCATAACGGACATCTCTGCTCCTTCCGACAACTCCGGCGTTTTGTCGCAAGATGAACCGGACAACGACCCTTCTCTCCCGAAATCCGGGAATGAAGCCGCACCGGTCAGGGAACGCGAAGACTCGCTTTACACAAAGACGACAGACAACGGCGACGGAACAAAAACGCTGGAGGTTTACGGAACTCCGGTCAGATACAGAACGGAAGACGGCTATGTAAAAGACATTTCTCTGACGCCCGTGAAGGACGGTACAGGATACCGCACGGGAGACCACTATATCGGGATCGCATTCCCCGAAAAAGCCGGCGCAGGCATAAGCATAGACAACGGAGGATACGAAATCGTCCTCACTCCTCTCGACGGTACCGGCAACGCCGTGAACACCGAGTCCGCTTATCTTTCGGATACAGGCGCGGTAGTTTACCGAAAAGACTCGAAAACGAGCTACGAATACAGCATCACATATTCCGGATACAAAGAAACCATAGTGATCTCCGAGTATACCGGACAGACAGATTATCTTTTCCGGCTTGGGACTGGCGGATTGAAGCTTTCGGCTCCGAATGGTGACTTGCGCGGCGAGGGACTTACACTCATAGACCGGAACGGCAATAGCATTGCCCGGATAAGCGACATTATCGTTTTCACGTCGGATAACAGAAATAACACCTTCGGAGAGATATCATACGAAACTGTAAAGGAAGACAGCGAATACATTCTCCGGATCAGTCTCTCTGCCGGCTATCTGTCAGATCCCGACACGCATTATCCCATATATATCGACCCCACGATAACAGTTGCATACGACGCAAACGCGTCCGGCACCTGGAATGACATAGAGGATATAACCGTAAACCAGAACCACGCAACAGATTCTCCGACGAGCGGGACCCTATACATCGGCAAGGCCGGAGCCAGCTACGGGGCAATGAGAACCGTCATGCGTTTCCCCGAGATGGATCTTTACGGTATACTGCCTGCCAATATCACATCGGCGGTCGTTCATGTGAGAGATCTGATGTGCTACGCTTACAGTCTGCAGGTGGACTGTTATGGATATTACGGAACGCTTCCGACCGGCTCCTTCACCCAGACGAACATGACATGGAGCGGAGTGTACGGCACCATGCAGTACTACGAGTCCGGAGGGGCCTACCGTTCCTCCAACATTGTCTGCTACAACAACGGGCTGGCTAACGGACACTGGTATGAGTTCAGCATCCTTCCGGCCGTACAGAGCTGGGCACAGTCGCAGAATTCATCATCTTCGTTCTCTACGTCCCAGCAGGCCATAGCCTTCAAGTCCACCGACTCATACGAGGCATCTTCAAACGAGCACTACGTCTGTATCGGCTCGTACGACAGAGCATCGTATAAACCGTATCTTACAATTGTATATACTGAGCAGCAGAACAACTCAATCACACTGAATCCGGGCTCGCTGAATCTGCTTGTCGGGAACGGCTACTCCCTCTCGGCACAGACTACACCTTCCGGTCAGACGGTAACGTGGACCTCATCGAATCCCGCAGTCGCAACGGTCAGTTCTTACGGATATGTCCACGCACATTCAACCGGCAGCGCGACCATTACCGCTTCGGCCGGAGGAGCGAGCGCAACCTGCACTGTTGCCGTCGGGGCTTTGAACGGAGTTTACAGGATACAGAATCTGGACATATACTGGACGAACTCAACCGGCGGATATCTCACAGATAATACTTATTTCCCGATCCTTTCCTCTTACAACTCTCAGTCCAGAAACCAGCTGTGGCTGATAAAGAATATCAGCGGAACTTCGAGATATACTCTGAATCCTCTCAGTAAAACGACTATTGACTATTCCGGGACCGACATTGGACTCAGCATAGGCATAGAAGAGGAAATACCTTACGTTCTCATAGGGAACATCTCAAACAGTAGTGAGATCTTCAACGACGGCCAATGGTATATTACGGGAGACGAGGATATAGGTTATTCGATATGCTCATACAGCTCAGGCGATTACTCCATCTTGACTCAGGATGGCTTTTCAAACGTGAAACTGGAGTGTGACGAGAATCTGATCGATGAAGAGTATCCTATTGACAAATGGATTATTACCAATGTTGATATGCAATTGTACTCGCCACTATCATCATCGGTTAACTCGATTTCGGCATATCAGGACAGTCGTTTGTTATGGCTTCCGTATATTAGCGCGACCAACACTTCAGCCGCAGAACAAAGAATACAGTTTTCTTCATCCCACAATTCAAAAGTGTCGGTTACCGAAAATGGAATTGTTACAGTAGCCGGAGACAGTCCAAAAGATTCCACGGTTCTTATTACTGCCTCATGCGGAATCTATTCGACGCAGTTAACTGTAACGACATCTGCCTATGAAGCCTTTTTCTGGAATAAAGAGTGCTATGCAGAATCCGGCCGTATTGATCTTGATGAAAGGATAGTCTGGTTAGAGGCTCAAAACAATAATCTGTTATCATGCTCAGGATCAAACGGATTAACTTTGGCGGCCTATTCAAGCAGCTCGTTCAATCATGAGTGGAGATTGCTGGGCGCTGCAAATTACACAAAAATTCAATCAGTTGAAAATGGCCTTTTCCTAACCGTTCAGGCGCAGAATCAAGTGGAAGGGTCTCTAATATCACTCAGTCAACCGGCCAATACCATTTCTCAATGGTTCAGATTTGAACGTATGGGAAACGGAAATCTTTACATTATTACCACATGCTCAAGTAATTACAAGTTTGCAATTGCTTATAACAGCAATACCGGTCAATTCTATCAAACGAACAGACTAAACTCCAACGACCTTCTGACATTTAGAATACGGGAGGGTGGAAGCTCAAAACTGCCATCCGGCTTCTATTCTATGGGAAACCCACATGTTACAACCGACCCGAACAGTTCAACATCATATTTCTATCTTTCAGAAGGAAATGGTGGGCCCAAACTGGATTTCTTCAGCCGCACAGCTGATTATCCAAGATGGCTTCTCATGTACAAAGGAAAGGGTTACTATTCCATTATTAATGAACACGGACAATACGAGCTGGCTTTGACATACATTAATGGAAATGTAAGCTTGGATCAAGTCACCGGGAACGACAATCAATTGTGGGAGTGCGCAACCAATTCCGACTGGACACACAGTTTCAAAGCCAAAGGACAAAACCAATATCTTATGAGAGATGCAGATAATGGTTCCTTGGCCCATCCTGCAATTGTCGATTCTTCCCCGGCATCGACTGAAGCAAACTGGAAAATGATACAAGTTACTGATAGCGATGCACTATACAATTACGGCATGGTTGCTGATGTCGCACTGGTAGGAATTGAAGATTCAACTCACAATGACAGTCACCTTCTCTGGATCGCCGAGGATATGGACAAGTTGTTTAACCGGCAAAACACAGTTACTCCCCTGTACTACCAGACTCATACTGTAAAATACCTTTATCCGTCAGCAACTCAGACTACCCCAACTGAGTATTATGATGTGCTAAAATCCAGCAAATTTGTTATTCATTACGGCCACGGGCAGATTGATTACGGCGGCTCATACCTTATGCTGAATCCAACATCAACCGGAACAGCTTCCAATGATGATGTAAAATTTTCCGCTTCATCAATAACCACGGACTCCCTGAATAATTGCGATTGCATTATCTTCTTTTCCTGCAAATCCGCGGGGTTCAATGCTGAAGATTTCAGCACAAGCATAGTCAAAAAAGCAAAGGACGGCGGTGCAAAATATGTGATCGGGTGTCGGGGCATTGGGTATTGCGTTGATTTTGAGGGTTTTATTGATTATATAATATCGAATCTGGAATATAAAGAAAATAGTACGACAGAATACGATTACAAAAAAGCATTTACTGAATACGGGGATTATATCTCATCTGAAAGTATAAGAACCCCTACCATTTTCAAAGATTCAGACGGATTAACCGCAGGAGGTGTTAATTAATGAAAAAGAGAATAAAAACCAGCTTAGTGTCATTGCTGATATTATTAATAGTAGTTGGTATAGTTGGTGCGCTTTCTGCTTGTAAACAGCAGAACAAAGAGAACAGGCCTTTGCTCTATGTTTATGGAATTAACAGTACGGTGGGCAATGAGCAGGTATATAATGGCAGGGGTGAGTACAATCCCGATTCTATTTCGTCATTCGGATACGCATCTGATCCGGACGATAAAGCGACCGTATTGATTGACAATTCAACATACGTTTGCCGCAGAGATACCGGAGTTGAATTTGCTGAAGGGGAAGAGTTTACATTCGAGTTTAATGGAGTTACAGTTACTCAAGCTTTTCATGTAACCAAAGGAGATGTATGCATTTTCAAGGCGGACTTTGGCGGTTGTGTTGCTGAGGTTGGAATATATAAAAACGGCGACTTTCGATGGCTACAGGTTAAGCATTACGATGGAAAACTCGAGCCAAGTAATGAATATATGACTTCCGAAGAACTTGATATACGCTCAAGAGAAGTGCTCAATTTCTATAATCGCAATCTTATAACCGGAGAGCCAATAGTGAATCTTGATGAATATAAACCGAGTCCATATTATGATGTCGACTATAATAAAACCAGAGGGTATCTAAGAATGCCTCAAAAAAACGGGTGGTGGATACAGGAAGGGGCTTATGTCGCGTTTTCTGACATTCCGGTTCCAAGGTGCGTTTATATTATTAATCCTGGGCATTACGATTACTGTTCTGTTCCAGCTGCCGTTGATGAGTCGATTCTTGAAAAAAAACTGACGCCTCTCCTCAAGCAATATGGTTTGATTTCCGAAGATGAGAAATTGCTCCTGAATAATAACGGGTTCCCTCAGGGTACACCTTCTATAGAGTTATCATCGCTAACGGATGGCACACTGGGACTCAATATGAGAATCCATATTTCTAAAAACGGCGAGTGGACCGGAGCAACGCAGATTATCTTTGTGCCTTTTGAAACTCTCGGGCTGGATTGAACTCAACAGTTTATAAACCTGTTTCGAATCCATTGTGAATTCTTAAAAACATCCCTTTGTCATGGGTTCGAATCCCACCATCTCAACCGATGAATGAGGGGGAAGGCACTACTTCCCCCTCAGATTCACACCGCACTTCATAACTCAAAAATAATCATTCTTTGGGGACACGGAGCAGCGGGAAAGCTTTATTATGATGAGGCATGTTATGAATTCGCCAATTTGACGTCCAGTGAAACTGACAGATTGAATCCATAAAACACCCCCGGGGCATGACACCCCCGCTGAGGCCCTGGGGATCCGCGCCGGCTCCCGCCGGCCAGAAAGAAAAAACATCCGCCGCCCGTGACCCGGTCACTGGCGGCGGAAACTGTCTTATTTGTATTTGCGCTTCCTGGCGGCTTCGGATTTCTTCTTGCGCTTCACGCTGGGCTTCTCGTAATGCTCTCTCTTGCGCAGCTCAGCAAGGACACCGGAGCGGGCGCACTGCCTTTTAAAGCGGCGAAGGGCGCTGTCCAGGGACTCGCCTTCTCTGACTTTGACTTCTGCCATTTTCTTTCTCCCCCCTCTCGCGGTGACGTGGTCTGCCGCGGATCACTTCCGGACCCGCGACGGGCCTATTATACAACGGTTTTTGCCCGATGTCAAGGATTATTTGACTACGATGTTGATAATTTTGTTCGGTACGGCGATCTCCTTCACAACGGTCCTGCCGGCGATGGCCGCGGCCACCTTCGGGTCGGCCTTGGCGGCGGCTACGGCGGCGTCGCGCGGGCAGTCCTTTTCCAGCATGACGGTTCCTTTGAGCCTGCCGTTTACCTGGACGGCCACCTCGACCGTGGCGTCCACGGTCCTGGCCTCGTCCCAGGACGGCCAGGAGCTGAGCGAGAGCAGCTCGGTGCGTCCGAGCTTCTCGTTTATCTCCTCGCACAGGTGCGGGGCGACGGGACAAAGCAGCTTTATGAAGGTGAGCAGCTCGTCGCGGGTCAGACGGCCCGCGGCAAAGATCTCGTTGATGAGCCCCATCAGAGCGGCGATGGCCGTGTTGAACTTCATCGCCTCGTAGTCCTCGGTCACCTTCTTTACCGTCTTGTGGAAGGAGGTCTCGAGTCCGGGCGTGGAACCGCTGCCGGAGGCCAGCACGAAGAGGTCGTCAACGCGCTGAAGGAATCTCTGGCACCCCTTGACGGAGCTCTCGGACCACGGCGCGGCGGCGGCGTAATCGCCCATGAACAGGATGTAGGTGCGCAGCACGTCGGCTCCGTACTCGTTGATGACGTCGTTCGGATCGACGACGTTGCCCTTGGACTTTGACATCTTCTCGCCGTCCGGGCCGAGGATCAGGCCCTGGGCGGTGCGCTTCGCGTAGGGCTCGTCCGTCGGCACAGCGCCGATATCGTAGAGGAACTTGTGCCAGAAGCGCGAATAGATCATGTGCCTCGTGACGTGTTCCATTCCGCCGTTGTACCAGTCGACGGGCAGCCAGTATCTGAGCTTGTCCGGGTCCGCGATGCGGCTTCCGTTATGAGGATCGGTGTAGCGGAGGAAATACCAGGAAGAGCCCGCCCACTGGGGCATGGTGTCCGTCTCGCGCCTGGCCGGGCCGCCGCACTTCGGACATGTGCAGTTGACGAAGCTTTCGATCCTGGCAAGCGGAGACTCGCCGCCCTGGCCGGGCGCGAACTCCGTCATGGGCGGGAGCCTGAGCGGCAGCTGATCCTCGGGCAGGGCGACCATGCCGCAGGACGGGCAGTGGACGATGGGGATGGGCTCGCCCCAGTATCTCTGGCGGTTGAAGGCCCAGTCCTTCATCTTGAACTGCACTCCGGCCTCGCCGACGCCCAGCTTCTTCAGCTCCTCCACCGCCCGGGCGATGGCGTCCTTTTTGTTGGTCAGTCCGTCGAGGAAGCCGGAGTTGACCATCTCGCCGTCTCCGGCGTAGGCCTCGCGGGAGACGTCTCCTCCCTTTATTACCTCGACGATGTCGATGCCGAACTTCCTGGCGAACTCCCAGTCGCGGGAGTCGTGCGCCGGGACGGCCATTATGGCGCCCGTGCCGTAGCCCATCATCACGTAGTCGGCGATGTAGATGGGAATGCGCGCCCCGTTGAACGGGTTGACAGCCGTGAGGCCGTCGAGCCTGACGCCGGTCTTCTCCTTGACGAGCTGGGTGCGCTCGAACTCGGTCTTTCTGGCGCATTCGGCGCGGTAGGCCCGGACCTCGTCCATGTTGGCGATCCTGCCGGCGTATTTGTCGATATAGGGATGCTCGGGGGCCATGACCATGAAAGTCACCCCGAACAGGGTGTCGGGCCTGGTCGTGTATATGCGGAGCTTCTCGTCGACTCCGTCGAGGGCAAAGTCGACGAAGGCCCCGGTGGACCTGCCTATCCAGTTTATCTGCTGCTGGCGGACGTTCGGCAGGTAGTCTACCTCGTCGAGGCCGGAGAGCAGCCTGTCGGCGTACTCGGTTATGCGCAGATACCAGACGTCCTTGGACTTCTGTATGATGTCGCTGTGGCAGACGTCGCACTTCCCGCCCTGGGAGTCCTCGTTGGACAGGACGACCTTGCAGCTCGGGCAGTAGTTTACGAGCGCGGTGTCGCGGAAGGCCAGACCCTTCTCGAACATCTTGACGAAGGCCCACTGGGTCCACTTGTAGTAGTCCTCTTCTGTGGTGTCGACGACCCTGGACCAGTCGAACGAGAAGCCGACCCGGCGCAGCTGCGAGGTGAATTTCTTAATGTTGCGGTCGGTGACCTGGCGCGGATGCATGCCGGTCTTTATGGCATAGTTCTCGGTGGGAAGACCGAAGGCGTCGAAGCCCATGGGGAACATGACGTTGTATCCCTCCATGCGGCGCTTGCGGGAGATGACCTCGAGGCCGGAATAGGCCTTGATGTGGCCGACGTGCATCCCCGCCCCGGAGGGATAGGGGAACTCGATCAGCGCGTAAAACTTGGGCTTTTCGGAACCGGGCTCGCCGGGATCCGCGGCGCGGAAGGCCCGGGCCGCCTCCCAGCGGTCCTGCCATTTCTTTTCAACGGCCAGAAAATCGTATTTCATGCCTCTGTTTCTCCCTGGATGTCAGATTCGACCTCGATCCGGTCGGCGTCCGAGAACAGCCGGTCGAGGTTGTAGAACTCCCTGGCCTCGGCCGTGAACACGTGGGCCATCACCGCCCCGTAATCCACGACGATCCAGCTGTTGCCGTCTCCGCGGCCCTCGCGGCTGTCCGCCTTCACTCCGGCCAGGCCGAGGCGGTATTCGAGCTCGTCGGCAAGCAGGCGGACGTGAGTCGTCGACTTTGCCGTGCAGAGCACTATGTAGTCCGTGTAGTTTATCTTGCCGGCGACGCCGAGCACCGCCAGCTTCTCGCCGCTGCGGCGGTCCAGCACCCGGTAAGCCGCCTTGGCCAGCGACAGCGGCTCGGCGACCCCTTCGGATTCGAAATCGACGGCGGGTCTGTATTCGGTGTTTTCGTTTTCGGTCATATGAAGGTCCTTTCCGTCCGGCCGGGCCGGACAAGCCCGCTCAGCCCTCCACGGGCTCCGGGGCAATTATTGAGTATGTGTATATCCTTTCGAAGTCGCCGTCTCCGGACCGGAGGAACACCCGCCCAGGGTCGAACAGACCGTCCGGCACGGGGACGCCGAAGTCGTTGAGCCAGGTGTTTACGGTCTCGAGGGCGGCCTCCCTGCCGATCACGTAGAACGAGGAGCCGAGCGCCTCGGAGTAGACGGCCCTTCCGGGCATGGTCATCATGGTCAGCCTCGGGCCGTCTCCCCCGCCGGAGCCCAGGACAAGCTCCGTGAACCACAGAAGCTCCCGGGCGGTCATATCGCTCTCGGTCATGGATAGCACCTTTACTGCGGCGTTCCCGGCATCGACGGGGCCGGTCTCGCGGACGAGCTTGCGCAGCAGGGCGGACATGAAGCTCTTCTGGGCGTCGATGCGGTCCAGGTCGCCTCTGGCGTAGCCCGAACGGAAACGGACGAAGCCCTCGGCCGCGGCGCCGTCGAGCAGCTGCCGTCCGGCCCTTATGTGGATGTACAGGTCCTGCTCGGGGTCCTCGTAATCCATGTCCTCCGGCACGTCGATCTCGACCCCGCCGACGGCGTCGACGGCGAATCTGAAGGCCTCTGTGCCGATGACGGCGTAATAGTCAACACTCACGCACAGGCCGGCCTCGACGACGCTCCTGAGGCCCTCTATGCCGTCCGCGGCGTAGATGCCGTTGAGCTTGCAGTCCAGGCCGCGGTAGGTGACGTAGGTGTCCCGCGGCAACTGGACCACGGCCAGGCTCCCGTCGGCCGAGACGTTCACGAGCATCATCGTGTCGGTGAGCCGGGCCGTGCGGTCGACTCCCGCGACAAGGACAGTGTATCTCTCCTTCTGCCTCACGGGGGACGAGATGACGGATTCGGGCTCGCTC
>JAEEGL012869443.1_pt1 | contig 10072 bp, 9 predicted proteins | sample 9134231 | NCBI WGS metagenome assembly JAEEGL01 (sample SAMN16246548, study PRJNA631951) | gut metagenome | biome: gut microbiome; feature: rumen; material: fiber-attached | host: Bos | place: Iran: Karaj | collected 2018-10 | reverse complement strand
GGTCTTCCACTACGAATCTATCAGAGTAATTATCTTCTTAAACGGCATGAGGCGGGAATCGACTTCCTGCGCTCGATGATAGCGCAGAAGATCTTGCGCGACAGACTGCATGGCAGGGAAAGCCGCGCGAGTAAGCTGATTAGCATAGATGCAGATGTTGACGCCATGCGCGGCAAGTTCAGCCTCGGTCACAGAGTTGAACGATGTCGGAACAACTACTATTGGCGTTGTCTTATCCGCCGCGCGGAACTTGTCGCAGAACTCGAGGATTTCAGCAGGGTCTTTCTTGCGAGAATGAATCATGATGCCGTCTGCCCCCGCCTTCACGTAGGCATGGCATCGCGTCAGCGCATCATCCATTCCCTGTTCGAGTATCAACGACTCGCAACGAGCGATGATCATGAACTCCTTCGTTCTAAGCGCGTCCTTTCCGGCCGCTATCTTGGCACAGAAGTTCTCTATGGTGTCCTGAGTCTGCTTGACTTCCGTGCCGAATAGCGAATTCTTCTTAAGTCCGCACTTGTCCTCAATGATCACAGCCGAAACGCCAATTCGCTCCAAAGTTCGGACATTATAGACAAAATGCTCAGTTAGACCACCCGTGTCCCCATCAAGGATAATGGGCTTCGTTGTCACCTCCATGATGTCGTCGATGGTGCGTAGGCGCGAGGACATGTCAACAAGCTCAATGTCTGGCTTGCCCTTCGCAGTAGAATCGCAGAGTGAAGATACCCACATCGCATCAAACTGATCAAGCCGTCCGTCATCCTGGCGAACAACTGTCTTTTCGGCGATAAGCCCCGTGAGCCCGGAATGCGCCTCTATGGTCTTGACGATAGGGCACATCTTGATGAGCTGCCTAAGGCGCTTGCGACGGAATTCCGGCATGGCCAAGCGCTCCTTATCAAGATCATCGATGCGCTTCACATCAGGATCAAAAGTGTACGGGACATCTACTATCTTGCCGCCATATTTCTTCAGGCAAGATTCAACATTCTGGCGGATGAAATACTCGGGCGCTTCGGAGTTGCACCAGTTATCTCCATGGATTACGCAGTCGGGGCGAAGCTCTGCGATTATGTCATCATACATCATATCCCTTTGCACAACGACTTTAGAGACGCCATCCATCGCCTTTGCTGCCGCAAGTCTCTCTTCAAACGTGCACGTCGGGAATCTGTTGTAGCGAATCATGGCCCCGTCCGAAAGAACGCCCACCGTCACCTCGCCCAGCTTCAGGGCCTCGTTGATAATGTTCAAATGCCCCTTGTGTATGACAGACGTGCAGAAACAAGTATAGACTTTCTTACCCATTATGCAACAACCTCTTTATCATCAAAACTCATTCAATCGAATTTCATGAAGTCCCTGGAAAAAACTCAGCCTCTAAATCGTCCAGCGCAACGCCCAGCTCTGCAAAGCCGAACCATAGTTCGTGAAATTGCAGTGGATATTGTAGCTAACTATGCCAAAGGTCTTCATATATCAATCCGCCCGTAAGTGGCAATAATGTTCAGAAAATTCGACGGTTAGTGGTCATTACAACCTATCTACCATTGTACGAAGAGCAACTCTGTTCTATCGAGAAATCCAATTTGTACTTGTCACGAAGTATCTCAACAAACAATCTATTGCGCTCCCTATCGCCATGAGGAGACAACCTCACACATGAAAGCGACTTGGCTATGCCCGGATTATGCACAAGTATTCGCGGTTTCATATTTACTACAACAACCTTCTCCCTTGGCACTCCAGTCAGAAGAAACCGTTCCTCATGTTCTTCCTTGAATGAAGGATTCTTCTGAGACAAAAGAATCTCCAGTATCTTCGCAGCAAGCAGGAAGGCTCCTCCGCATAAAGAGACTACCCCACCCTTACACTTACAACTGGTCGGCCGTTGATTCAATTTCCGTATCACTCGCTCGGCTAACTCCTTGCGGTAATGACACTGCATCAAACTCCCACTAATTCTATGCACATACGGCAACCACTCGGCATTAGAAAAACCATCATGAAGCGAGGAGTACAATTTCTGTCTATCAAATCCCACAGCGATTCCACCATGTGGAGTATAAGAACGCCACTGATAAAGGTTATCCCCATCTCGTGACAAGCAGAACAAATAGGCGTTCTCTACGAGCTCATCAACTATCTTGCCTCGCAAGAACTCTTTCATATTTTCATTCTTCAACCCATCGAACACTTCTATCAGAAACTGTCTCCCATAAGAAAGTTCAGCGTCATCATTCATGAATTTATAATGAGAAAATGCAATCTCGCCCTCCAAGAAGTGCTCTAGGACATCAATGGTTGTATAATGCCACAAATCGCCCTGCGGAACTTTTGTCGCCGCAAAGACCTTTTTCTCTTTTGTTTCCGTCACCATCACACGCCCGGCAAATCAATCCCTCGCTCCACCAGCATCCCCCGCAACGCAATCACACGCCTTTCCTCAAAGCGGCGCAGGTGCATTCCGCCTACTTTCAAGAGTCAAGAGGGAAAACATCACTAAACGACGGACTATGTTGCACAACAAATCGTCCTTCACCTGCTACTAGATTCCTCTTCTTGCCATTTCTGTCATAAGAAGAAAGTCTTATCCCCATTGAACGCATAACATCGTATATTGTGCAGCATAAAACGCCAAATTTTTGCGCAACCAATGGAATCTTGATACGTCTCTGCTTAGGGTTGACATATTCATTGGTTACGACACACCCCCCTTTAACCTTTGCCGTTGCTATCAACCACAAATCTGCCCCGGACAAGAAGCTTTGCAACTTGGAACCATCCCATTCCCCACTAGAAACTAGTGCATCCTGCATCCTGCGTCGTTCTTCAACAACCTCATTATCTTTATCTGTCTTTATGAAAAAATCCGCCGGCAACATCTTGCGCGCCCATTTCTGTAGATCATCACAGCCAACATCTATTTCTTCCAAAACATTGCTAATGCTTCGAATGTTTCCATCCGATCCTTCCTCACAAAGCCATTCCCAAAATGCCAAACAAATGTCAGGCGCATAGGAATGCTTTTTGCCTTCAACGAATATATTGGTATCGAGAAAGAAGATCATGCGTCAAATCCTTCCTTCCCCCACACATACGCACCGAGACGCTCAGTCGATTTCATTTCTTTAATTCCGAGCAAATGGCATGCGTCAGATGGATTCAAACTACCGTATTTGACTTCAGTCAATACAGCTTTTATGAACGGAAGTCCAAAGCGCTTGGCAGCGACGACCTCAAACGTTGGCCCTCCGCGCTTTTTCTTTGCCTTCAACTGACTCTCTTTTACAGTCTTACTGTACTGTAAATAGCATTCGTCAAACTTTGGCTTTGAAATCAAATGATGCTTAAGAGCACTTATGGCCACAACCGCAAAACTTATTCGCTGGCGAGATGCAAGCTTATAAAGTTTTTCGTAGTCCAACGGCGCACACGATTTGCTATATTCTATCAGAACCTTCTTGGGGATAAGGTATTCAGCGGCCACCGCATTACAATACTGCTCAACTCCATTGGGCGGATCTGGATCATATTCTGGCGAAGACACTCCTGTATTGCCTAGCAACAAATGCACAAACTCATGAATAAGAGTAAAGGTTCGCGCATTAGTTGAATCCGAGGTGTTTATAAATATCAAAGGGGCATACTTGTCAGAAAGCGCGAAACCCCTAAATTCTTTAACGTTTAGTTTCTGCTTATTGTTATTGCCTACGTTTCCATTCTGCATAACAAGAATATTGTTTCTCTCGATACGGTTAACAACGAGCTTGTAGTACGCATCGCTATTCTTGCATTGGTTACGATCTGAATCAGATATTGACAACAACTGTTTAACCTTTTCTGCAGCTTCTTCAATAGGGGTCTGTAGACTTATGCAACGTCCAAAAGAGAATGGCGCATATCCATTATCTTCACGCATGTCCGCATACCAATCCTGACACTCCTGTGCGTGTATAAGGATTGCCTCAAGTTGGACCGACACATTGGATATCTCTTCATTACCTACAGTTCGAAAGTCTGCGACGCCAGGCTTAAATACTGGAGGGTTCGATCCCATCAGCATCCCCACTGGTTTAAGCACCAATTGAGCAAGTTTTGTGGCATTCGTCATCGATACTGGTTTCGAGCCATTCTCCATGGCAACAAATCTATCCGGCTTAATTCTTAGCAAAGCTGCACACTCATCCGCAGTACACCCAAGTCGAGTGCGCACCCAACGAACGACTTTCGGACTAATTATCGACGCCTGTACCATTGCTTTATTATGCTCAGCCATTTGAAGCATTAATATGATTGATTATGGATGCCGCAAGAGCAACTGAAGCGAGCGTGATATCTGCTGCCTTATTCGGATTCTGTTCCTGACTGATAGACTCTCCCAGTCGCAGACAAGACCTGACCACATCATGGGATGATTTCAAGGAATCGCTCTGCGGCACCCTTGTCGCCAGCATGGCAAAGAACCCGTCTACAAATTCATGAGCGTTCTCGAAATCGCTCATATTAATCTCTGCTTTCTTCACCTCTCCGCCGCGGCCTTACAGCCCTTCCCAAATCACCGACTGTTCAACCCACAACTCTTAACTCACAACTTCCCCTTCACCAACAACCAACTACTAATCACTTCAATCTTGTCAATCCTGCCTAAAACAATCTACCCGTTCTACCTGTTCTACACGGCTACAACTTTTCTGCGGATTCTCCGCGACGACTTGACATCCTCTCCACTGCCTCTTCCACAAGTTGCGACATTACAGTCTCAAGAGGCACCCTTCTTTTGTCTGCTATCTTCTCCAGCCTTGCTTCAAGCTCTGGCTCCAGCGCTAAATTTATTGTGCAAATTGCCTGGCCATCGGCTGCGCATCCCGCAAACTCTGGGGTTAGAACCCAACGACCGTTCTTCCGCGCCCCTTCTCGCTTGAGAATCCCAGCATGCTTTAAATGGTCAATCCGATACCGCAACTCAGAGTATTTTATTTGCAGTTTATTTGCAAGTCCCGCAATGGATAAGTGAGGAAAACTAAGCATCAATGCAATAATTTCGGCGTCTTTCACTTTGTTTATTTGCGGATTATTTGCAGTTGCAGCTCCAGCCGAAGCAGGATCCGGGCGCCATATTGTTATCACAAACTCAGAGCGCGAATCGTCAATTTCCGGATCCTTGAGCCCTGCTGCCCGGCAGTCATGAATCAAGTCGGTAAGGCCTGTCCCGAACTTCTCTATGTGTTTGGTTTGATAAAGCTGGTCGGCTATGAGACTGTTGTTTGGATACGAGGCATGTTCGACAAACAGATCCTCCTTGCTGAGGGCTGGATTGATTGTGCCTGGATTCCGCACGACCAACCGATCCGAAAAGAGCTCCACCTGGACACTTCCAGCACTTGTGTAATCTCGGTGTGCAATCGCATTGATGACTGCTTCCGCCACGGCAGAAACCGGTATCTCGTATTCGCGCGGCGCCTCTGGTCCTTTGCTCCTTGTCCCCACACGAAGGTCCAGCTTCGACAGAACAAAGGCGACTGCTGCATCCGCCATGTCAAACAACGTGCCTTTGTATATCTGATATGAAAGCATCGGCTTGTGACGCTCCTGCCCATGCCATTGAACGCATTTGACCTCTGAGGACATACAAAATCGCTGGGGGTCGCAGCCGAAAAGCAATATAGCCGAGTTGGTCAACCCGCCCGTCGCTCCTGGAGAATACAGCTTCAAGTGCCTAAGAACCGACTCCACGTCCATGCCTTCCTCGATGTCGGCATTGCGAAGGCGTCGCGCCCTGTCCACAAACCATGCAACCTTATCGTCGTCAATATCATCCAAAGTAGCCCCATCACATAGCGAGGCGTCGAATGGTCCTATACGATAACATCCTTGTTCAAAGACCAACCCATCCAGGCTAGCGTAGATCTCCGGCAGCAACTCGCTTTCGTCTTCACACCGAGCGCGAATAAGGGCGCCGGACACCTTTCTTAGAAAGGCAACTTCTTTTGTCGCACGGCCATCATCGTTCTTGCCGAGGACAAATATCAACCTGGTCAATCCAAGCCTTGTCGCCTCATCAAATTCGCGCTCGGTCGGAGAAATGCCGTCCGCGTCCTCATAGCCATATTCTTTGCCAATCAGCCCAATGTAGATGTCGCACTTCCTCAGTTCGTCGATGTAAAGCTCATCCGTGCGTCGATCACAAGCAACGACATCCTCTTCAAAGACAAAAGTGTCGAAGAGTCGACGAAGCGCGGGATTCTTGGACACGAAGCGTTTGAATTGCTTGCGGACTTTCGCAAACTCCTTCTGAACACTCGATACAAATATTCGCTTCATAATATTCGCCAAACAAAGCCTTTGCCGCACTATCAAAACGCTTGTCTATGATAAATCGATGATGCCCCCACGGAATCCAGACCAATTCTGCCACAAGTTGTGGCAAATTCTCATCTGTCAATACGACCTACTCAACCGGTTTAATCCTGTCAATCTTGTCAATCCTGTCTAAAACAATCTACCCGTTCTACATGTTCTACACGGCTACAACTCGCCGCGACAAGATTCTTAGTTATGAGTTCTGAGTTGGGAGTTATGAGTTAGGAATTAGTAGTTGGTAGTTGGTGGTTGGTGTTTCTTGCTGGTCGCTTTTCCGCAGTGATGATGTCTCGCAACTAACCACTAACTCATAACTCACAACTTCCCCTTCTCCCACTCTCAACTTACAACTCGAAACTCACCCCAAAAATCCCTCAAAATAGCACTTCTGTGAGTCCATCGGATGGAGACGCGAACGTCAATCCATTGACACGCGTCTGCGCATCGGATGGAAGCTCGAACTTCAATCGGATTGAAGTTGTCATGTGCATCCGATGGAAAAACCGACTTCAATGGTTGCACTTTCGCGTTTCAATCCATTGAAACTTTTTTCGCCTTTTTTGCACATTTTTTGGCTCAAATGCATTTCTCGACGCCAATATATTTGTTAGCAGTTGTGAGTTAGGAGTTGGAGAATGGAGGTCGGCCGGCTTTGGTGCTTTGGTTCTCGCGGGTTGGCCGCAGACGACTGAATCCGCCGCGACATCGCGCTTCACGAGCGACATGGCGCCGACAATCGCACGTTCGCCGATGGTGACGCCAGGAAACACGACACACCCAATCCCAAGAAACGCCTTCTTCTTGACCACGACAGGCCTAGAGTCTACAGCGCCACGCCCCGTATAGTAGTACGCGTTGTCATGCTCCAGCAAAGTGCAATGCGCCGTCACAACCGCCCCGTCCTCTATCGTTATCATCTCGGGATGGACATTTCCCATGATGACGAAGTATCCCACCTCGCACCCCTTCCCGATATTGATGCCGCGCAGTCGATGGAAGAAGATGCGCAGCTTCGTGTGAGGCGCAAACCAGGCGGGAAGAAGGAACAGCACTCCCAACGCCCGCTTCCAGAAGTTGCCGCGAGCCTTTTTCTCGTCAGAAGGATTCGTAGAGCTTTGCATATCTTGAGACAAGGGTCGCTTCCGACAGTTCCCTGCGATGGTGTTCCATGTTCGCGATGGATCGCTTGTTTATGCCGTCGACAACTGGGAGCTGGATGTTGTCTTTGTCGAAGTAGTAGACGTCGGGATATCCAACGAGCCGATGTCCGGGAATGTCCGAGAGATATAGATAGAGTCCGCATGCACCCGCTTCGATGACGGCGTTGGGCGACGCTTCCGATTTCGAGGGGTTCACGGCGCAGCGATACTGTCCAAGCGTCGGATATATCTCTTCAGGCTTCAGCACGCCACGATAATGCGCCATCTTCGAGTTCTCCAGGAGAGCCTTGATGCGGGCGGTATGCTCAACTTCGCGTTCGTCGAACGGACCGTAGATGTCGAGCTCGCGGCGGTCGCGCTCTGCGGCGGCGATCAGCGCCTCCAGATTCTTCTGAACGCTAATGCGCCCGATGAAAACCATGTCCTTTGTTGGATGATCGTTTAGGCACTCGCAAACAGCCGAACCGTTTGGTATGCAGACAAAGTCGCGACGGAAAGTGTACTTTTTCATCGCTTCATAGTCCCATCTGCTCACATACACGGTCCTCTTGACGAGGTTGACGCCCAAGATGTCAACTATTGCGATTATCCAACGAACCACCGGATTGATCTTGATATTCCACCAGCTTCGGCCGTGTATGCTTGAAACGACATTGTATCCAAGCAGGGAGAATACAATGGCAAGCGGAAGGAATATCTCCATGTGGAAATGGAGAACTGTATTCCGCTTGTCGGTTATCGCGCCCCTGATCTGTCTGAATCTGGCAAGCCAGCCCTTTGCAAGCTGATATACCTTTACTCCATCAACCTCATTGTCGACAACAGTCGGATTGTCCCATACCGTAAAGACGGTAAAGTCGTACTTGTCCTTAGTCGCCTTTACGAAATTATACGTCGCCGCTTCCACCCCGCCATGAGCGGCGGGGTAGTTCTTTATGCCAATGCGGAATATCTGTTTCTTCATCAAATGTGCTCTTCAAATCCTCTGAAGTGCACATTGAGTTCGTGCATTGGCTCAAGAAGGCGGCCCATGGACGTGCCTTTCGTAAGATTCGCGAAGGCGTTGACGTCTTTCGGGAAGCACTTGCCGCCGTAGCCGAACTTGCCGTCGGGACCGGGCACGAACGTGTGCGTGTCGTTGATGTAGCCCGAAAGCAGGCAACCGCGCTGCACCTTCTGGAAGTCCGCGCCCATCTTCTGGCAGTATTCGTAGAGCGCGTTGAAGTAGATTACCTTGTACGCGCCGAAGACGTTGTGCCCGTACTTCGTGATCTCGGCTTCAAGCGGCGTCATCTCGACATAGAACTTGTTGCGGAAGATCCTGTGCAGAAGCTCCGGCACGCCCGTAAAAACCATCGGCTGACGGCGGAAATCCTCGATGTACGTGCGCTCAGTAAGAAACTCCGGCATGAAGCAGACCTTATGTCCTGTCTCCTTCGAAAGAAGGTCGCTGGTTCCAGGCAGAATCGTCGTGCGGACGAACACCGGAACATCGGGGAGCTTGCGAATCAGCTCTTTCATGAGAGTCAGGTCCTGCGTTCCGTCCTCTTCCGTCGGAACATGAATCTGCACAAATGCAATGTCTATTTTCGAGAGATCGTCGTTGTATCCCTTGGGCGGATCGGAAATGTAAAGTTCGCAGTTTTCGGAGTTGTTCTCCTCGATCCATGTCTTCAATGCACCGCCCACGAATCCGCAGCCGATGATGCCAATCTTGATTTTCTCGCCCATTTTCTGTCTTTCTTTAGTTTATGCACGTTTGCTAAGATAATCGAAATACCACGTTGCCGCTTCAAGCAGGCCCTGCCTCACGCTGAACTTCGGCTCATAGCCAAGAAGCGTCCTCGCCTTGGTGATGTCCGCCAGCGAATGGGGAATGTCACCGGCGCGGTTCGGACCGTATTTCGCCTCAAGCTTAAGAATCTCCGCGTCATATTTGCCCAGGGCCGTGCGCAGGAAGTCATAAAGTTCGTTCAGCGTCGTCCGCTCTCCGAACGCAACGTTGTAGACTGTGTTCAGCGCGGCAGGATTCTCCGCAAGAGCGGCAAGCTTGTTGGCCTGGATTACGTTCTCAATGTATGTGAAGTCGCGGGAATAAGATCCGTCGCCGTTGATTGTCGGCGGATTGTGTCCGATAAGCGCCAATGCGAACTTCGGGATTACCGCGGCATACGCGCCGTCGGGATCCTGGCGGCGTCCAAAGACATTGAAGTATCGCAGGCCCACGACATCTATTCCATATAGGTCGTGGAAGTTGCCTGCAAAAAGCTCGTCTACATATTTGGTGATGGCATAAGGCGAAAGCGGCTTCCCGATCTTGTCTTCGACCTTCGGAAGCGTCTTGGAGTCCCCGTAAGTCGAGGAGGACGCCGCGTACACAAAGCGTTTCACTCCGTTTTCATGCGCGGCAAAAAGAACGTTAACGAACCCTGTGACGTTCACTGCCGTAGATGTCATCGGGTCCTTGATCGAACGCGGCACCGAGCCGAGCGCGGCTTCATGGAAAACGACGTCCTTCCCTTCCGTAGCCCGTTTGCAAGTCT
>JAEEGL012826370.1_pt1 | contig 10072 bp, 8 predicted proteins | sample 9134231 | NCBI WGS metagenome assembly JAEEGL01 (sample SAMN16246548, study PRJNA631951) | gut metagenome | biome: gut microbiome; feature: rumen; material: fiber-attached | host: Bos | place: Iran: Karaj | collected 2018-10 | reverse complement strand
CCAAAGAGCCACCAGCTTGCCATCAGCAGATGCTCCCTTCACACTTCCCGGGCCCACTCTGTAAACCTCACCGTCCATGGATATCCTGACGATCTCATCTGCACCTTCTGTATTGGACTGTGTGCAGTAGAACTGATTCCCACAAAGGTACAACTCGCTATACGAAGGCTCATCACTGATCCGTGTGAGTGTTCCACTAGCCTCATCATAGCATTCAATCCCGCCCGGAAGCCACAGGAACTGTCCTCCCTGGCTGGGCTCCGTCACCACCGCATTATCATAATTATGGAAAAAGACCTTTTCCCCCACCTTCACAAAATAGCTGCCGTTACCATAGATCTGTTCGGCATCTGTGACCTCCTCCTGGGGAGCGGTCTCCTCAACTGTACTCTCCGCAGCAGCCTCCTGTGCAGTTTCAGACTCGCTGGCAGCTTCCGTGGCTACTTCCTGCTGGCTGGAAGCACTCTCGCTCACCTGCTCCTGCGCAGGTGCCTTGGCTCCGCAGCCCGTAAGCGCCATTACCGCAATAAGGCCTGTAGATATCAGGATCTTTCTGTTCCCAAACATAGATTTTTTCATCTCCCTGTCGTAAGATTTATTACTCCTACTTAGTATTCTATCAGAGTTTTTACACAGCGCCAAACCGGTGCGTTCTGATGCAGCTGCTCCACCTACTGTTGATCCTCTATTACAAGCCCCGTGGCCCTTGCCTTTATGGCCAGTTCAGTCCTGTTTTGCAGACCTGTCTTTTGAAGCATGCTGGAGATGTGAGTCTTGACGGTATCCGGTCTTACAAAAAGCTTTTCTGCGATCTCCGTGTTGCTCATGCCCTTGGTAAGGCACCGCAGCACCGCAAATTCCGCCCTGGTAATATCCGTGCTCTTGGCATTTCCTATATAAACCTCCGGAGAACTCACAGGATATACCCTCTCTCCGTCCATGGTCCTGTCCATCACCGTAAGCAGATCCACATCACTCCAGTTCTCCTTATACCAGAAGCTCTCCACACCGATCTTCTTTGCCTTGTCTATATAGGACACCTCCGGCATGGAGGTAACAATTATTATCTTCACCCCCGGATGAGATTTCTTTATCCTCTCAGCCTCTTCAAGGCCATTGGAGCCATCCATCATCACCACGTCCATGATCACCAGATCCACTGCATATCTGTCGCAGTACATGCTCACCAGCGAAGCAGATTCCAGCGCATATAAAAGCTCATACCTCTCATTCTCCTCCAGCATCATCTGAAAGAGCTGTCTCGGCATGGCCTGATCTTCCACAACGATCACCTTTACTTTGTCTATCCGTGTTCCCATAGTTGCCCCCACTAAATCGTATAGACCTCCGGAAGTAGATCCATCAGCCTGTTATCAAGAGTTATTGTCAAAAGAAATACCGGCTGGCTCTCTATTGTCATGGTGCCTGTACTTCTCTCCACCAGCTGCCGCAGATTTAAAAGACCTCCCGCCTCCACGATCTCTTTTTCAGGAGGATTGCCGTTGTTGCTAATGGAAATCTTCAGCAGATCCCCGTCATTTTCAAACTTCACAAATATGGCATCGCCCTTGGCATGCTTGAAGGTGTTGGTAATGCATTCCCTTAAAGCAGCTGCTATTATCTTGCGGGTCTTGTACCCATCCGGTATTTCCCCGTCGATATTCACCGCAACTCCCACATCCCCGGCAGCCTTAAGGACCATTTCAAGATCGGAGGGTCTGACTCCCTTGTTGTTGCTGTCAAGGAGACTCACATTGTTCCTGAACTTCACAAGAACATCGCTTCTGTCTCCGCCTTCTCCTGCCAGGTAATGTCTGGCTGTTGCAATGCAGTTGCCCAGTTCGTCATGAATCCTGATCCTGGTCTTTAAGATCTCATCCTCTATGGTCATATCAGTAATGGACTCGTTCAGCGCCCTCAGTCTCTCATTTTGTTGTGCCAGCTCTCTGTTCTTTTCATCCAGGTCTTCAGCCAGCTTGTTTTCCTGGGTCACATCAAAGCACAGGACTTCATTTATCGGACTTCCTCGAAAGCTCTTTTTCCTCTTCTCAAAGGAGAATACCTTGCCATCTGGGAGCTTGACTATGGCTGTGTCCCCGGCTCTGACATAGGTGCAGTCTGAAGAAGCACTGGTCCCCTCCCGGAGCCTTCCTATCAGCTCATTCCCATCTGTCAGGGTCTTTCCGCATATCTTTTCCGCAACCAGGATCATGGCCGGATTGATGAGCTGAATGGAGCCGTCATTGTAGCTAAACAGCATTCCCGCCGGCAGAACATCTATCGCCTCCCTGTCGCTGGCAGGAGTTATATGGGAAAAGATATATGAATGAATGTCAGCCACCATCACCATGAACACTATCGCGCCAATAAACACCAGAAGCGCTGCCGCGTACCCCGGCAGGATCTCCACCAGCCTGAAGGGCCATCCCCTGTCCGGATCGTTTTCAACTGTCTTCGTCACATATTCCATAAACAGCTGCGCTGTCACGTAGGACCATGCAGTAAGTGAAATGGCGATGACCACGTGAAAAACTCCCCGCCTTCTGCTGACAAAGAAGGCGCAGATCAGAACCCCGACTATGAACAATAATGTGAAGAAAAAAGCTGCCATTCTGGCACTGGCAAGATTCATAAATCAGCTCTCCTGTGTATCATCCAAATAAATAGTTTCAAAGCTAAGCTCAGGTCTGGTGCGGACCAGGAGCCGTACATTCTTTTTCTCCTTTATGGCTTTTAAAAGCTCCTTCTGGGCAAATTCAAAGATGGAGATCAACTGCCTGTTGTACAGTGGCTCCGCATCAATGGAATTCATTTCGCAGTGAATACCGGCCCTGTTGGCACTGTCCAGCAGTTCTCTGATCACAATGTCAAAATCCTCTGTCCGGATGATCTCCCCTGTCTTTATTGCAAGCAGCAGGTATGCACCTCTTTTGACAAAACAGGCCTCAAAGCATGCAAGGCATAGCCTCTCTCTGAACTCCTCCTCGGGAAGCTCCTCCGCCCCTCTAAGACTCTTTTCAATGATCTCAAAATGAGGGCTCATATAGCTTCCGATCTCGTCGTAAACTTCATTTTTTACCTTCAGCTTGGCCCTTTTGGCCTTGACATTCGCCTCCTCAATGAGAAGTCCGTAGCCTTCCCTCAGCTCATCCCCCACCTCCTCAAGGCTCTGGTTTAGGGATGTGATGGAGCTAAGATCCTCGATCCAGCTCACCTCGCCTCCAGTGATATCCTTCCGATGGCGCTTGTAGTTTTCAGGCTTCTCTCCGGTCCTGGTCTGAGATCTTCGCACAGTTCTTCCGCTTTTGTCCCTGATCACTGCTGAAATATCTGCAATATCAAAGATCTCTCCATAGCCTGTATTGCTGGGGATAAGCCTGAAATGGATCATTGACTCCCAGAAGAGAATAAAGGTCATGCTGTAGAGCATAGGCGCTGTAACAGGCACCACACCAAAGATCCTCAGATTATTTGAAGCATCAAAAAACAGAAGCAGATTGATCCCATAGTGGAAAAGAGCTATCACCAGCCCTGTGACTGCGGCTTTTTTGAAGTGACGGCTAAAGCTCTTTTGCAGAATAATAAGAAAGCTTGCCAGTATCAGAAGATATGACCATGCCGTATTGAAATAAAACAGGATTTCATGTCGATAATCATGCCTCCATTCTCCAACACCCTCGTCAAAAGAGAATATCAGCTGATGCAGATCATTGGTCATTATAAGGACCGCCTGGGCCAGAGCCAGAAAGATCAGGAATTTGATAAAGACGGGGAGTTTATCGCCCCTGGCCCTTCCGGTTATCACCGACAGGCACAGAGAGATTATCGGAACCAGTGTTGTGGGAATGTAGTATGCATACCACAGCATTCTGTCCATCAGGTCAATACCGGAAAATATGGTGTACTTACAGATCTGGGAAAGGTGAAGGAAAACCAGAAGAATACCGATGGCAAACATCAGGTATCTCTGCCTCTTCTCGGCTATCCTTATCCTGACGAATACCATCCATACCACACATGCCACAAAGCACATGAAAATGGACATATTGTAAAACAAAAAGGAATCAGGGGTAAATCGGCATAGAATCGCCACCAGATAGAGAATTATCATCTCATATATTACATTGTCGTTACTTCGAAATCTCTTTTCCCCGGACAACATGCATTTCCCTCACACAAGCTAAATGTCCTCTATTAGTTTATCAGAATAATATAGGGACTGTAAACGAATTTTCATTCACATTTACAGTCCCTTTAGGTTAATCTGCGATTATCGCAGCGTTTTATTTAGTTCTTTTTTCTTGAAAGTAAAGTTACAGTTGTGGCCATTGCGCCAATTCCTGCCAGTATGATCACCATAAATCTTAAAACTGAATTAGCAGTATCCTCTGTTCTGCCTTTTCTTGCTCCCAGGACCTGGCCGGTTAATGGCGTAGCAGCTGTGGCTGTGGCTTCTTCTGAAATGTCTCTTACCTCACCAAGGACTACCGGTGCAGCGCCCTGTACCTGAGCTACTCCGGGAACTCCGCCAACTACAGGCTCACTGCCTTCATCACGCTGTGGCTCATTATTTGGCTCATCTCCCTGTACTTGTGTTGCATCAGGTGCTGTTGCCGGTTCACCTTCAGAATTCTCTGATGGTTTTTCAGGTTCACCGGTGGTTCCTTCCGGATTCTCAACAGGGGCTTCTACAGGCTTATCTTCTGTCTTTCCCTCAGGCTTGTCCTTTGGCTTATCTTCTGTCTTTCCTTCAGGCTCATCCTTTGGCTTATCTTCTGTCTTTCCTTCAGGCTCGTCCTTTGGCTTATCTTCTGTCTTTCCTTCAGGCTCGTCCTTTGGCTTGTCTTCTGTCTTTCCGTCAGGATCGTCTTTTGTGGTCTGTTTTGGAAGCCATCCGCTGCCGTTAACCTTTATTGTAGGACCACGGTAGCCTTCAACAACTTCCCACTCATCTACAAATTCCAGTTTGAAGTATGCCTTGATCTTCTCCCTGGCAGTCAGCAATAAATATTCCGCAAAACTATTAGATACCAGATCATCACTTGTTTCATAGTTTTCTACACTTGCTGATACATTCAGCTCATAAGTAGAACTACTGCTATTACTGTCTCCTGTAATAATAGTTCCTTCTTCAATAGGCTCAGTATTGATCACAACGCCGTCGGATGCATTCTGATCATGAGAGACTACCTCATAGTCATCACCTGATGCATTGACTATCTTAACCTTAGCGCTGGCTTCTGTATTGAAGAAATAGCAGAACTCGCTAAGTTTGATTTCAATATTCTCCAAACCTCCGGTAATAACTATTGTATATTCATCCGGGGACTGTGTTTCAAGGGATATACTATTGAAAATAACGTGATAGCCATCAAATGAATACGTGGCATTTTCCGCATATATAACTTCATTGGTAGGATCATACTCGTCAACCTGAGTAGCAGTAACAGCTTCCTTGGTCTCCAGTACTATTATTTCTGTTCCATTAAAACTGTCATCATCTGCGTAAGCTTCATAGATTCCGTTATCCTTCTCATCAAGCTGTTCCTCTCCATAGAAGGTTAAGGGTTCTTCTTCGCTTCCTTCGTATGTATAGTGTGTCTTGCTTGTGGATGGATAATTAGCCTCTACCTCTTCAGCAAAACTTTCTGCCTCTGATCTGGTTTCAAAAAAGCTTGATTTTCCTTCTTCAAAGCCTGTTTCTACTGTACCGCTGTACTGGCCGCCCTTTTGCTCAAAATCCGCCTTAATATCCGCCTGCTCCTTTTTCTTTGCCTCAATTGCAGCCTCTAGTTTTTCTTCGTCATTAAGTCCTTTTCCTATGCGCTCACCATATTTCCAGGCCTCTTTTGAAGCATCATCCTTTTCAGGATCACGCCTAAGCTCATCACCTTCCCAGTATTCTTCTTCCTCAGGATCATCATTGCCATCTTCTAGATCTTCATCGTCTTCATCATCTTCATCGTCATCATCATCTTCATCTTCATCGTCGTCATCATCGTCATCGTCGTCATCATCTTCATCGTCGTCATCATCTTCGTCATCGTCGTCGTCATCGTCGTCATCATCTTCATCGTCGTCATCATCATCGTCGTCATCATCATCGTCGTCATCATCGTCATCGCCGTCCAGATCATCTCCGTCGCCGTCCAGATCATCACCGTCGCCGTCCAGACCATCTCCGTCGCCGTCCAGACCATCTCCGTCGCCTTCTTCATAGCCATCTTCTTCTGCGTAAACAGATATAGCAGTTGCTGAAACTGTGGTAACCATCAGCATTGATGCGATTATGCCGGCAATAGATTTCCAAATGATCTTTTTTAATGTCTTACTTACCATAACTACCTATCTCCCCTCTCTTAAAAGATAAAATGATAGCCGTGCTGCACTAAACATTCTAAGTATATTAATGTAAAAAAAAATCACCCATATGGGTGATTTTTGAAATAAATTCTTATTTAATTACATATCCTTCTTTTCCTTCATGGTCTCCTGGCCACTGTTCTTGATCATCCTGATGCCCTCAAGAGCTATCTGATAGATCATCGCCATTTCCCTTGAAGCAGGATCTGTGTAGCTGCACTTTGACTTAAGAGCTTTGAAGTGCTGCTCAGCCTTCTCGATTACGGGTTTTGTGATCATGATGCCGTCGCAGTACAGTGTTCCGGTCTCTGCATCATATCTTGATTCTTCATATTTTGTCTTTGCAAAATCTCCGGCGCCCATTGATGCCGCCAGCTTATTTATCAGGTCTTCTCTATCTGCCATTTCTTACCTCATTTCAATCTTTGATCTTTTATACGACTAATTATACTATATCAAACCGAAATGAAATACAACCAATTTTTTTAAACATATATTCTCGGCACTCTTTTGTTGATATCACAGGTAAGCTCATAGTTGAAACGCCCGCTCATGTCCCCCAAAAGCTCAGCAGTTATGGCTTCCCCGGACTTTTTATCCCGGCCAAGGAGCACCACTTCGTCGCCCTCTTTAACGCCATCAATATCCGTCACATCCACCATGAACTGGTCCATGCATACCCTGCCAAGGATGGGAGCTCTTTTTCCATCGATGAGGACGTAGCCCTTGTTGGAAAGGCTCCTGGGATAGCCATCTCCGTAGCCCACAGGAATTGTGGCGATCCTGGTTCTCTCTTTGTCTGTCACGTAGGTTCCGCCGTAGCTTACAGGGGTTCCCTTTGGTACGTCCTTGACCATGACCACATGGCTGATAAGCTCCATGGCTGGCTGCAGATCGATAATATCCCTGGGCACCTCGTCTGATGGCCACATACCGTACATTGTGACTCCGGCTCTTACCATGTCCATTGAGGACTCCGGAACTGCAATGATGCTGGCTGAGTTCGCGCAGTGCTTTATGGGAATGCGAAAGCCCGTCTCCTCCTCAAAATCCATGATGAATTTCTTGAAGACCTCTTCCGCGCTGTGAACATTGGTCAGGTCCTTCTCATCGGCTCTGGCAAAGTGTGTGAACACGCCCTCCACAAACAGGCTGTCCATGAGCCTTACTTCCCTGGCAAAAGACACTCCGTCTTCGTCAGGTGTTATTCCGATCCTGCTCATTCCGGTGTCCACAGCGATGTGAACAGGTGCCTTAAAGAAAAAGCCCCGGTCAACCAGACCCTTTGCCACCTCCGCCAGCTCTTTTGCCATATCCATGCGAAATACAGTGGGTCTGATACCCTGCATCAGCATCCTCTCATAGGCGTAAGGGAAGGTGTAGCCCAGAACCAGAATGGGCTTCTTAAGCCCCGCATCCCTGAGCTCAAAGGCCTCCTCGGCTGTGGCTGTGGCATAGCCCCAGATGTAGTCCTTGCTCTCCAGCATCCTGCCTATCTCCACGGAGCCGTGGCCATAGGCGTCAGTCTTTATGACTGCCATGATCCATGTGCCCTCTGGAATGTTGTTCTTCATCTCCTCCAGATTATGAGCCACTGCATCAAGGCTCACTGTGGCACATACTCTTGAATACTCTGTTAAGTCTTTGTTGTTCATCACGGTCATTCCCCATCAATTCCTTAGTCTGATAGTACTTTTGGCAGCGCGGCCACTATGTCCGAGGCCACCATGGAGTGATTACCAAAGTCCCTTGCCGCCTCGTCTCCGGCCCTGCCGTGTATATATGTGGCTGCCATGGCGGTCTCAAAGCCGCTCATTCCGCAGGACAGAAGTGCTCCCATGATACCTGCCAGAACATCGCCTGATCCGGCTGTAGCCATTCCGTCATTGCCACTTACATTGATATATATCTTCTTCTCGTTGCTGTCACTTACAATGCTTCTTGCGTCCTTGCATACCACGGTGCAATGAAGCTTCCTGGCCAGTTCCTGGGGATACTGGAGTATGTGTTCCCTACAGTCCCTGACGTCCTTTTTCATAAGCCTTGCGAACTCACCCAGGTGGGGCGTGATCACCAGCTTTCTGCCTTCCCTGCCAAAGTCAGAGGTGAGCTTTTCCAGATCAGGATTCCCGGCTATGAGATTGAGGGCATCCGCATCCATGATCATGCTCTTGTTGTAGCTTCGAAGCATGTTCTCCAGGAGTTCATCCCCCTTGCCATCGGTTCCGATACCGGGGCCGATCACCGCCTGTGTGGACCACTTCATGGCCTCATCCAGCTTCTCTTTTACCGGCTCAAAATCCTCATACACATCCAGGATAGCTTCAGGCAAAAGAGTCTTAACCGCCTCGGCATTCTCCGCCGCAGTAAACACTCTCACCATCCCTGCACCGGCTTTCAGGGCAGCAGATGCGCACAAAATGCAGGCTCCGCTGATCTCCTTTGATCCGGCAACGATCAGCACCTTGCCCTAGGTTCCCTTATTTCCCGAAGGGTCCCTGTCCGGTAAAAGAGCTGTCGCAGGCTCATCAGTATATATCGCCGAGGGCTCTTTTCCCAGAAAGCTGTCTGTTGTTATTCCCACATCTCTGATGGTGAGCTTTCCTGTATACTGGCAGCCGGGATAAAGAAGGTGTCCCAGCTTGGCCAGGTTAAAGGTCACGGTCTCGTCAGCCTTTACTGCAACAGCACATACATGGCCGTCATCAGCGCTTATACCCGAGGGCATGTCAATGGATACCACAAAAAGATCATCGTCCCTGTCTGCCTTGCAGCCATTTATGAAGTTGACTGCGTCCGCAAAATCCGAGGTCAGCGGCCTGGACAGACCGATCCCGAACAGGCCATCTACAATGATATCAAAGTCAGCTGGGGATTTGTTGTCCCTTATGTAGGAAAAAGTGTCCTGATGAACACCATATTTCTCCGCTATCTGAAGCTGCTTTAGGAGCAGATCCGTACACTTGGTGGGATCCCCCACTACGCATACATTCACCACATATCCCCGCTGCTTAAGAAGCCTTGCCACGCAGACTCCATCGGCTCCGTTGTTGCCGACTCCCGACAGCACCAGTGCCCTGTAGGTCCTCCTGGTTCCCCGGTTATTCTTCCAGTCATCTACCGCATCAGCCACCGCAAGTGATGCCCTCTCCATGAGAACCTCAGTTGGTATGCCAAAATACTCAGAGGTATTTCTGTCATAAATCTTCATTTCCTGACTGGCCACAGCAAACTTAACTTTTTCCATTGACATTCTCCCCGTTTGTATCCGTTTCTAAAAACAAGTCCCAGCTTACAAAGCTGGGACATATTATCTGTACCTGGCAGATATATCCGATATCAGTTGGTATATTCACTCTCGTCCCCGGTAAGCGGTCTCCGTACAGGATGTCTGCGGTTCGGGTCATACTTCATATCAAAGAGATCGATGACCTCGGGACCGAAGATCTGGTGCATGTAGGAATAGCGGTTGTAATTTTTCATCTCAGCTTCCTGAAGTCTGATCACGTTCTTTTTCAGTTCCACCCTGACCTTGGATACCCACTCGTCCAGGCCTTTGATGTATTCTGTGTTGGTATGAAGGGTTTCGTAGCAGGCCTTCATGGTCTCTATCATCAGCTTGTAATCAACATCGTAAATCTTTCTGGACAGATCCAGCAATTCGTCCTCGTGGCTGTCGAGCTTCTCGTTACACTCGTTGATAAGCCTT
>JAEEGL012821040.1_pt1 | contig 10072 bp, 8 predicted proteins | sample 9134231 | NCBI WGS metagenome assembly JAEEGL01 (sample SAMN16246548, study PRJNA631951) | gut metagenome | biome: gut microbiome; feature: rumen; material: fiber-attached | host: Bos | place: Iran: Karaj | collected 2018-10 | reverse complement strand
AACGAGTTCCTTACAAGAAGTAACCTTATGAAGGCTTTTGATGAGAATTCAAGAACACCTATCATGAGACCTAAGAAGTGCGTAGTTGTTGGTGGTGGTAACGTTGCTATGGACGCTGCAAGAACAGCACTTAGACTTGGAGCAGAGGTTCATGTTGTATATCGCCGTGGCGAGGAAGAGCTTCCTGCACGTAAGGAAGAGGTAGGACATGCAAAGGAAGAAGGAATTATCTTTGACCTTCTTACTAACCCTGTAGAGATTCACTCCGATGAGAATGGATGGGTTAACAAGATCACATGTATCAGAATGGAGCTTGGTGAGCCGGATGAGTCAGGAAGAAGAAGTCCTGTTGAGGTACCTGGTTCTGAGTTTGATATCGAGTGTGATGCAGTTATAATGTCACTTGGTACATCACCTAACCCTCTTATTTCAAGCACAACACAGGGACTTGAGATAAACCGCAGAAAGTGTATCGTTGCGGAAGAGGCAAACGGACAGACTTCCAAGAAGGGCGTATTTGCTGGTGGCGATGCTGTAACAGGAGCTGCTACAGTTATCCTTGCAATGGGTGCCGGCAAAGCTGCAGCCAAGGGAATTGACGAGTATTTATCAAATAAGTAATGGACTAGTTTAAATAGCATGAATAAAAATGAAAAGGTAAGAGTAGCTATTACTTCCGGAGTAGTGGGAGTAATACTACTGATACTTGTTTTGTACCTTTCACTTTCGGGTGCAAAAGCAGGTAAAGAACAGGTTAATAGTATTTCAAATGCAGGTAATGAAGCAACTTTGGCGGCATCAAGGGATGATGCTGCCAAGTCAGCTTCTTTTGCTTCAACTGATGATATTGATTCAGTCAAGGCTGGCGAAGATGCTTCTTCTTCAAGTTCAACTGCATATGAAGTCCCGGCAATTGATGCTTTGGTATCAGGAAACAGTTTTTATCCTGTGAATAATTCCATACTCAAGAAAAGCTATAACAAGGTTAGCTTTGAAAAATCAAAGCAGCTTGAAGAGCTGCTTAAGTACTGGAACGATGGTAATCAGGCCGCTATAAGGGATCTGGTCAGTCTGGAAAGATTTGAGGCAATGTCTTTTTCTCTTTCTGGAACAAAAGATTTTTATTATTATGGCGATAAAGATGAGAGCGGACTTCCTGAGGGATTCGGCGTAGCTGTTTATGCTGAGAACCAGTATTATTTTGGACAGTGGAAACAGGGAAAAAGAGAAGGAGAAGGAACCTGGTTTTCTTTTTATCCAGAGTATAATCAGTATGCAGTAAAAGAGCATCTGTATACCGGCTCTTTTGCAGATGACCTTCCAAATGGTAACGGACAGGAGCATTTTGACTACAACTACGAATTTATGAATGATGTCGACCTTTATCTTCAGAATGTCATTGGTAACTTTAAAGATGGTTTCTATGACGGAGATATGTATATCATCCTTGTTAAACCTGACGCTTCAACCACAGAATGGGATGGCACATGCATTAAAGGTGATTTTCAGATGGTTCCCAATTCCTCAAGGGATACAAGAGGAAGATTTCCGGTTATGAATCAGCGCGGAAATGAAGATAACCATGTGTGGATGTATGAGGATGAGAAGGAAAATCAGCAGGTAAAAGGTATTATCTCTGGCGGGAAAGTAAGATAATGAGCACAATCAGTATAATTTGTGTTGGTAAGATTAAAGAAAAATACTGGAATGACGCTATAAATGAGTATTCTAAGCGTCTTTCCAGGTATACAAAGATCAATATAATCGAAGTGGCAGACGAGAAGACCCCTGATAATGCGCCTCCTGCTATTGAGGAGCAGATAAAGAAAAAGGAAGGGGAAAGGATCATAGCAAATATCGATCCTTCAGCTTGTGTCTGCGCCCTTGCAATTAATGGCAAAAAGTTTACTTCTGAAGGCTTTTCTAAGTATATTTCCGATAAAGGTGTTCAGGGAGTAAGCCATATTCAGTTTATTATTGGAGGTTCTCTTGGACTTCATGAATCTGTTTTGCAGAAATGTCAGGACAAAATAAGCTTTTCTGATATGACCTTTCCACATCAGATGATGAGAGTTATTTTGCTTGAACAGATTTACAGAGGCTACCGCATTATGCGTGGTGAGCCTTATCATAAATAATGTTGGGGATTATTTAATGAGTGAGATTACAGAGTTGTCCTTGGCTCTTACTGCCGAGGATGAAAGAAATATTTTTGGTGGTAACGACAGCTATATCAGGAAAATTGAAAAGAGTCTTCATGTTGAGATTATCGATAGAAATGGGGAACTTCACATTATCGGTGATAAAGAGGGCGCGCGCAAGGCTTCAGGAATAATAAGGGAGCTTGTACAGCTTTCAAGAAGAGGTACCAGCATAGAAGAACAGAGCGTAGACTACGCTATTTCTCTTAAAGAAGATGAAGATAAAACTAAAGAAAAGGTAAATGATAACGTCCTTGTAGACATAGACAGGGATGTTATTTGTCATACAATTTCAGGAAAGCCAATAAAGCCAAAGACCCTTGGACAAAAGAAATATATCGATGCGATCAGGAACAAGATGATTGTTTTTGGTCTTGGCCCTGCAGGTACCGGCAAGACTTATCTTGCTATGGCTATGGCTATAACTGCTTTCCAGAGAGAAGAGGTTTCAAGGATTATTCTTACAAGACCTGCCATTGAGGCTGGTGAAAAGCTTGGCTTCCTTCCAGGAGATTTGCAGAGTAAGGTTGATCCATATCTTAGACCTCTTTATGATGCTCTTTATCAGATCATGGGAACAGAGAATTTTATCAAGAACATGGAAAAGGGACTTATCGAGGTTGCTCCTCTTGCGTATATGAGAGGTAGAACACTTGATAACGCCTTTATTATTCTTGATGAGGCTCAAAACACCACACCTGCTCAGATGAAGATGTTCCTTACCAGAATTGGTTTTGGTTCAAAGGTTATTATTACAGGTGACGCAACCCAGAAGGACCTTTCACCGGATGTTAAGTCAGGCCTTGATGTGGCAGAAAGTGTTCTTAAGGGAATCGATGATATTGCTTTTTGCACACTTACAAGCAGCGATGTTGTCAGACATCCTCTTGTTCAGAAGATTGTTAAGGCCTATGAGGACTATGAGAAAAAGGCTGTAAATAAGCAAAAGAAGAAGGCAATTCATAAATTGGAGAGACAAGCTAGGGATGGAAAATGAAAATAAGATAGATATTAAGCTAAGGCTGTGTTATGGGGGACTGTTTTTGCTGACTGGAGTTGCTGTAATGGCATTTTCACTAATTACTGGCAAAAGCTATGAGGCAACCCTTAGAAATACTTTTGTTTCACTTATTTTTTCCGGAACGGTTATGTTTATGCTGATGGATGCCATAAACAGAGGCAGGGAAGTGCTGTTTTTCGATAACTATGATCACAAGATTCGCTTTATGGTGGGATATGCCATAGGGCTTTTTCTTGCACTTACTTTTGCCCTTGTTCCCAATCAGTTTTGGCCTTACATGGCAATTTTTGTTGTACTGGGACTTTTATCGAATTTTGAAATAGGACTTGTGACAGGAACCGGCTTTGTCATGATTTCTGTCATGCTTGAGGAAAACGGCAACTTTGGCGAACTATTTATGTATGTTCTTGCGGGAGTAGTTGCTCTTTCCCTTTTCAGGGATTTAAAAGAAGAGACTGCAATAGGATTTCCAACGGCCATTTCTCTGATGATGCAGGGACTTTTACTGATTGCTTTCTATGTGCTTTTCCAGAACAGAACACTGTCAATCAGTATATTGATACTTCCAATTCTGAATCTGATGCTCAATCTTATTATTCTGCTTCTGTTTCTTAATATGTTTGGAGTTTATGTTATCCGTAAGACAAATGACATGTACATGGAGATTAATGACGCAGAATATCCTCTTTTGGCAAGGTTAAAGGAAGAAAATAAGGATGAATATTACAGGGCTATTCATACAGCTTATCTGGCTGAGAGACTTGCTCACGGGCTTGGTCTTAATGCAAGAGCTGTAAAGACCTGCTCTTATTACCACAGAATTGGCGTTATGGATGGAAAAACCACCTGGGAAGATAGTAATCACTATTTTTCTGAGAATAATTTCCCAATAGAAGCTGTGGAATTTCTTCATGAATACATGGAACCAAAAAAAGGACAGATCAGGTCAAAGGAAGCACTTGCTGTTAATTTATCAGAAACCATGATAGCTTCTTTAATGTATTTAATAAAAGGCAACAAAGATGTTAAAATTAACTATGATCAGATGATTGATAGTATTCTTGATAAAAAGATTTCTGAAGGCGAATTAAAGGACTATGACGTTACTTTCAGAGAATATGATCAGATGAGAAAAATCTTTAAAAAGGAGAAGCTGTACTATGATTTTTTGCGTTGAGAATGAAACGCAGGCCAGTTTTGATTTTGATATTGAAGAGCTTGGAAAAAGTGTGGCGGCAGCCGTTCTTGAGATGGAAAAGTGTGAGTATGAGGTTGAGATTAACCTTCTCATAACTGACGATGCTGGAATTCATGAGATAAATAAGGAATTTAGAGACATAGACAGACCTACTGACGTTTTGTCTTTTCCTAATGTAAGTTATGAGGAGCCAGGTGATTTCTCGGTGATTGAAGAGCAGGAGGTTGATCTTCTTGACCCGGATACTGGAAATATAAGCTTTGGCGATATTGTAATCAACGAAAACAGGGTGAGGGAGCAGGCCAGAGAATATGGCCATTCAGAAAAAAGAGAGTTTGCTTTTCTTGTGGCTCACAGCATGCTTCATTTGTGCGGGTATGATCACATGGAGGAGGATGAGGCAGCTGTAATGGAAAAAAAGCAGGAGGAAGTACTTAGCTCGCTTGGTATTACCAGAGATTAAGCTTTTTGTCTGGGAGAAGAACATGCTCTGATTGGCGTGTATATTTGGGGAGAATTGCAGATGAGGACTTATACTGAGGAAAAGAGAATCAGACCTGACATACTTACTGCAGCAGTATATTTTTCAATCATCATAATGATGGTTTATAACATCTTTTCTGTGAGAATTTTTGGGGAGAAGGGTGCTGGCTTTTGTGCAGGACCTTTGTCTCTTTATTTTGTTTTTTACGTATCATTTATACTTGCAGTTCAGAAGGCTGTTTATATAATGGTGAGGCTCCGTGCCAGAAGGTCGCAGTATTTGAACGCTGAGTCCAATATGAAAAAGTCCTTCAGGATTTTTGTTATTGTAGGAGTAGTTCTTTCGTTTATTCTGCTTGGTAGTAGCTATGTTGTGGCAAAGAACCTTTTTGGTTCTCCAAGATCCTATTTTCAGGTTATAATTGCTGCTGTGAGCCTTTTGTTTATGTGTCCTCAGGGTGTTTTAAGAGGATATCTACAGGGACTTGGCTATACAAAGCCTATTTTTATAAGTGACATTTTGATTTCTGCTACGTCTTTTGTTTCAGGAGCGATTATTTCAGGCATTCTATATAGCTACGGCAAAAAGGTCAACGGCCTTTTTCATGTTGATGAATACAGTGCTATTTATGGCGCGTCTGGGATGATGATGGGGCTTTTGATTGGTACTATAGCCGGCTTTATTCAGATTAATATCAGCATGGCCCTTAGAAAGGCTGAGATTGCCGAGATTATTAAAGGCAGTGCACCAAAGTATTTGGATCACAAAAATGATGTCCTTACAGGACTTAGATCCATACTGTATTTGTATGTGACACCGGTACTTGCATGCCTTTTGGACTATATTTTCTATGTTCTGATTCAGCTTCGCAAGGAAGAAGGCCAGGACATGATACAGCTTCTGGGATGCTATTCAGGTAGAATTGTATCTGTAGTAATTGTGCTTGCTGTTTTGTGTTGTTTGCCCTTTATTAAATCCTGGAATCGAATCATGGCCAGGGTTGAGAGAGATGAGTACGAGGGCGCAAGAGAGAGACTTGGAAGATATATCCATTTTTCATTTATGCTTGTTATTCCTGTAAGTGTTTTTGTTTTTGCTGTTTCAGAGATACTTCAGGTTGCCATTTTTAGTAAAAGTGTTGATATAGCCGGTACACTTACAAGACTCGGTGCTGTTATGGTATTTTTCCTTGCTACTTCCATTTTTTACGCATGGATGCTTATTCATATGGGAAAGACCATTGTTATAGCGCTTAATTTGTCTATTTCATGGTTGGTTCATTTGGGACTTATAGTTTTACTTGTTCTTGTTCTTAACAAGGGAATGATTGGCCTAATGCTTTCACAGCTCGTATCCATGGCTGTATTTGAACTATTATGCATGTTTATGCTTTTTAAGGCCTTGAAATACAGATTGAAATTCACTTGGAATGTGGCTATTCCTCTATTTTCATCTGCTGTAGCCGGATTTGTAGTTTATCTTATTGGTCTCCTTTTAGTGAATTTGGTTGGAGATATACTGACTTTAATTTGTGACATAATTATATATATAATTGTTTATATGATAATCATGATTGCTCTTAGAGGTGTAAAAGCCCATGAGCTTGAGAAGATTCCTTTGGGAAGATTTCTTATAGGCTTTGCCTCAAGGGTTCAGCATGACAGATTTTACGAGGAATGATTTTGAGTAGGAATATTATTGTAGTTGGTGGTGGTGCTTCTGGTATGTGCGCGGCTATTTATGCAGCGCGAAATGGAGCAAATGTCACCATTATAGAAAAAAATACACAGCTTGGTAAGAAGCTTTCCATGACGGGAAATGGAAGATGTAACTTATCAAACCTTGATATGAATGAGAAGATGTACAATGCCGCTGCAGAAAAGAGGATGAAGCAGTGGCTTTCCGTCTACGGAGTTTTAGATGTTATCAATTTCTTTAAATCTCTTGGAATTGTGATTAAAAGTGAGGATAGATATCTTTATCCTCTTTCAGGTCAGGCTCAGACTGTTGTTTCCGCCTTTGAAAATGAACTTAAGAGACTTGGAGTAAAGATTATCTTTGGAGAACAGGCCAAGTCTGTAAAGATTTTGGGTGAAGGGAAGGGTGAAGAGAGTCTTTTGCTTGTTACCAATAATGGAACCTATGACGCTGATAGAATTATTCTGGCTACAGGTTCCCTTTCCGGAGCAAAAAGTACTATGTCTACCGGCGATGGCTATTATATCTGCAAACAGCTTGGGATGAAGATCAAGGATACTCATCCTGCTCTTGTTGGATTTAAGTGTGACAAGGACGAATTAATGCCAGAAAATGGCGTAAGGTGCACAGCTGAGATCACATTTTTACTTGGATCAGAGACTATAGCCCGGGAATACGGGGAACTGCAGATTACCAAGGATGGCATATCAGGAATCCCGGTAATGCAGGCTAGCAGCAAGGTGGTGAAATTCCTTGAAGAGGGTAAGCCTATTGTTGCCAGCATAAATTTCTTTCCGGATTATGACGATGACGACTATTTATCTCTTGAAAAGGAGATGCTGCGCCTAAGAGATGACAGGAGTCTTTGGGAGTATCTTAATGGCTTCCATAACAGCAATGTAAATGAAATGGTCATCAGGCGTATGAAGATGGGGCACTCCATGAAGATGAAGAATATTTCTGAGAGCATGGTGCTTAGCATCTTTGATATGTACAGGAATATGAAGTTCAAGCTTTCAGAGAGCTATGGCTATCAGGCTTCACAGGTTACTTCAGGTGGTGTGAGTCTTGGAAATGTCAGAGATGATATGACGATTACCACTCATGACGGCATTTTTGTTGTCGGTGAGCTTCTTGATGTAGACGGCAGATGCGGCGGTTACAATTTGCAGTGGGCCTTCACGTCTGGCTCTATTGCTGGGACTGTGGCGTCGCTGTAGGGAGTGAAAAACTGGTAGGTTACGGCTACGCGGACGGGCTGCGCATGTTGAAATGTACATTTTCATCACGCAGCGCTGGGCATTCCGCTGAGCCTTGTGCATGGTTACTTCGTGCAAGGGCACTCGTAATCATAAGTCTCAGCTACATAGCGCTGAACGCTCTGAAACTGTACATTCTCAACTTGCGTAGCCCTGTTCGTGATTTCTGTTACTTATAGTTGTCAGTTTTTGAGTATACTCTTTATTTGAATTGATTGAGGTATATGAGATAAGTGATAGATAGTTTTTTAGATATTGATAGGAAGTTTATGATAAGAATAAATCAGATTAAAATTGAAAACAGTGAAATAGTCGTTGATAGGGATAAACTACATGGTGTCCTTACGGCGAAGGCTGCAAAGATTCTTAGGATAGATAAGGGACAGATTGGAAGCCTTGAGATAATAAGACATTCCATAGATGCCAGAAAGAAGCCTGAGATTTTCCATATCTATATGATTGATGTGGAGCTTAAAGGCCTTGATGAGAGTAAAGTCCTTAAGAAGTGTAGGGATAAGAACGTTACGCTTGTACAGCCTGATAGATATGACTTTGCAAGAATGGTTGAAATAGCCAAAGACAGGAATGAAAAACTGAGCAATCAAAAAAATATTTACGATTCAGATAGTAATGGGACAAATGATGGTTCCAGGATTGTTATTGTTGGTGCGGGGCCTGCAGGGCTATTCTGCGGATATGAGCTGGCAAAGCACGGGTATAAGCCAATAATCTTGGAAAGAGGCGCTGATGTAGATAAGAGAACTGAGATAGTTGAGCATTTCTGGAAGACTGGGGAGCTGGATCTGGCTACCAATGTTCAGTTTGGTGAAGGCGGCGCCGGGACTTTCTCTGATGGAAAGCTCAACACCATGGTAAAGGATAAGGATGGACGCGGCAGAGAAGCTCTTAGAATTTTTGTAGAGAACGGTGCCAAGGAAGATATTCTTTACGAAGCAAAGCCTCACATTGGAACGGATATCCTTAGAAATGTTGTAAGAAATATGCGCTTAAAGATAATTGAGTGGGGCGGCGAAGTGTTGTTTGACACTCAGGTTACCGACATTGTTTTGGACGGTAACGGACAAGTTACAGGTGTTAAAGTAGCTAAGAATAATAACTCTGATTTAGAGGTAATTGATTGCTCCTTTGTAGTTCTTGCAATTGGACACAGTGCAAGAGATACCTTCTATATGCTTAAGGATAAAAATGTGGATATGGCTCCAAAGCCTTTTGCTGTTGGCTTTAGAGTTGAGCATCCACAAAAGCTTATCAATCTTTCTCAGTATGGTCTGGAGGAAAGTGAGTATCTTCCTGCAGCTCCTTACAAGCTTACTGCGACAACAGATGAAGGACGAGGCGTATATTCATTTTGTATGTGTCCTGGTGGATATGTTGTTAATGCTTCTTCCGAAGAGGGAATGCTGGCAGTTAACGGAATGAGTTACAGCAGGCGAGATGGCAAGAATGCTAACTCTGCGATTATTATTACGGTTGATCCCAAGGATTTTTGCGGGGATGATGTATTATCGGGCGTAGAGTTCCAGAGAAGACTCGAGAAAAAAGCTTACGAGCTTGGAAACGGTAAGATTCCTGTTGAATACTACGGGGATTTCAAATCAAATATATTAAATAACTGCAAATCCGATGCGGATTCTGATTTAAATAATGGTAATGGAATTAGTGCAAATATGTCTGGCAGTTGCTACTTAGAGAGTTTTGATGCATATTTTCAGGATGCTTCTCCAAGTATGTGCGGCGAGTATGTTTTTGCTAATGTCCATGAAATATTACCAAATGACCTGAACGAAGCTTTTGTTCAGGGAATGGAGAGGTTTGGAAGGATAATTAAGGGCTACAACAATGATAAAGCTCTTGTTTCCGGTGTTGAGTCCAGAACCTCATCTCCAGTTAGAATAAACAGGGATGAATGTGGACAGTCCCTTAATGTGAAAGGTCTTTTCCCATGTGGAGAGGGCGCGGGTTACGCTGGAGGCATTATGTCAGCTGCTATGGATGGAATGAAAATAGCGGAGTTTGTTGCTGCTATGCATTAACTTAACTTAGTTACAATTATCAGATAATGTCATTTTGGAGGCAGGAATATGAATAATTTCAAGTTTTATGCACCTACAGAAGTTGTTTTTGGAAAAGACGTTGAGAATGAGACTGGGGAAGTTGCAAGGAAGTATGGTAAAAAAGCGTTTCTTGTTT
>JAEEGL012309508.1_pt1 | contig 10072 bp, 6 predicted proteins | sample 9134231 | NCBI WGS metagenome assembly JAEEGL01 (sample SAMN16246548, study PRJNA631951) | gut metagenome | biome: gut microbiome; feature: rumen; material: fiber-attached | host: Bos | place: Iran: Karaj | collected 2018-10 | reverse complement strand
AATGCCGATACGCGCATACGATATCGTCTCAACAGATCCTTCGACAGCCCTTCTGATGGCCTGCGAACGGTATTCGGATGTGTAATACCCGGTCTCAAAAATACCGCGTCTTCCCGCACGTCCCGCGATCTGTTTGATCTCACTGACATTTAAAGGCCGCTTTACATGGCCGTCAAATTTGCGCGTTTCCAAAAAGATGATGCGGCGTATCGGAAGATTAAGTCCCATTCCGATCGCATCGGTGGCAACAACCACCTTCGTGGACCCTTCCACAAAACGCTTAACTTCATTCATTCGCACGTCATAAGGAAGGTTTCCGTAGATCATGCTGGCCTGTATGCCGTTTCTTTGAAGTTCTGCGGCAACGGCGATCACCGACTGCTTGGAGAATACTATAAGCGCATCCTTTTCCTGTACATCACGCGGAAAAAGAAAACGAGACTTATCAAAGCATAAGGGTACCGCTCTTTCGTTGTGCCTTAACTCCCATGAGTCACCGCACTCTTCTATTATCGCCGTCAACAGATCGACGCAGGATTCATCCGAACAGATATGTACCTCGTCGGCACAGATACCCAGTATCGCTCTGGTCCATGCGCCTCCGCGCTGTTCTTCGCCTATCATCTGTCCTTCGTCGATAACGGCCACATCGTAAAGTTCATAAGTGCTTGCGGTTTCGATCGTGGCGGATGTATGCGTGGCACCGTCGACAAATATCTCTTCCTCTCCGGTTATCATGTTGCATTTAACACCGGCATCGTTTAATCTGTCATATATCTCAAACGCAAGAAGTCTGAGCGGTGCAAGATATATACCCTTTTCGGCCTTTTTGAGCGCTTCGAGGGCATCATAGGTTTTACCCGAGTTGGTAGGGCCGACATGAAGCACAAAATGGCGCCTCATCCTGCGCGCATACGGATAAAGATCCGGGATCTTTGACGGGATCTCATCCATGATCATTCCGTTAAATCTTCTATCCTCTTCTATGAGTCTGTGCTCATAATACAGGTATATCCTGTTTTCGTATATCGAATTGTCGAATATCTCCCTGGCATCTTCTTTGATCCTGGGAATGAGTTTTGAGTAAAAAGAACGAAATTCCCTTTCAAAATCAGGCCTTGATATTTTCCTTAATTCTACAGCCTCAGGTATATGCATGAGCGCATAATCCATGGCAAGATTAAAGGCATTTTTCTTTTCTTTCCATAGGACGGATTTCCCGGCAAGCGTGGAATTTATGCTTTTTGAACGTGATGTACCCTTTATGATGCTGTAACAGATGTTTTCAAGGCTGTTTGAAGATATACGTTCTCTGACATATTCATATGTCAGATCCGGAAAATCATAATTCTTTACATATTCCGAAACGTATTTAAGATTGTCCTTAACGATCTCACTTTTACGTGACATCATGACTGTCGAAAAAACTTCTTTTGCTGCGATAAGTGCGGCGCTGTCCGTGTTTCTTTTGGCGGATCTGTTGTGCTTTCTGTTTCTTTTATATGAATAATGCGGCATAAAATTATCTCTCTTTTAACTGATGCAAGATACATTATAAGAGATGTTGCGATTTTTTACAATTTACGGGATATATTATTCAAGCAATACAGCATGGGATATGATAGATTTTTTATGAAGCATAAAACTTTGACATATGATATTCGGAGGGAAATATGATCAAAAAACCGTTTAAGGACATAGAGCTTTCCATGCTAGGCCTCGGAAACATGCGTTTTCACACATCGGACCCCAAGGGCGAGAAAATAAAAGACGACGAGGCGTTCGCCGTTATCGACTATGCACACGAACACGGGATCAACTATTTTGATACCGCACATGTATATAACAACGGCGATTCCGAAAGATGCGTGGGCGACTGTCTTGAAAAATATGACAGAAACAGTTTTTACGTTGCCACCAAATTCAACATCAACGCCTGCAAGGATTATCGCAAGATGTTTGACGATCAGTTAAAGCGTCTTAAGACGGGTTGCATCGATTTCTATCTTGTACACTGTGTTCTTGACGGAAATGTTGATGAATACTTAAATTCCGGACTCGTGGATTTTCTGGAAGAAAAGCGCGCGGAAGGCAAGATCAAATACCTTGGTTTCTCATCACATGCATCGACCGCTACGCTTGAGCGTTTTGCCGACAGCCATGACTTTGATTTCTGCCAGATACAGCTTAACTATTACGACTGGGTATACGGAAATTCCAAGAGTGAATATGAAGCTTTGGTAAAAAGAAACATCCCCATCATAGTAATGGAACCCGTAAGAGGCGGAAGACTTTCGGTTCTTACCCCCGACTCCGAGGCAATACTTAAAAAAGCTCATCCCGAATGGAGCATCTCATCATGGGCGCTTCGTTTCGTTAAGAGTCTGCCCGGTATTCAGGTAGTTTTAAGCGGTATGAACAACCTTGATCAGATCAAGGACAATATAGCTACATTCTCGGATGATTATGAATTTACCAAGGAAGATAACGATGTATTGATGGAAGCACTCGATCTTTTCAAGAAACAGCTTACCATTCCCTGTACTTCCTGCAGATATTGCACCAAGACCTGCCCCATGCAGATCAACATCCCCGAATACCTCAAGGTATTAAACGATGTAAAAGCAAACGGAAACTTTAACCTGTGGAAAGCCGACAAAGTTGAATCGGACGGAAAACCCGCAGATTGTATCGGCTGCCGTGCATGTACCGCACAATGTCCTCAGAGCCTCAATATTCCCTACTATCTCGAGGAACTGGCCGACAAGATGGCAAACCGTTAGGAATCAGCAATTTGCCACGCAAATTGCTGACCGCAATGCAAGTTTCAATGCATTGCGGGGCCGGAGGAATTCCGCCGCAACTGAGGTTTTTCCGAAGTTGCGGTTTTTCTATTTTACAGCATTTCAGCTATATCAAGAATCATCTTTTCGGTCTTTTCCCATCCGAGACATGCGTCTGTTATAGACTTTCCGTATATTCCTTCTCCCACCTTCTGATTTCCGTCTTCTATATAACTTTCGATCATAAAGCCGCGGATCAGTTTTTTCATGTCGTCATGTGCATTTCTGTAATCCATGACTTTTTTGATTATTTCGGGCTGCTTGAAAGGATCTTTTCCGGAATTTGCATGGTTCGTATCAATAATAACAGCCGGATTTTTAAGCTCGAATTCACTGTACATCTCCAAAAGCTTACTCATATGCTCGTAATCGTAGTTTTCTATAAGATTACCGTGCATATCACTGTAACCTCTTATGACCGCATGAGCATAAGGATTTCCGAACGAATGTGCCGCCCATCCTCTGTAGATAAAAGAATGGCCGCTTTGAGCTGTTTTAATGGCATTCAGCATTCCGTTAAAATCGCCGCCCGTAGGGTTTTTCATGCCTACGGGGACCTCTATACCGCTTGCGGTAAGTCTGTGCTGCTGATCTTCGACGGATCTTGCACCGACCGCAACATATCCCAACAGATCGTCAAGATACTTATGATTTTCGGGATAGAGCATCTCATCCGCGCATGTAAATCCAAGTTCGCTTACCACACGCATATGAAGTTTACGTATGGCTATTATTCCCTTAAAAAGATCCGGCTTTTCATCGGGATTGGGCTGATGGAGCATCCCCTTATAACCCTGACCGTTTGTACGCGGTTTATTGGTGTAAATACGCGGTACTATAAATATCTTATCTTCCACCGTTTCGCTGAGTTTTTTAAGTCTCGTCATGTAATCCATAACACTGTCTTCGTTGTCGGCGGAACACGGTCCGATGATCAGCAGGAGTCTGTTATCCCTGCCGTCAAGTATCTTTTTAAGTTCAATATCACGCTTTGTAAAAATATTGGATATTTCCATCGAAACGGGAAACATCTCTTTAACTTCCATAGGAATGGAAAGTTTCTTTTCAAATTCCATGTTCATAAGGCAAGTCCTCAAATATACGAATATACATTTATTCTCTGCGGGATATGATAACACGATTATACGGGGTAAAACAAGAAAAAGATAAAGTGGGCCTACTGTATTTTTCCAACATAAAAATCCCCGGAAACTTCCGTTTCCGGGGATTTAAATCACTTAGCAAAATCCGTTACTCTCGATTCGCGGATCACATTTACCTTAACCATGCCGGGATATTCCATCTCATCCTCGATCTTTTTGGCGATATCACGCGCTAAGATCACCATGTCGGCATCGTTGACGGTTTCGGGAACTACCATTACGCGAACTTCCCTGCCTGCCTGAATAGCAAAAGATTTGTCAACACCCTTGAAGCTGTTGGAAATGTCTTCAAGCTGTTTAAGTCTTGTCGTATAAGTTTCGAGCGTATCACGTCTTGCACCGGGACGTGCTGCCGAAATAGCATCCGCAGCCTGAACAATGACTGCAATAAGGCTCTGGGGTTCAACATCACCGTGGTGTGCCTCAACAGCATTGATAACGATAGCGGATTCTTTGTATTTCTTACACAGTTCAACACCGAGCTGAATGTGTGAACCTTCCATGTCGTGGTCAACGGCTTTACCGATATCGTGTAAAAGACCTGCACGCTTGGCGATACGGACATCCAGTCCTATCTCCGAAGCTAAAAGTCCGGATAACTGAGCCACTTCAATGGAATGTTTAAGAGCATTCTGCCCATAACTGGTACGGAAACGCATTTTACCCAAAAGTCTTACAAGTTCGGGATGTATGCCGTGAACGCCGACCTCAAGGAGTGCTGCTTCGCCTTCCTCTTTGATCATTGTCTCAACTTCTTTTTGCGCTTTCTCAACCATTTCTTCGATGCGGGCGGGATGGATACGTCCGTCCACAACGAGTTTTTCAAGTGCAATCCTTGCTACTTCCCTTCTGATCGGATCGAATCCGGAAAGAATGACTGCTTCGGGTGTATCGTCTATTATAAGATCAACACCGGTCATCGTCTCAAGAGTTCTGATGTTTCGTCCCTCACGTCCGATGATCCTTCCTTTCATCTCATCATTGGGAAGCTGTACAACAGATACCGTAGTCTCGGATACATGATCGGCTGCACATTTCTGAATAGCCGTAACTATGTATTCACGCGCCTTCTTATCTGCTTCTTCCTTGGCCCTTTGCTCCATATCCTTAATGAGCTTGGCCTCTTCCAACTTTACTTCATCTTGAACAATACTTAAAAGGTGCTCTTTTGCCTGTTCAGAGGTCAGACCTGAAATTCTTTCAAGTTCCTGTACTCGCTCTTCATTCAATTTGGCGATAGCTTCTTTCTGCTTGGCCAAATTTTCCTCTCTTGCAGCAAGGCTTGTTTCTTTTCTCTCTATCGCTTCCGTCTTGCGGTCGATGTTCTCTTCCTTTTGCTGAATCCTGCGTTCATTACGCTGCATTTCTGCACGGCGTTCCTTGATCTCCTTGTCGAGCTCATTCTTGCTGCGAATGGACTCTTCCTTGATCTCAAGCATACTTTCACGTTTCTTGGCTTCGGCTTCTTTTAAAGCATCATCGATTATCTTACGTGCGTCCGCTTCGGCATTGCCAATCTTTGTGTTGGCAGCCTTGGTGATGCGGTCTTTGGTAACAAAAGATGTTACCGGAACAGAAACAATAAAGAGGACGATTGCTGCAATGGCAATGATCTGCCACATACAGGTGTACCTCCTTATTCAATTTTATTGCCAAAATATCAATATAGAATGCATAAACATCCTAATATACATTTTTACAACAGATTAATTTTAAGCAAATTGCAATAGTATGTCAAGGATTAATTATGTAAACATCAGACGTTTCCGAGCCCGTCCATGATATGCCTGACTTTATCGATATCGAAGCCCCTTCTGTAAAAATATGCAAGGATCTTCTGCTTGTCCTGATAATCCATCGAGGAATCGTACCCCTTTTTGACAAGAGTCTTTTTGATGAGATCTTCTTCGATCGCCGCAGTACCGGTCTCATTGTATTCTTCGCGTTCAATCCCGAGCTGTGCATATGCTTCGTCGGTAAGATCTGTACCTATCCCCTTTGATAAAAGCTTACGGGTGATCTCGTTACGCGAAAGCCTGCTTTCCTTTTCTTCGATATACATTTTGGCATATCTTAGATCGTCCACATAGTTAAAAGAAACAACATAATCGATCGTATCGTTTACTATGCTCTCGGGATATCCGCCGTCAAGAAGTTTTCTCTTCAGATTGTAGGTTGTGTAACTGCGCTCTTTTAAAAGATTCATGGCACGCATCTTACACCGCTTCGGGAGTATTCCCTTAACAATCTTATAGTAAGCATCCTCCGAAAGTTCGGAGCCTTCACGTATCTTTAAAGTGCGTATCTCACTTTTATAGAGCACAAAGGATTCCTCTGTGTCCAGAAGAACCCTTTGCCTTTGTTTGGTGATGTCTGTTATTGAAACGACTGTCATACTCCCTCTTTCAGGCCGTATTTTTCACGTACCTGCTTGTCGATCTTGGCCAGTATATCAGGGTTGTCCTTGAGATACTGACGTGCGTTCTCCCTACCCTGGCCTATCTTGTTGCCTTCATAGGCAAACCATGCTCCGCTCTTGTTAATAATGTCACAGCCTACCGCAAGATCGAGAACGTCGCCCGCATAGGAGATTCCCTCGCCGAACATGATATCAAATTCAGCCTCCTTGAAAGGCGGTGCGATCTTATTTTTAACTATCTTAACACGGGTACGGTTACCCATTACTTCACCGTTCTGTTTAAGTGATTCGATACGCCTTACATCCATACGTACAGATGCGTAGAATTTAAGTGCACGTCCGCCCGTAGTTGTCTCGGGATTTCCGAACATAACACCGAGTTTTTCTCTTAACTGGTTGATGAAAACTACGGTACAGTTTGACTTGCTGATGACTGCCGTGAGCTTACGTAAAGCCTGGGACATAAGTCTTGCCTGAAGACCCATATGGGAATCTCCCATTTCTCCGTCTATCTCAGCCTTGGGAACCAGAGCCGCAACAGAGTCGACTACCACTATATCAACCGCACCGGAACGAACCATCGTCTCGGTTATCTCAAGTGCCTGCTCACCGTTATCGGGCTGTGAAATATAGAGATTGTTGATATCAACGCCTATATTGGCCGCATATACCGGATCGAGCGCATGCTCGGCATCGATGAATCCCGCTATTCCTCCGCGCTTCTGGACTTCTGCGATCATATGAAGCGTTACGGTTGTCTTACCGCTGGATTCCGGACCGTATATCTCAATTATCCTTCCCTTGGGAATACCGCCGAGACCGAGTGCAAGGTCAAGGCTTAACGATCCCGTGGGTATGGTTTCAACATTCATCTGAGTGGCGGGATCTCCCAGTCTCATGACCGCTCCCTTGCCATACTGTTTTTCAATCTGCCCCAATGCAGCCTCCAGGGCTTTTTTCTTCTCGTCAAGTTCCATTTACTTCCTCCATAAATTAAAAAGCATTTGTTTGGAAAGCATCCATTACAGGTCTGTGTGCAATGGAACAAATGTTCTATTGCAAAGATAAAACATTTGTTTGCTTTTGTCAAGTTGTTTGATAAAAAAACTCATTTTTTCTCTGACTGTATAAACTGTAACACAGTCTAAGTCCCGTTTATGTCCCTTGGGTGGATTAAAACCGATGCGCAGTAATACGCCAAGAATATTTTCGAAATAAAAAAGTGTCTTACTTATCTAACTTTACAGATAAGTAAGACACATGTCAACTTTTACATCAATAGCTTTTTACGTATTTCGAATAGTCGGTAAACGTACAAGTGCTCCAGCCCGTATATGCATCACGGTTTACGCCGACTTCCAGTCCCAGCGGAGTATAGAACCATACTATCTCATCGTCGCCGGTAAGTATGGCTTTTAAATCCGCATCGGTATGATAATCGACCGGTGAACCGTTCTGGGTAAGGCATCTTTCCTTGAACGTCTCGTAAAAATCACCCGAAAAATCGAAACAGTCGGTTGCTTTTAACTCAAATCCCGTCTCAAGGTCGAAATTGACCGAGCGAAGGAAAGTGTTGTACGTAAAGGAATCCGTTCCGTTCGTGGCATAAGATGACGCATAAAAAGCAAGACTTATCACTTCGTCGTCCATATATGTAACATAGACTCTGTCGACCGCGTCAACGGTGTATGAATCGTTGATCTGCCAGAGTGTTGTCTCCGCCATCGTAAATGTCTCAAGCGTCATTTCATAAATACGTCTGTTGATCTCATCCTCGTTTTTAAGACCTGTATCGGAGAGCTGATAATAGTTCGAGGAAGCCACGATACCGTGAGGATAAATATATCCGCCGTCGTCAAGATGCCCGTCGGTATTGTCGTATTCCCATGTATATTCCGAGATCTTGTAGCTTACCGAAGTGTCTATATAAGTATCAAAATCATAATAATTCGGATCCGAATTGTCATACGGATCGTCTTTAAGACGGTTCGGGCCGTCCTTTTCAAGAATGTCGTAATCCGAATAAGCGTAATATTCAAGCGAATAACCTAAATTTCCGTGTCTTGTATCCATATCGGCAGATATGGTCGGATCAAGCGAAAACGAATAGGAAAACGTACTGCTGTGTGAAGCGGACGTGTTTGAATATATCCATGCAAGACCGCGTTGTGAATATTTGTATATAAATATGACAAGCGCTAAAGTAAGCAGTAATATTCCCGAAGCTACGGCGACTATGATCGCAGCGATCTTACCGGTGCTCGCCTTGGGCTTGGCAGCTCTGCCGGGATAATAAGCCTGCATCTGCTGCGGCTGGTAAGCATACTGCGTGGCATAGCCAAGATCTACAGGCTGCGACTGAAGATCCTGACGCTGCACAAACTGCGCGCCCTGAGGCTGCGGCTGCATCTGCTGTTGCTGCGGCTGCGGCTGTACGGGTGCCTGTTGCTGAACCATCTGCTGCGGTTGCATCTGTGGTTGCTGTTGCAACGGCGGCTGTGGTTGAGGCTGAGCCGGCATATACTGATAATTAGGCGGCTGATACTGTGCATTCGGCTGAACCGACTGCGCGGGTATCTGCTGCTGAACCGGCGGCTGTGACTGCAGCGGTGTCTGCTGCTGAACCGGCGGCTGTGGCTGCAGCGGTGTCTGCTGCTGAACCGGCGGCTGTGGCTGCAGCGGTGTCTGCTGCTGAACCGGCGGCTGAGGCTGTGCAGGCGCCGGAGTGTATCCCGGCATAGACTGGGCAAATATTGAATTGTTGGTTTCTTCGTAACCGGGCATTTATGTGTCCTCTGTCAAAAATAGTAATTATCAGCCGAAAGTCTTTTCGCTGAAATAGTCCATCACGCAGTCACGCACCAGTACAAGTGCCTCTGTGGTGGCGCTTTCTCTTATCTTCTGTCTGCTTCCGCTAAAGTGATATTCCCTGACCTTAATGCTGCCGCATACGTTACAAGCGATATACACAAGTCCCTTGGGTTCTTCGGGCGTATCGGTAGGGCCCGCATATCCGGTGATGCCTACGATAACATCGGCTTTCGGTCCGAGTTCCGGACCGCTGACCATTTCTTTGGCGGTCTGTTCGCTGACTGCGGTATATTTTTCGAGAGTGCTCTTTTTGACTCCCGCGAGTTTTCTTTTTGCTTTGTTTGAATATGTTACAAAGCCGCACTTAAAGATATCGGAAACACCCGCAACGTTGATGAGCCTTGCCGCCACCATACCGCCGGTACAGGATTCAACGGTTGAAACTTTTAGCTCGCTCGCTTCAAGAAGGCTCACAACAGCCTGCTCGAGTGACACTTTTTCATCGGTGGTATAAATGTTGTTGCCGAATCTTAACTTGAGTTCGTTGACCACGGGCTTGATAAGTTTCTGCGCTTCCTGCTCCGTATCCGCATGGGCCGTTACTCTTACGTGAACTTCGCCGGTCTTGGCATAAGTTGCGATAGTGGGATTGGTCTGCGAATCGATAAGATCCTTTATCTGCGTTTCGACGGCACTCTCTCCAACCGAGCAGATCTTAACAGTCTGAGATTCAATAACACCCGGCATTAATTTAGTGATATAGGGAATTACCGACTCTTCAAACATCGGAATGAGTTCGATCGGAGGTCCGGGCAAAAGAACGATATGCTTGTTTT
>JAEEGL011863595.1_pt1 | contig 10072 bp, 7 predicted proteins | sample 9134231 | NCBI WGS metagenome assembly JAEEGL01 (sample SAMN16246548, study PRJNA631951) | gut metagenome | biome: gut microbiome; feature: rumen; material: fiber-attached | host: Bos | place: Iran: Karaj | collected 2018-10 | reverse complement strand
TGCCCCGAATCCGAAGGGCGGCTTAACATTACATAGTTTCCGTTTATCCTGCGGGGAAACAGTACCGCATTCCTGTTAAACGGAATAAACGGATTCTCGATCCGGATAAATGTCTTAAAATCCTTTGTTTTAGCCATACCGATGGCTGCACCGTAGAAATCTCCGCACCATATGATATAGTATGTGTCCTCTACCCTGACCAGTCTGGGGTCATAGGCATATACCGGCATGAAGGGATTTCCTTCCTCGTCGACAAAAGGAACTTTCTCACTGTCAAATGTCCAGTGAAGGGCATCTTTGCTGCGTCCCAGGTACACATACGGAACACCGTTAGTCTGCTCTCCGCGGAAGACTCCGATAAATCCGTCCTCATACGGCACTACAGCCGAATTAAAAATCCTGGCGACCCCGTCAACGGGATTCCTGTCCACCACGGGATTTGCGCTGTATCTCCATATCGGAGCCCCCTTTATTCCTTCCGGTATGTCCTCCCAGGGAATGTTGGGTACAGCCGGAGCTATCATTCTATACTTCATATAATTATCCTCTTTGATACATATCGTAACGGTTCAGCTGTTTCCCAGGAGTTCGAGATTCCTGTCGATAAGCCCGATCCGCTGCTTCACGCAATCCACGCTTCTTAAAGCATCCGCAGGAGTATTGAACACATAATCGATAAGCTTGTCGATCGTGGTAGTGGCAACATGCATCCGGGTATCCGAAGATGCGTAATAGATGAACACTTCGTTCCTGTCATTTACTATAGCTCCGTTGGTAAATACCACATTGCTCACATCTCCGACCCTCTCATCGCCGCGCGGACCTATGAGCAGTCCGCCGGGCTCGGCGATCACACGGCCGGGATCATCAAGTGCCGTTGCGAAAGCATATATCACATACCTGAGTCCTGCCGCCGTATTTCGTACACCGTGAGCTATGTGTATCCAGCCCCGGTCGGTTTTTATCGGGGTTGCTCCGGCACCGTTTTTGGATTCGGTGATCGTGTGGTACCTGCGGATACTGGTCATACGCTCTTCATCGATCACGGCATGTTCTATGGATTCACTGAGGCCGAATCCTATGCCTCCACCCGATCCGGTCTCTATGAAATCATCCATGGGTCTGGTATAAAAGGCATATTTCCCGTCTACGAATTCAGGATGGAGACAGACATTTCTCTGCTGGGGAGAACGGAGTGTCTTCAGGTTATCAAGCCGCTCCCAGTTCACCAGATCCCTGGTCCGGACTATTCCCGCGGCAGCCACGGCTGCCGACAGGTCATTAACCGTCTTATCCTTGCTCTCCGAGCAGAATACCCCGTATATGTATCCGTCCTCATGCCTGGTCAGACGCATATCATATACATTGGTCTCTTCGGGGCATGTATCGGGCAGAAGGACCGGCTTATCAGCGAAACGGAAATTATCGATACCGTTATCCGACACAGCCACACCGAAAAACGACTTACGGTCGTTGCCTTCTATCCTGACTACCAGATAATATTTCCCGTCCATGTAGATCGCACCGGAGTTCATAACGGCATTGATCCCGAGTCTTTCCATGAAATAGGGGTTGGACTCTTTGTTCAGATCATATCTCCACGTGAGCGGAACATGGTCTCTGGTAAGTACGGGATATTCATATCTGTCATATATACCGTTGTAGAAATCACTCTTTCTGTTTTTCCGGGTCAGCAGCGCTTCCTGCTCATCAGCTGCTTCATAATACTTCTCGTGGATCATTTTTCTTCTCCCCTTCTCATAACCTCAATGCACATACGGCCGTTGTGATACGGGCATTTCCAGGGCTCTACTATCGGCCGGCCGCGCTCTGGTTCTCCCTGCGAATCCACGTGCATGTACCACTCCCTGCACCGGGGGTCTATCACATGATCGCGGATGAATTCCCATTCGGATTCGGCGGCTGACAGATATTCCGTATGTTCCGGATCGCGTTCATATCCGTTCAGGAATCCGATCAGTGCCTCAGCCTGCACCCACCATACACGTTTGCTGTCAACCACACCTCTCTCGCACTCATTGGCCAGCGAGTGTCCGTCAAACGCAGTCTTATATATATTAGCACACAGGTCCCGGGTGATCGGTGTGAGTTTCCCGTCATAGACGGGATCGCCGAGCACTTTCGTGCCTCTGTCGATCAGCCATGCCGTCTCTATATCATGACCATAGCTGTGCAGATCTATCAGAGACTTATAACGGGCATCGAAGAAAACCTCCTGCCTGTGAAGCTCCGGATTATATATCCTGTCCGCAAAGGTGTCCAGTATCCATTTAAGGCTTGCGGCAACTTTGTCATCACGACCGACGCGATACAGTTCGGTGTAGGCTTCGAACACGTGCAGCAGTGTATTCATGGTCCTCTCGGCCATCACGCCGTTCTCGGAGAGTTTCTCGTTGGACTCGGGACGAAAGTCTCTTGTAAATGCTTCAAGATAACCGCCTTCATCACGGCACTTGTCTTCGATCAGATCATAGAGCTCATATGCAAGGTTAAGCGCCTCCGGATCATGGCTGACCGCATGATACGAGCTTAATGCGTAAATCGCGAATGCCTGGTTATATGTATGTTTGGTCGTATCTTCGGGGGTCCCGTCATAAGCAAGCGACCAGTATACACCCCCGTATTCACGGTCCATGCACTTGTCCCTCAGGAACTCGTATCCGTGTCTGGCTTCCGCCAGCAGGGTGTCATCAGCCGTAACATCGTACGCATTTGCAAAAAACCATGTGATCCGGTTATTGAGTATGCATCCCTTGACTGCCTTTTCGTCGATATCCAGATCGAAGCTCACGTATCCGTAATATCCGCCGTAAGTATCGTCCCGGAGTTTTTTCCAGAACGGGATGATATCATATATCAGGTGATGTTCGATCTCTTCTTGGTATTTAAACATATTTCTACCCCTTCACGGCGCCCTGAGTGAGTCCGCTGTAGATCTGCTTCTGGCATGTGATGAATACGATCAGGGCAGGCAGCAGAGATATGATCACTCCCGCGCATATCAGATTATACTTACTTCCCAGAGGACCCACGAAAGTATACAGTGATGTAGCTACCGTATTGACTCTGGTCTTATCCTGCAGGTACAGGTTGGCACAATAGTACTCATTATATGTACCCACTCCCTTAAGTATACACGAAGTTACGATGGCGGGCTTAAGAAGTGGCAGCAATATCTTATAAAAAATCGTGAAGTAGTTCGCCCCGTCCACTATTGCCGACTCATCCAGCGAGTAATCAATATTTTCAAAGAACTGTATATATATGTATATCGATATGATATCGGTACCGCACATCAGGATGATATATCCGGTCATCGAATTGATGAAGTGCAGTTTGTACATGATCTCATACAGAGCAACCTGCATGGCTACACCGGGCAGCTGTGATGCAAAAAGGAAAAGATTACGTATCAGGCCGTTACCGGGGAACTTGAAACGGTCCAGAACATATGCCAGCTGGGTTCCGATGAAGGTAGAGATGATCAGTACGCATACCAGTATGATGGCCGAATTGATGAATCCCCTTCCCATATTAGCCTTGTCGAACGCTCTGATATAGTTTTCAAAATTCAGCCAGCTCTCCGGCAGAGTCATAACATTGGTGTTCTGGTATTCGGTGTCGGTCTTAAATGCGGTGATCACACAGCTTACCACCGGAATAACAGCCACAAAGCTGAAGAACAGCAAGGATGCGTATTGTACGATCATCCATATGATCCGGCCTGCTATGGCCTGTTCATTTGTCTTTTTCATACTGCTGCTCCTCCTTTCTTTGCCGAAAGCCGTGCAAGTTTTTTCTCACGCCTGATCGCAGCGCGCGGATCCTCATCCTCACCGCTCTTAAATACATACTTGAAGAACAGTTTCTGCAATCCGGTCACTATCAGTATGATGATCAGCAGTACGATAGCCATGGCCGATGCGAGTCCCACCTTCTGCTGGGTATGTGCGATCTGATGCATGACTACGAAGTAGGTTCCCGTACCATTGGCTCCGTCCGTAATGACATAAGGCGGTTCAAAAGCGGACAGCGATCCGGTTATTGAGAGGATCACATTAAGTGTGATTATCGTCTTGATGCTCGGGAGTATGATGTATCTAAACTGCTGAAACCGGTTTGCTCCGTCCAGAGTTGCCGCTTCATACAGTTCCGAGTCCACGGACATGATCGCTCCGATGAACAGCACCATATTCTGTCCGAAATACCTCCATACGCTCGTACCTACCAGCGAGAAGTTGTTGATCCTCTGATCCCTGAGCCAGTAAGGCAGGTTATCCAGTTCGAAACCGCACCACTGAAGCACCGTATCGAACACGAAACCTCTGGTATAGAAGAACTTGAATATGAAACCTATCGCGATACCGTTGATCAGGAAGGGGAAGAACATGAATCCCTTAAACAGATTGCCTCCCTTTACCTTGAAACTCAGGATCGTAGCCAGGTACAGCGCTATAGCCAGCTGAACGACCGACCCGAGCATGTAATACAGGGACAGTTTGAGTGCACCGAAGCAGTCCTTACGCGAAAATACCTTGGCATAATTCTTCAGGCCTACGAACTTACGTGCACCTACGTATTTCATGTTGTAGAAGGAAAATCCGAACATCTGGCCGAAAGGCAGGTACGTGAACACAAACAACAGCACCAGAGGCACTATCATAAATGCCAGCATAACCAGTACCTTCTGGCCGTCACGGCTTCTTAACCATTCCGGAAAAGATCTCTTCGGTTTTGTTATTGTTGCGGGGTTTGCCATACGATCACCTCTCGGCTGTTTCTATAAAGCGAGCCGGGGAGAGACAGCTCTCCCCGGCTTTTCTCATCAAATCAATAATTATTCTGTTTCGGATCCGGATCAGTACAGAACTTCGATACCGAGTTCGTCCTGTGCATCCTGCCATGCTGTATTCCAGTCAGCCATGATGTCTTCGAATTTCTCGGATCCAGTAGCTCCGGCTTCAACGATCCTCTGAACCTTGTCATTTCCGCCCGCATTGATGGACAGTTCGGATTCAGCGTTCATTTCGTTCAGGAAGTCCTCCTCACCTGCAAGAGCGGGCTCATCGGACAGAACGGAGCAACCGTCAAATGCTGCGTACATATCGGGAGTCTTGCCGCCCTTGACAACGGGATAACCGCCCTCGTTGTAGCACCAGTTTGATTCTTCCGTCATCCACTTAACGAAGATGAGTGAGGCAAGCTTGTTCTCATCGGAAGCGTTTGCGTTGATGCCATAGCAGTAGTCGCCGCCTGCAAGTACATACTGGGTTCCGCCTACAGTGATCGGGAAAGGCATGTAGCCTACATCCTCGGGAGTATCACCGGCTTCACACATCTGAGCGTATGCCCAGGAGCCGAGTACCATGGTAGCTACTTCGCCGCGGTTCATCATGCCCTTGCAGCTCTCCCAGTCGGTAGTGGTATAGTCATCTTCGATCAGGCCCTGTGCACATGCATCGTAGAGAATGCGGTATACATTATATGCACCTGTGTCATCTCCGGGATCCGAGAAAGGCTCTGCGGTATGAACAAGCTTCTGGTTCATGTATGTGTTGTCACCGTTTGACACACAGCCTACATATGCGTCCCATGCACCCATGGTCCAGCCTGCTGCGTAGTTGGTGTACAGCGGGATGGCGTCTGTGTTGTCCTTAACAAGCTGAAGATCTGCCAGGAACTCGGTAGGAGTTGTGGGAAGATCACTGATACCTGCCTCATTGAAGATCCTCTTGTTGTACAGGAGACCCTGCGCGTTAGCCATATAAGGAATACCATAGCTTAAGCCGTTGTACTCCCACTGGTTTGCGAAATTCAGAACTCCTGACAGATTATCAAGTGTGTCAAAAGGCATGAAATAAGTCTCGAGCTGGTTCTTGTCTATAGCGGGGATGAACATCACATCACCCCAGTCACCGGTTGAAAGACGGAGAAGTGCATCCTCTGCATAATCGGTAACAGCTTCCATCTCTACGGTGATATTAGGGAATGTCTTGTTGAACTCTGCGACCATGGCATCCATGGTACCGTCCTCTGCACGGTCTGTCTTATGATGGATGAATTTGATGGTAGCTGTAGTGTCGGTGTAGTCTGCCAGATTGAGAGCTGTGTAGCTGAGCTCACCGGCTGCAGGTGCCTCTGTTTCTTCTGCTGCTGCAGGCTCCTCTGCGGTTTCCTCTGCTGCAGGTGCTGCCTCTTCCGTTTCTTCTTCTGCAGCGGGTGCTTCAGCAGGTGCCTCTGCGGTACTGCCACATGCAGTAAGTCCGAAAAGCATTGTTGCGCTGAGCATAAGTGCCATGACTTTTTTTGCTTTCATTGTCTTCCTCCCTTGTTTGAGAATTTGTGTTATCCGTTTATTACCTAAACGGCTGTTCTTTTGAACTTAATTTTAAGTCACATTTTTCAATAATTTTAGTCAAGTATTTTATTTGTTTTTAATGTAATTTTACCTTTTTACTACTTTTTGTTGTGCGGAATTAGTAAAAATGGACAAAAATTGCCCACATCCAAAACCCTTTGGCGTTTCGAATGTGGGCTAAATTTAGCTAAATAATTAAAATGAGGTTATTTTTTCTTTTTTACTCGGTCAATGGTCTGAGCTTTATCTCACGAACGCTTTCTTTTTCTACTATATGACCGCCTACTATATATGTTCCCTGTTTATAATTCTCACCTGCTATCTTATGTGTGATCATGGATACGGCTCTCTTGGCCATCTCCTTCATATCCACATCATAGGAAGTAATACGGACATCGCATATCCCCGGAGGCAGGAAATTATCATAAGCGGCTACGGATATGTCTCTCGGAACCTTATATCCTGCCCTCTCCAGGATATTGATCAGCATGCCCGCTGTCTGGTCCGAGTTGCACATAAAAGCAGTCGGCATTTGATCCGGAAGCCGGATATTCTTTTCATCCAGGATCCTGTCTACCGCGCTTCTGTCATCTATCACCCAGTCTGCACGCGGTTCGATCCCGTGCTCATTGAGAGACTTCAGGTATCCCATATATCTGTCGGTTATCGATGTCGTAGCCCCTATCGTTCCCACATAGGCGATCTGCGTATGCCCTTTTTCAAACAGATAGTTGGTCATACGGTATCCGCCGAAGTAGCTGTCACTTATTATTGAATCCAGCTTATCATCCTGCGTATAGAAATCCACGCCTACCATAGGTATCCCGGAATCGGATATCTTCTCCAGATAATCCTCGGACAGTCTGCCTATGACAACGATTCCGTCAACTCTGTTCTCCGTGAGCATCATCGGAATACGCAGTTCCGCTTCCTGTTCCATACTCACCAGCTCCAGCAGACAGAAACAGCCTTTGGATCCGGCCCGTGTTGCGAACTGTTGATACATCTGAGAATAGAAACTCTCGTATTTGCCCAGATAATAGTCAGCGATGAGGACACCCAGATTATAGCCGCGCATCTTGCGGGCTTCCTCCATCTCGCGACGGTACGCTCCCGGTTGCTTGTATCCCATCTCATCCGCTATGGCCTGGATACGCGCACGCATGGTCTCGCTGACACCCTTCTGCCCGGACAGCGCTTTTGACACCGTCACTATACTCACTCCGACACGTTCGGCTATGTCTGCGAGCTTAACTGTTTTGGCCATCGTTCATTCCTCCGTTAGCATATCGTATGTGACCCCGTACTTACGGGCAATGTCTTCTGCATAGGAAGTACCCTCCGGAGGAGCAACAGCTATCTTAAATGATCTGTTTCCGCCATCGGATCTGACTACGAGGGACCGCGCACCGGCTTTCACTCCCATAATGCCTTTTTCAGCCGCCTCCGCATTGATCTCGTCTATATCGCGGGCCAGCTTGTGCATATGTGTGTTGTATATCGTCCGGGCACCCTTGGACAGGATCGCCTTCACGGCATCCCGGGCTATGAAGTATCCCTCTTCAAACGACGTCGTTGAAAACGTCTCGTTCAATAGTATAAGACTTCGGGACGTTGCTTCGCCATATAATTCTTTAAAACGTTTACATTCCTCACCCAGACGGCCCAGATCCATCGTCTGATCCTCATCCGCAGGGAAATGAGTAAATATCCTGTCCACGGGAACATATCTGAAAGTGGTTCCGGGTATAAAGATCCCGCCCTGGGCAAATACAAACAGCAGACCGACAGCCACGGTTATCGTCGTCTTGCCTCCCCTGTTTGCACCTGTCAGGATATATACACAGTTATCCTCATCGAATCTCAGGTCATTGCGTACGATATCGAGCTGATCGTTAAGATGCGCAAGTGCGAGGAGCGGATTATATACTCCATGAGCTTCCGTGTACACCCGGTCATTACCGTCCGGATCCGTGACAGCATGTGCTTTGCGGAACAGATACCCTGCTGCCTGCATCTTTTCAACATATTCGGCCCATCTTATATAGTACATGAATTCCGGTATCAGATCAGTGATATCGGTAACGGTAATGCTGACATATTTGCTCAATACACTCCTCAGCTTACGGACCGTCAGATAGAGCATATGATTCACCACACGGTCCATATATCTGGTCACATCGGTCGTACTGTCGGCTACGGGAATGGATGCGACGGTAAGCATACCCAGCATCCCTGAGGTAGCCGCCTTCATTCTGCCAAGCCGGTCCACGGATTCCATCATATCTGCCCGGCTGGCATTAAACGGATGATACCTGTAGTTCTCATCCCAGTCATTACCGTCCTTAACCCCGCCCCTGGACGCGGATATGGCATCACTCCACCCGCCTATCACATTCGACTTGGTGAATCTTTTGTTATTGATGGATACCAGTCCTATGCTCTCCGCTTCAAACCTGTCGTTCAGATTCACTCCGAGAGTCACGCTCTTCAGATCGGTAGTCGATGCCTTGAGAGCTGATATATCCTCCTTCATCTGTCCAAAGGCACTGTCCGAATATATCTCATCAACGTGGTCCCGCAGACCCTTCAGTCCCTCGGATCGTACATTGCTTTCCGTCAGACACTCATGTATCGCCTCGACACAGGCTATATAATCCCTGATATCCTCCAGTCTGTGCATCATCTCCCATGCGGAAGAACCGGAGCTTTCATCATGATCTCTTTTGAATCCTCCGTAATCCCTCAGGAAGTTGATCTTATCCAGGATCTTTATGATCTTCTCACGCAGTTCGGGAGAATTTAATATATCTTCAAAAACATCCGCCCTGTATACGGCGACCCTTTCGTCCGGCGTCAGATTGGACAGTACACGCAGGCAGTATGTTCTCTCGGCTTCAATGGATGTCAGCTCGTTAATGATCGTATCCAGTCCCAGATTGTGTATCGCATCATGCCCGAGCGGCTGATAGGCCGGTTCACCCGCCCTCGTATTACTGAAATCTCCCGGTTTCTCCTGATACGGATATATCAGACTTATCTTCTTCCTGCTCATGCTTCGCTTTCTTTCACTATCTTAACTATCCTGCTCGTTCCAAGTCGTGAGGCACCCAGTCTGATGAATTCCTCTGCATCTTCCAGGGTCGATATCCCGCCTGCCGCTTTGATCTTTACTCCCGGGCCGATATTCTCCGCCATCAGGCGCACATCATCAAAAGTCGCTCCTCCGGTTGAAAACCCGGTAGAAGTCTTGATATAATCCGCTCCGGATTCGGTTACGATCCCGCACATCTTTATCTTCTCATCCCGGGTGAGCAGGCACGTTTCGATTATCACCTTGAGTATATGATCTTTGCAGGCTTCTCTGACCTGTCTTATCTCATCCAGCACATATTCCGTATCCCGGCCCTTCAGACGGCCGATGTTTATGACCATATCTATCTCATCGGCTCCGTCCCGGAGCGCATCCTTTGTCTCGAACACCTTGGATGCAGTCGTCATATTTCCGTTCGGAAAGCCGATGACCGTACATATTTTCACGGGTTCCCGGCCGTCAGCCGCAGCCTCTTCCATATATGTTTTGGCCGGACGCACATAGCAGGGCGGAATACACACGGAAGCCGTGTGATACTTCATCGCATCATCCAGTATCTGCTTAATGTCTTCCCATGTGGCTTCCTGCTTAAGAAGCGT
>JAEEGL011499173.1_pt1 | contig 10072 bp, 8 predicted proteins | sample 9134231 | NCBI WGS metagenome assembly JAEEGL01 (sample SAMN16246548, study PRJNA631951) | gut metagenome | biome: gut microbiome; feature: rumen; material: fiber-attached | host: Bos | place: Iran: Karaj | collected 2018-10 | reverse complement strand
TTTAAGCGTGAACCTCGGAATACTTAATCTTTTGCCGCTTCCGGCAATCGACGGAGGAAAGCTTTTGTTCTTATTTGTCGAGGGCTTAAGGGGTAAGCCCATACCGCCGGAGAAAGAGGGTATAGTACATCTTGTCGGTTTCGCACTTTTGGCGATACTGGCAATTGTAGTCATGTATAACGATATATTACGAATCATCGCTTCGTAGGTTCTTATGTGATCGGAGGGTTACTTATAATGGCAAGGCGTTATGACGTTACGGCAATAGGAGAACTGCTGGTGGATTTCACCGACAGCGGGGTGAGCGAACAGGGCAATATGCTTCTTGAAGCCAATCCCGGAGGAGCACCGTGCAATGTGCTTGCAATGCTTAATAAGCTGGACTTCAAGACCGCTTTTATAGGCAAGGTCGGTGATGACATGTTCGGACGCATGCTTAAGAAGAATGCGAAAGAAGCCGGTATAGACGTTAAGGGACTGATACTTGATCCCGCATACAATACGACGCTTGCTTTTGTAAGCAAAAGACCCGACGGAGACAGGGACTTTGCATTCTACCGTAAAGAAGGCGCGGATCTTATGATCACACCCGATGAAGTCAACGAGGATATCATTCGTGAATCCAAGGTGCTTCATTTCGGTTCGCTTTCGATGTCGGGAGACATTGCTTTTGAAGCTACGAAGAAGGCTGTTGCGATTGCCAAAGATGCCGGATGTATGATAAGCTTCGACCCCAATTACAGAGCTCCTTTGTGGGAGAGTGAGGATCTTGCCAAAGAGAGGATCAGATGGGGACTTACACATTGCGATGTGCTTAAGATATCCGATGAAGAGATAGAACTCATAACCGGACTTAAAGATTATGAGGCCGGAGCCAAGGCCATCAAAAATCAGTATGATATACCGATGGTATTTGCAACGTTCGGCACGGACGGAAGCATGGCACTTATCGGAAGTAAGAACATTAAGATCCCCGCATTTTTAAATAAAAAGACAATAGAGACGACCGGCGCCGGAGATACGTTCTGTGCGTGTGCGCTTGGCTATATACTTCGTATGGCCGGTGTGGCCGATGCGGTGGCAGCAGGCATAGGCGGCATGGTCGGATATACCAGAGAATGGGATAAGGCCCTTGCGCTTGTTGAGATGGATGAATTCCATATAAGCGATCTGCTGACGTATTCCAATGCGGCGGCTTCGATAATTACGACAAGGAAGGGTGCGATGATGTCAATGCCCACAAGAGACGAGATTACGGTATTCATCATCAACCATCTTGAATAGGAACAGAGAATGAAGATCAGATTATTACCGGAATATCCTTATCTGTATGAGGCGCATCTGCATACGAACACGGGAAGCGCCTGCGGCAACAATACGGGTGCCGAGATGATGAAAGCATGTAAGGAGTACGGATATACCGGTGCATTTGTAACGGATCATAACTGGGGCGGCAATACGGCTATAGACAGAAGTCTGCCCTGGGAAGAGTGGATGAGAAGATACGCCGAAGGTTATTATGATGCGAAGCGTTTCGGCGATGAGAATAATATGGATGTCTTCTTCGGAATGGAGACCGGATTTAAAGGCACGGAATTTTTGATATACGGACTGACTCCGGAGTGGTTTATCGCTCATCCTGAGTTTAAGACGGCAACGATAGAACAGCAGCTTAAAATCGTGCATTCGGGTGGCGGTATAGTATCGCAGGCACATCCGTATAGGGTTGAAGACTATATACCCGAGGTAAGACTCTTTCCCGAATATGCGGATGCCATAGAGACTGCGAATGCAACCCATGCATCCGTATACAGCAAGGCACACAACGACCCTTCGTGGGATGATCTGGCAAGGGAACTTGCGGCTAAATATGACAAGCGTGTCACCGCGGGTTCCGATGTGCATTCCGTGAATATGCTTGGCGGCGGAATGGCATTTAGGCACAGGCTTGCTTCTGCTGCAGAGTTCTGTGCTGCAGTGCTTAATGATGAAGATTATATTCTTTCCGACGGCCGTTATTGGCGTAAGAAGTCAGGAGAGATCATTGAGGAGATATATTAGATTTGAAGAGATTTTTATCGATTACAATATCGGTTTTGATACTTGCTTTTGTGACAGCATGTGGTAACAATACGCAGGCTGTATCAGAATCCGAAGAAACAAAAGTGACGGCAGAAGAGCCTGTAAGCGCCACCGAGGAGGTGGATACTGTTAAGGAAAGTGTTGCTTCGGAGGCTTCTGCTAAGGCAAGTGAAGAAGACACAGAAGAGTCCGGTATGGAAGAAAGTGAGGAAGAGGATATGGCAACACCTGCAAAACTTTTGTATCAGGGACATGCGAGCATAAGGATTACGACTGCCGAAGGAAAGGTCATCTATGTGGATCCTTTCATGGGTGAGGGATATAATCTGCCCGCAGATTTGATTCTTATGACTCACGGACATTATGACCACACGCAGACGGATCTTATTCAGTCAAAGAATCCGGACTGTGAGACCATAAAGTGGACTAAGGCATTAGAGGGTGGTAAGCATCAGACATTTGATTTCGGTTATGTCAAAGTCGAGGCTGTAGAGGCCGGCTATAACAAGAACCATAATGTTAAGGACTGTGTCGGTTACATACTCACATTCTCAGACGGTGTGACTCTGTATCTTTCGGGTGATACATCGACCACACCTCAGATGAGTGAGCTTGCCGACAGGAACTTAGACTATGCATTTTTCTGCTGCGACGGAGTCTACAACATGGATATGAACGAGGCCATAGAGTGTGCGAAGACCGTAGGGGCAAAGCACAACATACCTTATCACATGGTGCCTTCTTCAAATTCCAACGGCTTTGACCTTAAGGTAGCGGAAAGCTTTGATGTGCCGGGCAAGATGGTTGTCGCTGCCGGCGAAGAGATAGAACTTAAATAACAGGGGTACGTTGTATGGAGAAATCTAAAGTATATTTCACAGACTTCAGGACGGTATTGGGAGTGAGTCTTCCTTCAAAACTGCAGAAGCTTATTAAGCTTGCCGGAATCGGTAATATCGACATGGACGGCAAGTTTGTTGCAATCAAGATGCATTTCGGAGAGCTTGGCAATCTGGCTTATTTAAGGCCCAATTATGCCAAGGCTGTTGCGGATGTTATCAAAGAAGGGGGCGGGCTGCCTTTCCTTACGGATTGCAATACTTTATATCCGGGCAGCAGGAAGCATGCACTTGAGCATTTGGACTGTGCCAATATCAACGGATTTAATACGGTAACGACAGGATGTCAGATTATCATAGCCGACGGCTTAAGAGGTACGGATGATATCTTAGTGCCGGTTCCGAATGGTGAATACTGTAAGGAGGCATACATAGGCCGTGCGGTCATGGATGCCGATATATTTATCTCTCTTAATCATTTCAAGGGTCATGAGCAGGCAGGATTCGGCGGCGCGATCAAGAACATCGGAATGGGCTGCGGAAGCCGTGCGGGTAAGATGCAGCAGCATAACAGCGGGCATCCTCATGTAATAACCGATTTGTGTAAGGGATGCAGAAGATGCGCGAAGGAATGCGGATCAGATGCGATAGTATATGAAGGCAACAAGGCTTACATCGACCCTGAGAAGTGTAAGGGCTGCGGTCGATGCATAGGCGCCTGTGCATTTGATGCAATTGAGAATGATAACTGGGATGCACCTGCAATGCTCGGAAGAAAGATGGCGGAATATACCGCAGCGGTAGTAAGCGGAAGACCGCATTTCCATATAAGTCTTATTACGGATGTATCACCCAACTGTGACTGCCATGGTGAGAACGATGCGCCTATTCTTCCTGATATAGGAATGCTGGCTTCATTCGATCCCGTTGCGCTTGATCAGGCGTGCGTGGATTTGTGTCAGAAGGCTGAGCCCATACGTAACAGCCAGCTCGGTGATAACATGGCAAGCGAACACTTCCATGACCACGGTGATGTATGGCATAACAGCAATCCGAACGTCTCATGGGCAGAGACACTTGAGCATGCCGAGAAGATCGGAATCGGTACAAGAGAGTATGAGCTTGTGACCATGAAATAAAGGTTTAAACAGCAAAACAGCCGTCTGCGTGACGGCTGTTTTGTGTTATGCCATATGATTAATCGGGCTCCACGCGGAAGATGATTGCTTCCTCGGGAGGTATCGGCTTACTGAAGTAGAATCCCTGTATTGCGTCTGCACCGAAGTCCTTTAAGCGTTCATACTGTCTCTTGTACTCGACACCTTCGACAATCATCTTCTTGCCGAGATCGTGTACCAGACGAATCACGTTGTCTATGAAGCTGTCCTTGCCTTCGACAAGGTAATTGTCAACAAGTGACTTGTCAAGCTTGATGATATCGACAGGAATATAGGTTAGGTATCCAAGTGAAGAATAGCCGGTTCCGAAATCGTCCATCAAAAGCTTTATTCCAAGTGATCTGAATCTGTCAAAGAGAGCATTGGCATGCGCGGTCTTATCAAGGAAGACGCTCTCCGTAATCTCCATCTCAATTAATGATGCCGGAACATCATAGTCCTTAAGAGTCTTCTCAAGGAAGTCTATATATCCCGAATCACTTAACTGATTGCTTGAGAAATTGACGGATACGGGATGAAGCGGAAGCCCTTCCTTCTTCCAGGCGGCAATCTGCTTAATAACAAGTTCGGTCGTGATTCTTCCGATACGCCAGATCCATCCGTTCTTCTCGGCTATAGGTATGAACCTGCCGGGACCTATATCCGGATCCTTCATACGTACAAGTGCCTCAAATCCGCTTATCTCTTCCGTGGTTGAATCAATCTGCGGCTGATATAGAATGTAGAATTCATTATTCTCAATGGAGTTTTTGATCTTCTCAACTATCTCTTTTTCTTCTCGTACCTTAGACTTAAGATCTTCGGAATAGAGGAAGATTTCATTCTTCTCACCAAGCTTGGCTTCGTTGACTGCAGCCTCAGCATTGAATATATTCTCCTCAACATCGGCTATACCGTCCGAATGAGATATACCGATACTTACATTCATCGTCAGATTATTATGCCCGATATGCATGGGCTCCGTGAATGCGTCCTGAATGGCTTTCACGATTCTGCTGTCGGGATATACGATGCGATCCGGTATTAAGAAAAGGAACACATCTCCGCCGTGACGAACTATCTGAACTCCGTGAGGCTCGACTGTGGATCTTAATCTTTCGGCGAGCAGTTTAAGGAACTTATCCGAAGTCGCATGTCCGTATGTGGCATTGATCGTCTTGAACCCGGAGATATCCGCAATAACAACGGAAAACTCGGTCGTCTCACTCATTATATCCGTTAACAGAGAGACGGCACTTTTACGGTTCCATATCTCAAGAAGATCATCGTGCGTCGCCTGATAGAGGAGTCGTTCTTTCTCATCCTCAACTTCCTTCTTAAGGTAGTATACACAGTTGTCACGATGATTGAATCCGTTGTGTATGGCGCAGGCCATATCATAACAGGTATCGTATCCGCAGGATGAGCAGTTGATTTTGCGCGACTCATCATCATCCTTACGCATGGAACGATATATCCTGTCAAGTTCTTTGGTATTCGGAATCGTATATCGGCACTGTTCTGAACGGTCCGTATATTCTCTTAAATAATCGGACAGATTAAGATCTTCAAACTGCTTATTAAGACGCTCAAGGCGCTCTGCGGGCGAAAGATTCTTAGACCACACACCGTCTTCTTCAGTCTTGACTCCTTCACGGATGTTAAGAAGATTAATAAGTGCCTTGTCACCTTCCGAGCGTTCGGTCTCAACTGCCGTACCGCAGATGCAGCCGTTCTCGCAGTTAAGCGCATCATAAAACAGGAAGGGATTCTCACCGTTTGCAATGGAATGAGAATTCTCACGCAGATATGCATAAAGGCGCTTCTCACCGCCGATTTCGCGAATAAACGCTTCATCCCCGACAAGCCACCTGACATTCTCCATCAGGCCGCCGGGAGTGGGATAGTAAGAACCCAGGCCGTACTCAACTTCATCGGTTGCAGGCTCAGCGCTTAAATTATTGTCTTTAATATAATTCATCAGATGGGCAAAAGTCACATTGTATGAGACCAGCCCGTGATTGTTCGGATCGTCAATCTCAAGCTTCTTAGCTATACAGGGACTTATGAAGGCAAGACGGTCGGTTATGCCCATCTTGTCTTTTGCGTATGTGGCCGCGCACATAAGCGGACTCTGTACGGGGAAAAGCCTGGGAATCAGTTCGGGATGATACTTCTCGATATATGAAACAACGGCCGGACACGGCTGAGATATGCCACCCTTAAAGCCGTATTGCTTAATGTAGTTGATATAGCCCCATGTAGTGATATCAGCACCGAAGGCAACATTGATCATGCGCTTAACTCCGAGAGACTTAAGCACACCGAGTACTGTTCCGTATTCTTCGGGATAATTGGCTCTGAAAGCGGGAGCGATAAGGATTGAGATATTCTCACCCTTACTGAGATCATCAAAGAAAGCTTTTGTATCGTCGGCAAATTCCCTTGCCTTATGCTCGCAGGCATCAAAACACGCGCCGCATGCTATGCAACGCTCAGGATCCACTACGATTCTTGAATTGCCTGACTCATCCGCTTCCGTGGAAACACAGGCACCGATACAACTGCAGGAAGCAATACACTTATTACAACCGACACAGTTGTCATTGGTAAAGACAAGGCCCTTTTTTTGTTTAACAGATAAAACGCGTTCTTTCTCGGTCATTTCATTCCCCTGAAAACCGATGGACTACAAATAAAACTATACCATATTGCGCTGTTATTGGCAATTTTTGCGGCTGTTAAGGCACCTGTGTGAATCAACTATTTTCTTGTTATGTAGGACGGCGAATGATAAAATAAGATAACATGCATTAAGGAGGATAAAAATGAGACTTGGTACTTCATCACCGCTTAAGCATAATTCGCCTGAGGAATGGGCCGATAATCAGATCAGGCTCGGTTGCAGCGCCGTGGTTTTTCCGGTACAGAGCAACGAAGATGAACAGAAGGTTATCGCATATAAGGAGGCTGCCGACAAAGCCGGATTGACTATTGCGGAAGTTGGGATATGGAGAAATGCACTTGCATCAGATCCTGACGAAAGAAAGCAAAATATCGACTACTGCGTAAATCAGCTTCGACTTGCGGACTATCTTAAGGCAAGGTGCGCGGTAAATGTTGCCGGTGCGTTCGGACCGATATGGGACGGAGGATATAAAGAGAATTACTCCAAAGAAGCATGGGATGCGACTGTGTCCATGGTTAAAGAGATCATAGACAGAGCGGATGTTAAGAACACATATTTCACACTTGAGCCGATGCCTTGGATGATACCTTCGGGACCGCAGGAATACTTAAAACTTATTGATGCGGTGGAGCGAGACAGATTCTCGGTTCATATGGACATTATCAATATGATAAGTTCGGCACAGAGATATTTTAATCCCGAGGAGTTTGTGGATGAATGCTTTGAACTTCTGGGAGATAAAATAAGAAGCTGTCATATCAAGGATGTTCATCTTGACAGACGGTATACGTTAAGACTTGAAGAATGCGGGCCCGGTGACGGAGAATTCCCGTTAAGATACTACGTTAAGAAGATCAATGAAGCGGATGATGACATGCCTGTCATATTGGAGCATCTTGATACGGATGAGGATTATATCAGGTACATGGGATATCTTAAGGAGGAACTGAATGGCTTATACAAGACTGTCTGATGCCAATGAAATTACCGCAAGATATATGGATGGCATTCTTATCGAACAGAGACTTATAGATTCGGTTGTTGCCGATCTTAAAACGGAATTCTTTGGCGAAACATTTGATATGCCCGTTATGACACCGGCGTTTTCACATCTCGGTAACTATAACGGAAGAGAGAACAACGGATTAATAGAGTATTCGCTTGCCGCAAAGCAGTGCAATATCCTTAATTTCTGCGGCATGATGGAAAACGACATGTTTGCCAAAATAGCGGATACCGGTGCGAAAACGGTCAGAATCGTAAAACCATACGCCGATAACGGCAAGGTCAGAGATCAGTTTGAATTTGCAAAAGAAGCCGGGGCCTTTGGTGTCGGAATGGATATAGACCACATATTCGGAGAGAACGGTTATGATGTCGTAATCGGAGAGGATATGGCGGCACAGACCTCCGATATGATTCAATCATATATTGAATCGACGGGACTTCCGTTCGTGGTAAAAGGAGTGCTCAGTGTATCCGATGCGCTCAAGTGTGCCGAGATAGGCGCCAAAGCAATAATAGTCAGTCACCATCACGGAAGGCTGCCTTACGCAGTACCGCCTATGATGGTTCTGCCAAAGATTAAAGAAGCGCTTGCAGGTAAGGATGTAAAGATCATCGTAGACTGCGGAATAGCAAGCGGGGCTGATGTTTTTAAGGCAGTCGCCCTCGGTGCAGACGCAGCAGCGGTAGGAAGATCCATGCTTCCTTCTCTTGAAAGCGGCGGAACGGCAGGCGTCGTAGTTTTTTTAAACGGAATAGGTAATGAACTGAGATTCATAATGAGTTCAACGGGCTGTAAAAGAGTGTCGGATATAGACGATTCGGCATTGTGGATGAGAAAGGAGCAATCTTAGGATGAAAGAGTTTTACATAGACAGTGACGGCATTAAGCTGCACGCGAAGCTGGATGTGCCGGAGGGTATGGAGAAGGGATCGTTGTGTATCCTCATACACGGCTTTACCGGACATATGGAGGAGGATCATCTGCTTGCGGTTACGAAGGCCATGAATGAGGCAGGTGTGATGGTGCTTCGTGTGGAGATGTACGGACACGGCGAAAGCGGCGGAGAATTTAAAGAGCATACTTTATATAAGTGGGTATCGAATGCGCTCTCTGTTGTTAAGTATGCCAAGTCTCTTGATAATGTGACCGATCTGTATCTGTGCGGACATTCGCAGGGCGGATTGCTTACTATGCTTGTCGGCGGAATGTGTGCCGATGACTTTAAAGCAATCATTCCTTTATCACCCGCATGGATGATTCCCGAGATATGCAGGGAAGGTGAGATACTCGGAACAAAATTCGATCCGAAGCACATTCCCGAGATAGTCAAGTCTACCGATGACTGGACACTCGGCGGAGATTATATCCGTGTTGCGCAGACCATTCATGTTGAGGATGAGATTGCAAGATACGAAGGTCCCGTGCTTATCGTTCACGGAGTCAATGATGAAGTGGTGCCTTATATGTATGCGGAGAAGGCCGATAAGTTATATAAGAACTGTAAGCTTGTCGGAATAGGAGGAGCAGACCATTGCTTTATAGGTCAGGAAGATGAACTGGCTGCTGTGGTTAAAGAGTTTTTCATGTAGGATTTCCTGATAAATTTTTTTTTTTAAAATACCCCTTGACATATTTGTCGCGGGGTATTATATTTGTCTCAACAAGAAAACATACAATCCCTACCGAGATAGTAGGACATAACAGAGGGTAAATTGCAACAGTCTATAAAACGGGTTGCGCTAAGAACAGGAGGAAAAAATTATGAGCGATTACAGATTTGAGACATTACAGTTACACGTCGGACAGGAAGAAGCGGACCCGGCTACAGATGCAAGAGCGGTTCCGATATATCAGACCACATCATATGTGTTCCATAACAGCAAGCATGCTGCAGACCGTTTTGGTCTTGCTGATGCCGGCAATATCTACGGAAGACTTACCAATTCGACACAGGATGTTCTTGAGAAGAGAATAGCTGCATTGGAGGGCGGAAGCGCAGCACTGGCACTTGCTTCAGGAGCAGCGGCTATCACATATACGATTGAGGCACTCGCAGCCAACGGCGGCCACATCGTAGCACAGAAGACCATATACGGCGGAAGCTACAACCTTTTGGCACATACGCTTCCCCAGTACGGTATAAGCACAACATTTGTCAATGCACATGATCTTGCGGAAGTTGAGGCAGCAATCAAGGATGATACAAGAGCTGTCTATCTTGAGACACTCGGCAATCCCAACAGTGATATCCCGGATATAGATGCCATAGCAGATATTGCGCACAAGCACGGTTTAC
>JAEEGL011449830.1_pt1 | contig 10072 bp, 4 predicted proteins | sample 9134231 | NCBI WGS metagenome assembly JAEEGL01 (sample SAMN16246548, study PRJNA631951) | gut metagenome | biome: gut microbiome; feature: rumen; material: fiber-attached | host: Bos | place: Iran: Karaj | collected 2018-10 | reverse complement strand
ATGAGACCTATTCCGACGACGCCGTCCTCGCCAGCAAGGTCCTCGGCCTCGTGCTCACGCGCCGCTCCAACGGCGACAAAGGTGACACGGCGATGGCCGGCTTCCCGCACCATGCCATCGAAGGCTACCTCCAGAAACTCGTCCGCGCCGGCTATAAGGTGGCCATCTGCGACCAGCTGGAAGATCCCGCCCTCGTCAAGAACAAGCTCGTCAAGCGCGGCGTGACGGAGATCCTCACCCCGGGCATCGCCTTTGGCGAGGGGATGCTCGAACAGAAAGAACACAACTATCTCGCCGGCCTGACCTTCGAGGGCCAGAGCTGCGGGGCCGCCTTCCTGGACGTATCCACGGGTACCTTCCAGGTGGCCCAGGGCAGTATCGACTACATCGGGACGCTGCTCGCCTCCCTCCAGCCCCGCGAGCTGGTGATCCAGCGCGACGTGCTGCGCGCCGTGAAGGAGCGCTTCGGCGATTATTACGTCACGGGCCTGGACGAATGGGCCTTCGTGCAGGACAGTGCGGAAGAACGCCTGTGCAAGCAACTCAAGGTCCAGAACCTCAAGGGCTTTGCCGTGGAGGGCTTCCCGCTTGCCCTGTGCTCCGCCGGGGCGCTGCTGGTCTATCTGGAACAGACGCAGCACAGCGGACTGGGCAATATCTGCTCCTTGAGCCGCATCGACGAGGAGAAGTTCGTCTGGATGGACAAGTTCACCTTCCGCAACCTCGAGATCTTCCAGAGCAATGCCGGGCGCGAGGGAGTCAGCCTGGTCGATGTGATCGACCGCAGCTGCACCCCGATGGGCGCCCGCCTGCTCCGCCAGTGGCTGGCCTTGCCGGTGATGGACATCAAGGAGCTGGAGTCCCGCTACGACGTCGTCCAGCTCCTGCACGACAATGACGAACTCCTTGCGCAGCTGCGCGACAACCTTTCCGAAGTGGGCGACCTGGAGCGCATCCTCTCCCGCGCCGCCACCGGCAAGATCCTTCCCCGCGAAGTCCGGCAGCTGGGCCGCTCCCTGAGCCGCATGACCCCCATCCGCAGGCTTTGCGCCGATAGCGGCTGTCCGGCGCTGGACAAACTGATCAAGGGCCTCAAGAACACCGACAAACTGCTCGCCCGCATCGAGGCGACCCTCGCGGAGAACGCCTCCCAGCTCGGGCGGGGCGATGTGATCGCGGCGGGGGTGGATGCAAAGCTGGACGAACTCCGCGCCATCTCGCACGGCGGCAAGGAATACCTTCTCCAGATGCAGTTGCGCGAAGTCGAGCGCACCGGCATCAGCTCGCTCAAGATCGGCTACAACAACGTCTTCGGCTACTACATCGAGGTGCGCAATACCTTCCGCGACAAGGTCCCTCCGGAGTGGATACGCAAGCAGACCCTCGTCTCCGCCGAGCGCTACATCACCCCCGAACTCAAGGAATACGAAGAGAAGATCCTCGGCGCCGAGGCCTCCATCTACGAGATCGAGAGCCGCCTCTTCGGCGAACTCGTCGCCGCCGTCCAGGCCGCCATCCGGGACATCCAGGAGAACTGCCGCATCCTCTCGCGCCTGGACGTGCTGCAGGGCTTCGCGCAGCAGGCCGTCGAACGGGGCTACTGCCGTCCCGCAGTGGACCGGAGCACGGTCCTCGACATCCGTGCCGGCCGGCATCCCGTCATCGAGACCCTGATGGCCGTGGGCGAAGAATATGTCCCCAACGACATCCGCATGGACAGCCGGGACGAGCAGATCATGATCCTGACCGGTCCCAACATGGCCGGTAAATCCGCCCTGCTGCGCCAGACGGCCCTGATCGTACTGCTGGCCCAGGTCGGATCCTTCGTGCCGGCCGCAAGCGCGCAGATCGGCTATTTCGACAAGATTTTCACGCGCGTCGGCGCGACGGACAACATCTCCCGCGGCGAGTCCACCTTCATGGTGGAGATGCTGGAGACCTCGATGATCATGCACAACCTCAGCGCCCGTTCGCTGGTGCTGCTGGACGAAATCGGGCGGGGCACCTCCACGTACGACGGCATGTCCATCGCCCGTGCCCTGGTGGAATACATCCACGACCGGGGCAAGGGGGCTAAGACCCTCTTCGCCACCCACTATCACGAACTCAATGACCTTGCGGACCGCTATCCGCGCGTACGCAATTACCACATCGCCGTCCAGGAAGAGGGGCGCAACGTCATCTTCCTGCGCAAGCTCCGCCCCGGCGGGGTGGCGCACAGCTTCGGCATCCATGTGGCGCGTCTGGCCGGCATGCCGCGCGAGGTGATCGAGTCCGCCGAGAAGACGCTGCGCGACCTGGAACGCCGCGAGAAGCATGCCAGCGCCATGTCCCTTGAGGACGACGGCTCCGTCCAGCTCTCTTTCTTCCAGCTGGACGACCCGACCCTGTCGGCCGTGCGGGAAAAGCTGGAAGCGGCCGACCTCAACAACATGACGCCGCTGCAGGCCTTCGACCTGCTGCGCGCCCTCAAAGAAGAAATCGGAATTCTGAGATAACATGCGAAGATTCATCACCCTGCTCCTCCTTGGCGTCCTGGCGGCCGCGACGGCCTTCGCCCAGACCCGGCAGCCCGTCAGCTGGCGGGCGTCGGTCGCGCCGGTGGAGGGCAATCTCTACGAAATCCGCCTGATGGGCATGATCGCCGGCGACTGGCACATCTACGACCTGGACCAGTACGGCGAGAACGGCCCCAACGGGACCGTGCTGACCGTGGAGGCCGGCGACAAGCTGCGGCTGGTGGGAGAGCCCCGCGTCCTGTCGTCGCTGTCCCGCACCTATGATGGCGTCTTCGGCCTGGAGGTCGGCATCCTCAACGGACCCGTGCTGCTCGCACAGCAGGTGGAGCTCCTCTGGGGCAGCGAGGTGACGGTCCCCGTGACCGTGGAATGGCAGGCATGCAGCGACATGGTCTGCCTGACCCCGGACGACTACACGGCGGAAGTGACCCTGCCTGCCGGCAGCGGCCTGCCGAAATACGAAGGGGCTGCGGACGGGGACCCCGCTGTGCCGGCCGCGGAGCGCAAATCCCTCTGGGGTCTCATCCTGGAGGCGATTGCCTGGGGCTTCGCCGCCCTGCTGACGCCCTGCGTGTTCCCGATGATCCCGATGACGGTGAGCTTCTTCATGAAGCAGAAAAAAGGCCGCGGCCGCTGGCTGGCCAGCATTTTCGGCCTCTCCATCGTGGCGCTCTATACCGTCCCGATCGCCGTCATCATCCTGGTGACCTATCTGGCCGGCGGCGCCACCGTTACGGCCGACATTTTCAACTGGCTGGCGACGCACTGGCTGCCGAACATTCTCTTCTTCCTGATTTTCATGGTCTTCGCCGCTTCCTTTTTCGGGGCGTTCGAGATCACCCTGCCCGGCTGGATGGCCAACAAGTCGGATGAAAAGTCCAACAAAGGCGGCCTTGCGGGCGTGTTTTTCGTGGCGCTGACCCTGGTGCTGGTATCGTTCTCCTGCACCGGACCCATCGTGGGTTCCGTGCTGATCAAGTCCACCCAGGGCGAGTTCTGGGAGCCCATCCTGACGATGCTGGCCTTCTCGGTCGCCTTTGCCCTGCCGTTCACGGTGCTTGCCTTCGTGCCCTCGCTGCTGGACAGGCTGCCCCGCTCGGGCAGCTGGCTGAACAGCGTCAAGGTGGTCCTGGGCTTCATCGAGCTCGCACTGGGCTTCAAGTTCCTCAGCGTGGCCGACCAGACCTACCACTGGGGCCTGCTGGACCGTGAGGTCTATCTGGCGATCTGGATCGTCGTCTTCTCCCTGCTGGGGCTGTACCTGCTGGGCAAGATCCGCTTCGCCTACGACTCCCCGGTGGAGCATATCGGGGTATTCCGCCTGACCCTGGTCATCGCGGTCTTCTCCTTCGTCGTCTATATGGTCCCGGGCATGTGGGGCGCCCCGCTCAAGGCCCTGTCCGGTTATCTTCCGCCCATCACCACCCAGGACTTCAACCTCGACCGGCAGTACGATGCACCGGTTTATGCCGCCCCGCCGGACGAAACCGGCGAGGACGGTCTGCCTGTCCGGCGCAAGTACGCCGACTTCCTGCACCTGCCCTACGACATCCCCGCCTTCTTCGACTACGAGGAGGCCCGCGCCTATGCCGCCCGCGTCGGCAAGCCGCTGTTCGTGGACTTTACCGGCCACGGCTGCGTCAACTGCCGCGAGATGGAGTCCCGCGTGTGGAGCGATCCGCGCGTGCTCTCCCACCTGCGGCAGGACTTCGTGGTCTGCGCCCTCTATTCCGACGACAAGAAAGTCGTGGACGAAGCCGACTGGGTGACCACGGACGAAGGCCGGGTGCTGAAGAGCCTGGGCAAGATCAACTCCTACTTCGCGCTCACGCGCTACAAAGTCAACGCCCAACCCTATTACGCGATCATCGACCCGGTGAGCGAACGGCACAAGGCCCCCGCCCGCGCCTATAACCTGGACGTGGAAGCCTTCGTCCAGTTCCTCGAACAGGGACTTAGTTAAACACAATATCAACAAGCTATAGAGCCATATGAAGAGAATCCTGATCCTCCTGGCAGTCCTGCTGACCTGCAGTGCAGCGCTTGCCCTGGCCCAGCCCCGCAAGTCGGACATCGCCGTCCGTGCGCTGATGGAAGACCCCACCCGCGCCGGCAACAACACCAACTCCTACGAGTTCTTCCCCCTCTCCGACACCCCGGCGCCGAAGGGCTACAAGCCTTTCTACATCAGCCACTACGGTCGTCACGGCTCCCGTTCCAACTGGGGCGGCACTTCTTATGAAAGCCTGATCAAGACCCTGGAGGCCGGACAGGCGGCCGGCCTGCTGACCCGCGGCGGAGACTCCCTGCTGGTGGCCGCCCGCGCCGTCCTCGCCAACTATGACGGCATGGACGGACGCCTGTCGCAGCGCGGCGCACGCGAACATGCACGCATCGCCGAACGCATGTACAAGCGCTATCCCGGTGTGTTCAAGGGCGAGAAGAAGCTGCGCGCGATGGCCAGCACGGTCCAGCGCTGCATCATCAGCATGAACGCCTTCACCAACTCGCTCATCCGCCAGAACACCAAGCTGGACATCAGCCTCGACACGGGCGAGAAGTTCATGACCTACATCAACAACACCGACGGCTGGCAGCGGATCACGGCGGACGCCACCGCCAAGGGCCGCGCCTGGGCGGCCACCCTCCCGGATGACACCCTGGGCGTGATGTCCCGCATCTTCACCGATCTGCAGCGGGCCCGCTCCATCGTGAGCAGTCCCCGTCAGCTGACCGAAGCCGTCTGGAACACGGCCATCATCGCCGAAGACTTCGACATCGAGGACAACCTCTTCCGTTTCCTGCCCTTCGACGCCATCTACCGCCGCTGGGCGCAGAGCAACCTTTCCCTGTACCTGGGCCACGGCAATTCCTTCGAAGCGGGTGCCGAGCGCGTGGCGATGGCCGCCTCCTGCGTGGAGGACATCGTCACCAAGGCGGATGAAGCCATTGCGACCGGCCGTTATGCCGCCGACCTTCGCTTCGGCCACGACTACCCGATTACGGCCCTGGTGAGTTACCTGGGCATCGAGGGCGTCGGCGACCGCATCCCCGTGGAGGAGGTGTGCGACCGCTGGATGGGCTTCTGGAACATCCCGATGGCGAGCAATCTCCAGATGATCTTCTACAAAAACAAAGCCGGCGACGTGCTCGTCAAGTTCCTTTACCAGGAGCAGGAACGCCTGCTGCGCGGCCTGGAGCCGTACCAAGGTCCCTACTACAAGTGGGAGACCGTCAAGGCCAACCTCGAAGGCTACAAGCGGTGAAACGCCTGCTGATCATCACCTACTACTGGCCCCCGACTGGCGGTTCGGGGGTCCAGCGTTGGGTGAAGTTCAGCAAGTACCTGCCGGAGCAGGGCTGGCAGCCGGTCATCTATACTCCGGAGAACCCGGAGCGTATCGCCGTTGACGAAAGCCTGCTCGCCGATATCCCGGCCTGCGCGGAAGTCCTCAAGACCCGCATCCTGGAGCCCTATGCCATCTACCGCCGCCTGACCGGCGGGGGGACGGGGGAAGTCAATCCCGTCAATGCGCAGAAGAAATCCTGGAAGCAGCGCCTTTCGCTCTGGATCCGGGGCAACTGCTTCGTCCCCGATCCCCGCATCGGATGGGTGCGCCCGTCGGTCCGCTATCTGAAGGAATACCTGGGGGAGCACCCCGTGGACGCCGTCGTCACGACGGGACCGCCGCACTCGGTGCACCTCATCGGCCGCGCGCTCAAGCGGGCCCTCGGCATCCGCTGGATCGCGGACTTCCGGGATCCGTGGACGGAGATGTTCTACTACAAACACCTGGGCCTCAGCCCCGCTGCCGACCGCCGGCAGCACCGCCTGGAGCAGTCGGTGCTCGACGAAGCGGACACCGTTATCAGCGTCTCGCCGCCCGTCGCCGCCGATTTCCGCGCCAAGACGCGCACCCCCGTCGTCCTGATCACCAACGGTTTCGACGAAGAGGATTTCGCCGGGACCGACGAAATCCTTGTCGATTCCCATTTCTCGGAGGGAGCTGCCGCCCCGCCTTTCCGCCTGGTCCATACCGGGCTGTTTGCGGCGGACGGCAACCCGCTGAACCTCTGGAAGGCCCTCGCGAGGCGCTGCGCCGCCGACCCGGCCTTCGCCGCCCGCCTCCAGATCCGCCTCGCCGGCAAGGTGGACCGTGCCGTCACCGACGCCGTCCGTGAATGCGGCCTGGGCGCGAACCTCGTTGAACTGGGCTACCTGCCCCACGACGAGACGGTCCGCGAACAGCGTGCCGCCGACATCCTGCTGCTGCCGCTCCGCCAGGAGCCGGAATACGCCAAGGTCCTGCCCGGCAAGATCTTCGAATACCTGGCTGCCCGCCGCCCGGTATTGGGGATCGGCCAGGAAAACGGCGCCGCAGCCGCCGTCCTGCGTGACGCCGGGGCCGGGGATATGTTTGACTGGGACAAGCAGGATGAACTCCTCTCCTTCCTGGATGCGGAACACCCCACCGCCACCGGTATCGACAAATACTCACGCCGCGCCCTGACGGCGCAGCTTAGCCAGATTCTCCCATGAAACAGAAAGTCCTGCTGTACGCCGGCATCGTGATCGGCCTGCTTGTCCTCGCTTACGCCTATGTCCCCCAGGTGCTCAGCGGCAAGATTGTCAACCAGAGCGACATTTCCGGCTGGCAGGGGATGTCGCACGAGATGATGGAGTGGAACGCCGCCCATCCCGACGACCAGACCGCCTGGACGGAATCGATGTTCGGCGGCATGCCCACGGCCACGATCCACGCTTCCACCAAGGGCGACTGGACCCAGATCGTCTATGACTTCCTGCTGACCGGCCGCCGTCCGGCGACGTATCTGTTCCTTTCCCTGCTGGGCGCCTGGCTGCTCATGCTCGTATTGGGCATCCATCCGCTGATTGCCGTCGGCGGTGCCGTGGCGGTGACCTTCTGCGCCTACAACCTCCAGATTATCCAGGTCGGCCACAACACCAAGATGCAGGCCCTCGCCTTCCTGCCCTGGGTGCTGGCGGCACTCATATATACGTACAACCAGGCCTTGGCCGGTCGCGGCAGTGCCGCTGCGCAGCCGTTCTCCCGGGCAGGGTCGCGGAGCGATAGCGGAGCAGCGGCAGCTGCCGGACTGGCGTGGTTTGCAAAAACGCTGCTGGGCGCGGCCCTGTTCGGGCTGGCCGTGAGCTTCCAGGTCAAGGCCAACCATCCGCAGATTACCTATTACCTGGCCCTGCTGATCCTGATCTATGTCATGGTCCTGGTGGTTTCGATCTGGAAGGAGCGGCTGTGGGGCCGTTTCTTCGCGGCTTCCGTGCTGCTCCTCGTCCTGGGCGTCGCCGGCATCGCCACCAACGCCACGAAGCTCCTGCCGACGCTGGAATACACCCCGTACTCCATGCGCGGCGGCAGCACCCAGGCCTCCGAAAGCGGCGAGGGCGCCAGGGGACTCGACCTGGATTATGCCACCGCCTGGTCCTACGGCTGGGAAGAGCTTCCCAACCTGCTCATTCCCAACTTCAACGGAGGCTCCTCCGCCGGGGCGGTCAATCCGAAACATTCCGAAACCTATGACCTGCTCAAGCAGGCCGGGCAGCCGAATCTGCGGGAGGTCGCCCGGAACCTTCCGCTCTACTGGGGCCCGCAACCCTTCACCGCCGGGCCGATGTACATGGGCGCCATCACCCTCTTTCTGTTCCTGCTGGGGCTCTACCTGCTCGGAGACAAGGAACGCTGGTGGCTGCTGGCGGGAACGCTCCTCGCCGTGCTGCTCGCCCTGGGCAGCCACTTCCTTGCGTTCACGAAATTCTTTTACGACTACGTCCCGCTCTACAATAAATTCCGGACGGTATCCATGGCGCTGGTAGTCCTGCAGTTCACCCTGCCCATGCTGGGCTTCCTGGTGCTCGACCGCATCGTGCGTGATCCGCAGACGGCGGAGCGCTTCCGCACCAGGGGCTGGATCGCCGCAGCGGTCACCGGCGGCTTCTGCCTGCTGTGCCTGCTCTTCCCGGGGCTGGCCGGAACCTTCACGGGGAGCGTGGACAGCGGACAGCCCGACGTGCTCGTGGATGCGTTGATGGCGGACCGCCGCTACCTGCTGGTGATGGACGCCCTGCGCTCGCTGCTGCTGATCGGAGCCGCTTTCGGCCTGCTCTGGTGGGGCAGTTCCGTGCCGAAATCGGCGCAGAAGACCTTTGCCACGCATCCCGAAACGGGCCGGGGACGCCGCATGAGCGCGGCGGTGCTGATCGCCATCCTGGTGCTGCTGGATCTCGGGGTGGTGGGCAAGCGCTACCTGAATGCGGGCGACTTCGTTTCGCCGCGCAGTTTCCAGAGCCAGTTTGACAAGCGCCCCGTAGATGAGCTGATCCTCTCCGACACGGATCCTTCCTTCCGCGTGCTGGACCTGACGGTCAATGTCTTCAACGATTCGCATCCGTCCTATTGGCACAAGAACATCGGCGGCTATTCGCCGGCCAAGCTCCAGCGCTATCAGGAGTTCATCGAAAGCACGCTGACGGGCGAAATCAACCAGCTTTATTCGGCTTTGTCCGAGGTGCAGACCCTCGAAGAGGCGGAGGCGGCGCTGCCGTATCTGCCCGGACTCGCGCAAATGAACTGCCGCTATATCATCCTGGACGGCGAGGTCCCGCCGCTGCGATACCCGTATGCAAGGGGCAACGCGTGGTTTGAAGATCCTTCCTCCTCTGTCACCCTGACCTCCTACGCTCCCAACGAGCTCCGCTACCGCTACAGCAGTCCTGCGGCGGCGCGGATGGTCTTCAGTGAAGTGTATTATCCCGTGGGCTGGACCCTGACGGTGGAGGATACGGGAGAGGTGCTGCCCATCGAGCTGGAAGGCTCCTTGCTGCGCGCGGCGCAGGTCCCGGCCGGCGAGCACAGCCTGGTGATGCGCTTCGATCCGCCGTCTTACCGCCGGGGCGAGGCCATCTCCCGCGCCACTTCCATCCTGCTGATCCTCGCCGCCCTGGGTGCCATCCTGGGCGCTGTCCTTCCGGCCGCCCGGCGCCGCGGTGACGTCTTAGACCGTTAAACGTTTCGTCAAGGCGACGAAGTCTTCGACGCCGAGCCGTTCGGCGCGCAGGTCGAAGACGGGATCCGAGTTGTCGAACCCTTCCGGAAGCAGGGGTTTGAGGGCGTTGCGCAGGGTCTTGCGCCGTTGGTTGAAGGCGGCTTTCACCACGGTCTTGAAGAGTTTCTCGTCGCAGCCCAGTTCCGTGCGGGCGTTGCGGCGCAGGCGGATTACCGCCGACTGGACCTTGGGCGGCGGGGCGAAGGCACCGGAGCCCACGGTAAACAGATATTCGATATCGTACCATGCCTGGAGCAGCACCGACAGGATACCGTAGGTCTTGCTCCCCGGTTGCTCGGCGATGCGCTCCGCGACCTCTTTCTGGATCATGCAGACCACTTCCGGGATGCGATCCTTGTCGTCCAGGATCTTGAAAAAGATCTGCGAGGAGATGTTGTAGGGGAAATTGCCGATCACCCGGTAGGGGCCCGGGAACAGCCTGTGGATGTCAAGGCGCAGGTAGTCCGCCT
>JAEEGL010428759.1_pt1 | contig 10072 bp, 10 predicted proteins | sample 9134231 | NCBI WGS metagenome assembly JAEEGL01 (sample SAMN16246548, study PRJNA631951) | gut metagenome | biome: gut microbiome; feature: rumen; material: fiber-attached | host: Bos | place: Iran: Karaj | collected 2018-10 | reverse complement strand
TTCCAATGGTCCGGAGGGTCGTCGCCATGCAGGTGGACGACAAGACCTCCGATATCGTCAATGAAGTGATCGGAGACGAGATCCTTTCCGGAGCCCTGCGCTATGATTCTATCATCAAACTTCAGACAGATATCGACGGGAACGTAACCGCGCTCAATACGGACATGGCGGAGGCAAATCGAATCAGGTCTCGTCTTCTTTCGGAAATATCCGAACGCCTTTCCCGAATGAACGGGGATACGATCGGAATACCTGTCGGGAACGTGATCTGTCCGGCGCTGTTATCCGGCCGCGGAGGCTATCTTTCCGTCAAAGTCGTTTCGCTGGAAAACGCTTCCGCGGAATTCCGCAGCAAATTCACCCAGGCAGGATTCAATCAGACCCTGCATCAAATCATAATGGACGTCAGCGTCGACCTTATGGTCATGTCGCCGGCCGGAGTAATGAATATTACCGTTGTTACAGAAGTTCCTGCGGCGCAAACGGTCATCGTAGGCACCGTTCCGCAGACTGTAATCGCAATGACAGGAGAGAAATAACGTGGACGTAAGCACAGAGATCCGTCACTTGACTAAGGAATTGAATGAAGCCAATTATCGGTACTATGTTCTGGACGATCCAAGAATGACCGACTATGACTATGATATGAAGCTGCGTCGTCTGGAGCTTCTCGAGTTGGAGCACCCGGAGCTTGTTCTGCCGGACTCGCCTACGAGACGTGTCGGCGGCGAGGCGCTCAGTCAATTCGAGAAAGTGGAGCATCCCGTTCCGCTGGAGAGTCTTCAGGACGTTTTCTCTCTGGAGGAGTTGGGGGAATTCACGGACCGCGTCAGACTGACGGTTCAAGAACCGATCTATACAGTTGAACCGAAGGTGGACGGACTATCCGTTGCTTTGGAGTATATCGACGGATCGTTTGTCCGCGGTGCGACCCGCGGCGACGGACGTATCGGAGAAGACGTTACGGAGAATCTCCGCACGATCAAATCTATACCGATGAAGCTGGAAAACGCTCCGCACCGTCTGATCGTTCGCGGTGAAGTCTTCATGCCGAAGAGCGTATTTGAGAAGCTGAATGAGGAACGGGAAAAAAACGGGGAGTCGTTATTTGCTAATCCCAGGAATGCCGCAGCCGGCTCTCTTCGTCAGCTGGATCCGAAGATTGCTGCAAAACGTCAACTTGATATCCTGATTTTCAACCTTCAGCTCTGTGAAGGAAAGTCGTTCCTGACCCATTCTGATTCGCTGGACTACCTTCGCTCGCTGCGATTCAAAGTCATTCCGTATACTCTTTGTTCGGAGCAGTCTCAGATCGACGCAGAGATCCTTGCGGTTGACGAACGCAGGTATTCGCTCAGCTATGATATCGACGGAGCAGTCGTCAAGCTGAACGACCTGGAGGGCAGACAGAGACTCGGTTCTACGGCAAAGTTTCCCCGTTGGGCGGCCGCATATAAATATCCTCCCGAGGTCAAAGAGACCGTGCTTCAGGATATCATCGTTCAGGTTGGCCGCACCGGCGTTTTGACCCCGAAGGCCGTCGTCTCTCCTGTTCGTCTTGCAGGGACGACTGTGACAAACGCAACCCTGCATAATCAGGATTTCATTTCGGAAAAAGATATCCGGATCGGCGACACTGTCCGTATTCGTAAAGCGGGGGAGATCATTCCCGAGATCCTTGGAATCGTCCCGGAAAAACGACCGAACAGCGCTGTGCCGTATTATCTCCCGGCATTTTGCCCTGTGTGCGGCGCTCCTGTTGAACGGGATCCCGTCGGCGCTGCGACTCGCTGCACGGGCGCCGAGTGCCCTGCCCAGCTCAGCAGGAATATCGCGCATTTTGTATCAAGAGATGCTATGGATATCGACGGCCTCGGTTCCGCCATTGTGGACCAGCTGATCGAAGCCGGGTCTGTGAATTCTCCGGCAGACCTGTATTATCTGACGCTGGATCAATTGTCTGCTCTATGGAAGAATGGAGATAAAGCTCCTCGCAAATTGCTCGAATCCATCGAACGAAGCAAACGCAACGATCTGTCCCGCTTGATCTATGCATTGGGGATCAGGCAGGTAGGGGAGAAGGCCGGCAAGATTCTTGCCAGAGAATTCGGTACGCTTGACGATTTGATGAATGCCGATCTGGAGCGTCTCACGCAGGTACGTGATATCGGTGAGATCACTGCCCAAAGTATCGTGTCCTGGTTCAGGAATCCTCAGTCGATCCACATGGTAAACAGACTTCGCGACGCGGGAGTCAATTTCAAGTGCGAGCTCCATGTGACAGACCGGCGGTTTGAAGGAATGACCTTTGTTTTGACCGGAGCGTTGGAACTGTTTACCAGGGATGAAGCGACAGAAAAGATCGAACTGTTGGGCGGAAAAGCCGCAGGTTCGGTTTCAAAGAAGACTACGTACGTTGTCGCCGGTGAGAACGCCGGATCAAAGCTTCGAAAAGCAACAGAGCTTGGCATTCCGGTATTGACGGAACAGGAGTTTTTGAAGCTTCTCTCCAATAAAGCGTGACGCCGACAGAATACAGAAGGTGAGAAAGATGAAATACAGGGTCAGAGAAGGCATTATTATGACAAAGCTCTGTGGTGTGAGCGTATTGATTCCGACAAGAGAGGCGTTTGACCATTGTCACACGATCCAGCGTCTGCCCCTGCTCTGGGCTGCAACCTGGGAAGGACTTGTCAAAGGAAAAACGCTGGAGGAGACCATCCGCGTTCATGAGATCCTGACGAAAAAGCCCCGCGAGGAGGTCATTTTCAGACTCGAGCAGTTCTATGAAGATCTCGCAGACAAGGGTTTTCTGGTTCGATGCCCGGAGGATGATTCTGCCTCAGACGGATCCGATTCTGCTGATACGGCAGGTGCTGCAGAGGAGAATGCGAATGACGAAGGTTGAATATGCATTTTTACAGCTTCTGAAAACAGCAATCTCCAGTGACCCCGCTGAGGATCCGGAACTGGATCCCGCGGAGTGGAGTGCCCTGTTTACAATGGCAAAGCGTCAGAAGCTGCTTCCTCTCCTGCTTCATTCTTCAACAGGGATTCCCTCTTATCGGACGGCCTGCAGTTCGCACTCGTCGCCGCAAAAGCCTGACGGGAAAGCGCTCCTCGACGCTGCCTTGCAGGAAATCTATCGCCAGGTATTTCAGGAGAACGAACTTCTGAACTTGCTCCTGTCTCTGAGGCAGGAGGGACTGGAACCTGTGATGGTCAAAGGAGTTGTTCTGCGTCAGCTTTATCCGATTTCATTTCTGCGTCCTTCCGTGGATGAGGATTTGTTGATCTCTCCCCGTGAGGCGCGGGCCTATCACACTGCATTGACCGCGCAAGGCCTTATTTCCGATGAACCGGATATTGAACTTGATTCTGCATCCGAATGTTCCTATCATAGGCCTCAAACGCCAACCTATCTGGAAGTTCATCAGGCGCTCTTTGATCCGGCTTCTCCTGTATACGGCAACTTTAATCTTCTGTTCAACGGGTATGAATCCAGAGCCGTCACAATGAAAGTCCAGGACGTGACGTTCCGTACACTTTGCCCATCGGATCATTTGCTTTTTCTGATCCTTCACGCATATAAACATTTTGTTCACAGCGGGTTCGGCCTTCGGATCGCCGCAGACATTTGCTTGTTTGCGCAAAAATATGCTGACCAAATAGAGATGGACGCTATCTATTCCGATTGCCGCGATCAACGCTGTCATCGGTTTGCTGCGGCGGTTTTTCAAATCGGTGATCGATATCTGGGCATAGCGGCTCCTGAACCCTTTGCCTCTGCCCAGTGTGATATCGGTCCTCTGTTGGAGGATATGTTGTGTGCCGGGCTTCACGGGCAGGACATAGACCGACTTCACAGCGCCAACATCACGCTTGGCACGATTTCTGATGACAGAAAAGGAAAGACGAGCTCCTCGGTCAGTATGCGTATGAGCTTATTTCCTTCGTCTGAAAGACTAAAAAAACGATATCCGTATCTAAGAAAGCACTCATGGCTGCTGCCGGTTGCCTGGACACAGAGGATCGGATCGTATTTGTTCCATAATACGTCTAAGCAGCCGGCTGCGCATCCGAAGGAGTCTATTCGGATCGGAAAAGAACGTGTTGCACTGTTGAAGCAGTATGGAATCATAGGAAAAGACGAATGAAAAACCCCTGCGTCAAAATGCTTCATGCATTTTGACGCAGGGGTTTTTCGATCAAATGACTTTGATCAGAACGAGGAAAAGGAGAACGAAGCTGATCAATACTGCGAGGGCAAACATAGTGAAGCCGATGTTGAACTTGCCCTTCTTTCCGCTGACGCTCGGGGCAACCAAACCGGCCTTGCGCAGGGCACCGACGATCGGCTTATATAACAGCAAGGTCAAGCCTGCGTTCAAACCGCCCTTCACAAGATTGAACGGCAGAAATACCGACAGAAGCATTCCGGCTACGACTTTTCTCTTTTCCTCGATCTCCGTGACGGGCCCCATAGACATGTAATACGGCGTCACAATGTAATTCCAAAGGACCATACAGGCAGCCATGGAAAGCACGCCGACGGTCAAACCGAGGATGGCGCCTTTCATCGTACGCCGCTTGCTGTAGATCCACGCTGCAGGTACAGAGAATGCGCAGCTTGCAAGAGCGTTCATCAAAAAACCCCAGGGCCCCGTACTGCTGATCGTCAGCATTTCGATCAGAGAAACAAGAACAGAAAGAATGACACAGCTCATCGGCCCGAAGATGAATCCGGCGATCACGATCAGCGCATCTTTCGGCTCATAGCTCAAAAAACCGGAAACGTTGGGGATCCACTTAGTGACAAGGACGGCTACGAAGCAAAGCGCGGTGAACATTCCCATACAGGCGATATACCGTACGGAGATTTTTGGTTTCATATGTATTCCTCCAATGAAAAAATGCCTGAAGTACGTACGTCTTCAGGCAAAAAGCACGGACTCCCGCGCAGTTCGCATCTTCTCTCATCCAGACTATACTGTCGGTCTCGGAGTTCCACCGAGTCGGCCAAGAGGCTCGCGGACTATACCGCCGGTCGGGTATTTCACCCTGCCCTGAAGATGTCTTGTATTCAGTTGACTATATTATAGCGCATGAAGAGAAAAATGCAATAAAAATTTTTCTTTTCTCTGAAATTGTAACAGTTTTGTAATAACTATGTGTTATCATTTCATTGGCTTAAATCCATGCATCCGTCCATTTTCTTCTGAATTCGTCACGTCGCCTCCAATGACCTTCCCCTGGTAGACGAACAGAGTTGCATAAACCGGGCCTTTTGCGTTCGGATAATTCAATATCTCATAAACGTATCGCGTGACCTGCTTGCCCCGATATTTCGTGAGATCGTAGCCCTGGCTCTTCTGAAGCTCATTGTAGCGCGTGAACACCTCGGAGTCTTCCCTCGGAACGGTGACGTTCTGCATTTGCACAGGCTCCGTATTGATCTCCCAGCCAAAACCGGTGAGAAACAGGATCCTTCCTTCGTTCGTGTCCGCAGCTGGCTGCTTTTCATTATTCTGTCCCTTTTTTGCCGCATGCAGGATCACTGCGATCACGACTACGGCAATCACTGCGGTAACGATCAGGGCGATTTTCGTTTTCGATACCTTGGCGGTAAGTACAAACATTTCTGAATCCCTCCGATGATCAGTATTTTGATGTTCAAGCTTATGCTTGCAGAGGGACGCTTATGACGGTGATGCATATGCAGAGAATTGATAAATATCTGTCAGACGCAGGCATAGCCTCCCGCAGCGAGATCAAGAAGATTCTTCGCAGCGGTTCGGTTTCTGTGAATGGGAAGAAGATCTCGGATCCTTCGCAGAAAATCGATGAGACGACAGATATCGTAGAATATAATGGTCAAACTGTTGAAAGACTTCGCAGAGTCGTTCTGCTTCTGAATAAGCCGGATGGGTACGTGACTTCGACAGACGATCCCAGGGACCGTACGGTTATGGAGCTGATCCCTCAGAAATATCAGACCTGGCACGTCGCTCCGGTCGGGCGATTGGACAAGCAGACAGAAGGATTGCTTCTTTTTACAAATGACGGTACGCTTGCCCACAGATTGATTTCTCCAAAATATGAGATTGAGAAAGAATATTTCGCCAGGCACGAGGGATTTGCAAGTCAGGACGATATAGCGGCATTCCGAAATGCGCTGACATTGAAAGACGGCACGATCTGCAGACCAGCGCAGCTCATTCCGATAAATCCCGGAGAAAGCAGGATCATAGTTACGGAAGGGAAATATCATCAAGTCCGAAGAATGATGGCGAGCAGGGATCTTCCTGTGACCTATCTCCGCAGGGAACGGGAGGGGGCCCTTACGCTGGACGGAGTGGCTGTCGGTGAGTTCCGGGAGCTTTCCGATGATGAAATCCGCGCTCTTATGGATTCTGTACAATTTGAACAAACGAATGATTTGACAAAAAATTGAAAAAAAGCGGGATCAAACGATAGGCGGTTTGGCTAATTTCACAGATTTCTTGTCTTTTTGCATAAAATAATCATCAGTTTTTCAAAAGAAATGTCAAAAAGGTATTGCAAAATGCGGGAAGATACTGTATGATATAAGGTAGATGTTGTACAAACCTTTCATACAGGGGGTCTATTTATGGCCAATCATATTTTCTCAGACGTCATTGAGCAAATGAAATCCGCTTCCGACCGGGAAATCGGCGTGATTGATACCGACGGTCTTGTCGTTGCCAGCACAGATGCCCAGCAGGTTGGCGCAAAGCTTCCGAAGCTTGCCCGGGTCGCTGCTCTTTCCGAGCAATCTGCCGCTCATTTTAATGGATTGACCGTCAAAGTTCTTGCCGGTTTCAGCAACAACTTTGAGTATGCCGTTTTTGTAGAAGGGGAGGACAGCCTTGCCAACAGCCTTTGCCTGATGGCTGAGGTCGCTCTCAACTGCACCAGAACGTATTACGAAGATAAACACGACAAGTCTACCTTTGTCAAGAATATCATCACCGATAATATCCTTCCCGGCGATATCTACATTCGCGCGAAGGAGCTTCATTTCTCCGCCGATCAGAACCGTACGGTTTTCCTGGTTCGCCAGATCGGAAATGTTGATGTTGCGGCTGTTGACGTTCTTCAGGGCCTTTTCCCTGACCGGCAGCAGGATTTTGTCATCTCTGTAAATGAGACGGATATCGCCGTGGTGAAGCTTCTGGACGCCGATGCGGATCAGTCCAAATTGATGGAGCTTGCTTCTTCCATGGAGCAGGCGTTAAAAAATCAGCTCTTTATCAAAACGATCATCGGCATCGGCGGGATCGCAGAGCATTTGCGTGAGCTTGCCGACTCTTATAAAGAAGCCCAGGTCGCCATCGAAGTCGGTAAGGTTTTCGATACCGAGAAATCCATTATGACGTATGAGAACCTTGGAATCGGGCGCCTGATCTATCAGCTGCCCACGACTCTTTGCGAAATCTTCCTCGGCGAAGTATTCAAGAAGAATTCTATTGATACGCTCGATCAGGAAACGCTGTTCACCATCAATAAGTTCTTTGAGAACAACCTGAATGTTTCCGAGACCTCCCGGAAGCTGTTCGTCCATCGCAATACGCTGGTCTACCGGCTTGAGAAGATCAAGAAGCTTACCGGCCTTGATCTGCGCGAGTTCGACCACGCGATCATTTTCAAAGTTGCGCTGATGGTCAAAAAGTATCTTGCGTCGAGAGACAATAAGATGTTCTGATCCGTTAAGGAGATACAAATGATCGATTTTCAAAACGTAACCAAAGTATATGAAGCCGGAAACCGTGCGCTGGAAGGCGTGACATTGCACATCGATGACGGAGAATTTGTTTTTCTGGTCGGTCCCTCCGGTTCCGGTAAGTCCACCATTATCAAGCTGATTACGGCGGAGCTTGAGCCCACTTCCGGATCGGTCACCATCAACGGTTATCAGCTGGATAAGATCAAGCGCAGAAATATCCCTTATATGCGGCGTACGGTCGGCGTTATCTTCCAGGATTTCCGCCTGATCGAGAATAAAACTGTATTTGATAATGTTGCCTTTGCCATGCGGATCGTCGGTGCGAGCAACAAGCAGATCAATAAGCGTGTTCCTTATGTGCTTGAGCTCGTCGGGCTTGAGAACCGCGGCCGCAGATTCCCGAACGAACTCTCCGGCGGCGAACAGCAGCGTGTCGCGATTGCGCGTGCTCTGGTCAATAACCCGTCGATGATCATTGCCGATGAGCCCACGGGAAATCTTGATCCTGTTAGATCCTATGAGATCATGATGCTTCTTGAGCGGATCAATGCGCTTGGCACTACCGTAATGGTCGTTACACATGAACGGGAATTGGTCAACCGTTTTACAAAAAGAGTCATTGCCATTGATGAAGGCCGCGTGATCAATGACGGAATGGATGGGTACTATATCAATGAAGAGAACTAGAAAGCTTGGCTATCTGATCAAAGAGGGCGTTCACAACATGTTCTCCCACGGCTTTATGTCTTTCGCTGCCGTTTGTGTGACTGTTGCCTGTCTTGTGATCATCGGCAGTTTCTCATCCATCCTTTACAACCTTTCTGAATGGGTGAAAACGCTGGAAAGGCAGAATCGTATTCTGGCCTTTGTGGATGAGACCTATGACTCCCAGCACGCCAAATCGCTGGAGTCCGCGATCAGACAGCTTCCCAATATCGAGAACGCCGAATATATGTCTGGCGAGGAGGCAGGCAACAGATTCATCGCATCTCAGGGCGGCGGTGATACCTATGAGGGCATTGATGCCAGTTATTTCCGGGACAGGATCATCATCACTCTTGAAGACAACAATAAGATCGACGAATCCATTCGTGATATTTCTCAGATTCAGGGTATCGCGGAGGTGAAGGCGAAGTCAGAGCTCGTAGAAGGCTTCCGCACGATTCGACGGGTTTTGAACCTTGCTTCTGCGGGCATCATCATCGTTTTGCTGATCGTTTCTCTGTTCGTGATTTCAAATACGATCAAGCTTGCGATGTATGACCGACGTGATGAGATCGGCATCATGAAGATGATCGGTGCGACGAACCGATTTATCCGATTCCCTTATTTCGTCGAAGGGTTCCTGATCGGCATCCTTTCCGGTTCCGTTGCATTCTTCCTGGAATGGCTGTTGTACGACGTATTCGCAAAGCAGATCCAGAGAATCGACAGCTTACAGTTGTTTACAATTATTCCGTTCCGGCAGCTATTTTGGCCGATGGTGATCGTATTTGGTGCGGCAAGTTTGTTTGTTGGTATTTTCGGCAGCGTGATGTCTATCCGGAAATTCCTTGACGTGTAAAGGAGGCCAGTCATGTACAAGTATCGACGTATTATCGTCAGTGTTATCGCCGGGGTCCTTGTCATGCTTCTGCTTGGCGGTATCATTTTTGGTGTCTTTGCCGAATCCTCGACGGAGATCAAGAAAAAGATCGATGCGTTAAAGACACAAGAGGCTGAAATCGAAAAGAAGCAGAAGGAACTTGACAATCAGATCCAGAAAAATCAAAATCAGATCATGGATCTTGTTGAGCGGAAAGCCCAGATCGATAACCAGATCGAGCTTACTCAGGAAGCGATTGAAAACAAGAACGCGCTGATTCAGGAGTATAATCTTCTGATTGCAGAAAAGCAGGCTGAGCTGGATCAGGCGATTCGGGATTACGATGACCTTAACATCAAATATAGAGCGCGAATCCGCTCCATGGAAGAGAATGGAAACCTGACCTACTGGTCCATTCTCTTCAAGGCGAACAGTTTTGCGGATCTTCTGGATCGTGTAGATACGATCAATGAAATTGCGCAGGCGGACGCTCGCATGCTTCAGGAACTCCAAGATGCCGCCAGAAGGATCGAACAGGCTCGTCAGGAGCTGGCTGCAGAGAAAATTGCTCTGGAAGAAGCGAAAGAGGAGCTTGCCGAGCAGGAAGCAGCTCTGGTTGCCCAGCGCGAGGAATCTGACCGCTTGTTTGCTGAATTGTGGTCCAATAATCAGGCACTGCTTGACGCTGCGGCAAAGTATGATCAGCAGAAGGAAGATCTCCTTCAGAGTATTGCAAAGTC
>JAEEGL017280709.1_pt1 | contig 10073 bp, 6 predicted proteins | sample 9134231 | NCBI WGS metagenome assembly JAEEGL01 (sample SAMN16246548, study PRJNA631951) | gut metagenome | biome: gut microbiome; feature: rumen; material: fiber-attached | host: Bos | place: Iran: Karaj | collected 2018-10 | reverse complement strand
TCTGGCCTTCGACGGCAACTGGGAAGCCATGAGCGGCGACCTCAGCTTCGAGAACAAGGTGCAGCGCACCATCTGCATGGACGCCCGCTACCTGCTCTGGTGCATCGAGAAGGTGGGCAAGTGCGACAACATCATCAAGGAATTGGTGATCAAATAAGAAAAGCCTCTCCTATGAGTAGGGGTTTCATCAAAGAAGGCGACCAAGAAGAGATTCCGAGGGTGCCGATGCGGGCATTCTTGCCCGCAGGCGTGCCCAACTATGTCACCAAAGAAGGGCTGGAAGCGCTCAAAGAGGAATTGAAAGACCTTGAGGCAGAGCGTGTCAAGGCGGGCGACAACTACATCATGGTCAACTTCATCGATGCTTCGATTAAGTTGCTCGTTGACCGTATCAATAACGCCGTGGAAGTCGACCTTACGAAGGCCGTGAAAGACATGGTGAGCTTTGGAGCCTGGGTGCGCTACAACGGTCGCGTGGTGCGTATTGTGGGGGTGGACGAAGCCGACGTGAACAAAGGCCTCATTTCGTTCATCTCACCCGTTGCCAAGTTGTTGATAGGGAAGAAGGCGGGCGACATCATCGAGTTGAAAGGCTCGGAAAAGATGACTGTCGAAGAGGTGTCGTTTGAGCCGATGGAACTTACGCAGATTATTAATGACAAGCCGACCAAGACCTCGACGACAATAGAGAGACGGTCCCGAAGAATCATCGAAGAGCAGCCCGAGCCAACGGCACAGGCACAGCCTATTGAGGAACATGTGGCCGTTGCCTCGCCCTCTAAAATAGAAGGTCTGCGCCGGTTTATGCCCGAAGTGAATCCCATAGAGTTCTTGCCCATCGTCAATGAGCGGGGCAACATTGTTGGGCGGGCCATGTATGTGGAGTTGCATAACGGCAACAAGATGCTGCACCCTGTCGCGCATTTGCATGTCATCAATGGCAAGGGCGAGACCACAAGGCGTTATTGGTGGCATGTGGCGTTTGGCGAAACCCCGGAGAAGACCCTTAAGCGGAAGATGGCGGAAAAGTTGGGGTTGTCGGGAGCAAATCCGAAGTTGAAGCGGCAATACATCAGGGAGACCAAGAGCGAGAAAGAGTTGGTTTATGTCTTTACGGTTGTTTCTGAGGAGGATTTGCCTTTTACTCCAGATAGGAAGGAGTATAATGAGGTTTTTGAAAGAGATTAATATCCGTTATTATTACGAGCCCGACATTACATGTCGGGGTGTGATAAGGTCGCCCTTTGACTACGTCGAAATGCTTTGCATTCAGCGTAGCTAATCTTCGATTTCGGGACTATAAAAAGTCGGGGAAGCACCTTTGCTTTCCCGACTTTTTCATTTGACAGACCGAAAAAAAACCGAGAATAATTTGTTTTTTTCATTTCTATCCCTATCTTTGCAAGTCGTAAACTGAAGTCAAACCTTAAAAAATTAATAATATGGCAAAGGAAAAATTTACCAGAAACGGAGAAGCAATATCCAATCTTGTCTTGATATCTGTTGAAAATAGCAAGAAAATAAGTTTTATCAAAGTATTGAAAGCACAATTAGACATAGGCCTTGCTGAAGCTAAGGCCTTGGTTGACACTGCTCCTCAAGTATTGAAGGAGAAGGTTATAGCCAAAGATCTTCTTCCGTTGAAAACCTTGTTAGAAGAGGCAGGGGGCGTATTGGATATTCAGTACGTGGGAGAAGAGTCACCCGCTGAAAAATATACGCTTGTTTTGGAATCAAAGGGTAGCGCCCAAACACCTCTCATCGTAGATTTAGTGCAAAATCAAATTGGCCTTCAGTTTTCGGAAGCTAAACAGCTAGTTCAATCTGTACCTTGCACACTCAAGGAAGACTTGAGCTTAGAACAGGTTGAAAAATTATCGAAAAAATTTGAATCCGTTGGTGCTATAGTGAGTTATTATACAATTGGAGCCCCGATTTTCATCGAGAACCCGGACGAGCTGTATGATGTCATTCTGAACTCATATGCAACAGGGAGCAAGTTGAAATTGATAAAGGCGGTAAAGGAGAGCACGGGTCTCACCGTTGCTGCCAGTACTAACATTGTCAACCAACTGCCACAAAAAGTATTGAGTGGAACAACCGAGGCCAAGGCTGAGGAGGTCAAAGCTATTTTGGAAGGCGCTGGTGGCGTGGTGGAGATAAAGCTAGCGAGTGATGAAGAAGAACCTGTTATCATTGATGATGGCCAAGGGCCAGAATATGATATTAGGGTTGAATGCCCTTCCACGGGAAAGGTCACGGACATTGCCAAAGCCCTTGGCGACTTAAACAATCTTCCGTTTGATGAATATAAGACTTTTATTTCGTGTGAATACCTTGTGGTGTTTAGGGGGATAAAAGAGACACGTGCTAAAGAATGGGGAAAAGCCTTAAAAGCCGCAGGAGCAGATGTTAGGCTGATAAAACATAACGAGCATAACAATTATGTTTTTAGAACGAAGATCTCTTATGAATATGTGGTCACATCGTTTGGCGGTAAAAAGGGCGACGTGCTGACGGCCTACATGAAACTAGGGCATACCAGAGCGGAGGCAGAAAAGAGGTATGAGAGTGCGCCATGTATGTTTTCGGTAAACGAGGAGGGTTTTGACAATCTCAATAAGGAGGCTGCTTTGATTAAGGAAGCCGGTGCTGACGTTTGCATGAAAAAAAACACGGATATATATCCAACCTGGTTTGAAGAATCGACGGGTGACTCCGAACCGAATGTGGTTTCGGCGACCTATTGCGTTATGTTTTACCCCAACAGTGCTTTGCTCTTAGATAAAAGCAAAAAACAATTGGTATCGGATGCCTTGTCTAGTTTCGGATACAATAAGAATGAAATCGATACGGTTTTTAAGAATGCACAGAATAGCTTCCAATTTGATGCTCAAGATCAAGAAGGACTTGGAAATGCTCGTCAATTATGCGATATTCTTCAGTCTATTGGGGCAAACTATGTCATCTATAAGGAAATCACAGAGGAGATTGAGATTGACGAGAGTGTTGTGGCTCCTGACAGTAATGAGATAGAGGGCAATTACAAAGTCAAGGGTAAGGAGGATTTGACCGACCTGTTGCCTATCAAGGGTATCAGTGTGGCCATGAAGAAAAAACTGGCAAAGGTTTGCAAAATCTACGATATCCCCGGACTGCTCAGCAAGGGTTATTCGGAAGCGGGGAGGATGAAAATTGCCGAACAGTTGGGCATCAATGTAGAGTACATCACGCTTTGGCTGAAGCAAGCTGATTTATGGCGTATCTCCGACATGGACTCCAACATGGCCTATCTTCTGGTTTTGGCGGGTGTCCGTCACGTTGAGGACTTGGCCAAACTGGATGTCATAAAAGTGATGCCTGTCATTAGGTCGTTGGCGCGTACCCACCCTGACTTGAAACTTCCCGAAGAAGAAAAGGTTGGTGCTTGCATTGATTATGCCAAGGTGTTTGCCAAACATCTGAACACTAACATCTATCGTTTGGAAATCAACGAGGAAGCCCCAGAAAGACTGTATTCCGATTTCTTGGATGAGGGCCAGTTGAAGACTGATTCCGAAATCATCAGCGAAGGTTTGAAATTTTTGCAGGACATCGAAATTGCCCTGCCCTTGCCGCATACCATCAGCGGTCATGTGCGAATGCGCAAAAACGGTAAGTTGCTTTCTGATGGCACCGAATTGGACGGCCTAAAGGTGGAAATTGAAGGTGTTGCCAGCCCTGCTGAAGAGAAGAAAGAGGATGAGGCGAACTTGTATACATACACCGAGGCATCGGGCTATTTCATCATGGTGTTGCCCGACAAATATAATGTGCAGAGCACCATCACCTTCACCATATCGCGAGGTGGCTGCAAACAGAAGTTCGTCAAGCAGGCATCGGAAATCTTGGATAACGTGTATATTCTCAAACGCACGGAGGAGGGTGAGGAGAAGAACTATGCCAGAACATTGATCTCTTTGTTCGACAAGTTGGATGCTGTCAACAAAGAAATAACCAAATACGACCAGCAAAAGGAGACCGTAAAACTCATCAATGAAGGTGGGACAATCTATAACGACAAGTTGAGAGTCAAGGCGGAAGAATTTGTGTCGTCAGTTGATCTGGAGCGATTGAATAAGGAATTGAAGAAAAAGAAGAGCGAAAGAGAGAATATCTTGAAAGAGATTTATGGCTTCGATCCCATTACCAACGATCTAGAAAAGACCTTAACCAACTTGTTGGCACGCAAAGACCTCGACTCTGATTTAGGCGACTTGGAGCTCAATTATAATGTCTTTACTGGCAATTTCAACGATAAGCCCAAAGCCCTGCCCAGTGTCAAGTTGATGGGCGAGGGCGAGACGGCTGTGAAGTTGCCTACCGATACAGCACCTTCGCGTGTGTTCAATTATAATATGATTCAACGTTTGGTGGAGCCCGCCATCTATCCACCTGTGGGTGTAGGTGAGCGCGAGAAAATGAAACGGCCCATCGATGTCACGGAATTCAAGAGACAGTTGGCTGAAAATCCCAGCAATATCCCGCAGATGGCCTCTTTGGGCATCGGCTATGTGCTCAATATGCATCAAGCTTGGGTGCCCGATGGCTTTGCTTTGGGTACGTTGCTTTATTCTACCATCTTGGCACCAGGAGAGGAACAACGCCTTGTGGTGCGTGAAAACACCCAGTCATACGAAGTCTTGGATACCGCTGAAGGTAGCGAAGGGGTCGTAGAAGACTACACCACATCTCAGGAAGACGACACCACGGCCACATACAACTATGCTGTCCAACAACTGATGACCGGCCAAAGCTCGTCACAATTCAAGGTAAAGTCGACTGGCGTGGGCTTCTCGGCAGCTGGTGCTTACGAAGGCTGCTCCTTGGGTTTGAATGTGGGTCACTCCAAGACCTCGGGAAGCGCCTCGTCGTCGTCACGCCAAAGCAACTCGCACAACGAAGCCTCGACAGCGGCACAAAACTTCCAACATGGCATCAAGACGGCTTCGGAGCGCATCTCTCAAGCTCGTCGTGTCAGCATGAGGGCCGCCACCAGCAACGAGAAAGACTCGGTGGCCACCCGTATCATTGCCAACCATAACCACTCGCATGCCATGACCATCCAATATTGGGAGGTGGTGCGTCGCTACAAGTTGGAAACCAGCATCGACAGCGTCGACCTGATGCTGTTTGTCCCCTTGAAGCCCATACAGTTCTTGCCTTTGGGCGAGACGCTATTCTTGGGCGACCCCGACCACTTCAACCAGCAGAAGTTTAACAACCGCTATGCGAATGTGTTGCGTTTCTACGATACGCTTTCTGCCAGACTGCCATACAAGTATCGCGCGGCACTGAACCTGGTGCAGAAATATGCTTCCTATCCTAAGTGGGAGTTTGAGCATCGCGGCGATAACATCGTTAAAGGTTCTTATAGATTGACTTTGAAAGGGAATTTCATGGACTTTGATGTTGTCAAAGCCACTTTGTGCCTATACAATGGAAAGAAGGTACAAGGACGAATAATCCAGAATCATGATAAATATTATGCTTTGGACGCATATATAAACAATGAGAAGATTCGTACTAAACAAAAAGTTGAAGAAGCTATTGCCAGATGGCGGAATTATACTGCTGAGTCCACTATGGAAATAGAATTTACCCTCCCAAAAGATGTTGATAAGCAAGATGTTACATCCATTAAAATTGAGCATTTCGGTGAATCAACCAAATACGAACTCTATGGTAATTATTTACTAATGGAGCAAACAAACGATGAAAATGGTGGGAAGGAAGGTATGTATGGATATGATTCACGGTGGTCACATCAGGAGAGGTTGGCAGTTCAAAAGTATCGTCAATATTTGTGGTATCTTTATGAGGACAATATAAACACTGATAGTGAATCCAAAGATTTGAGGCATTATGCACAAGGTTTGCCTGAGAATTATCGTGTGAACGAAATCGAAGGAGGTTTTACCGTGACGCCGAATATGTTGAAGGCTGGAGGAGGAGTGACTTTATCAGAGTATGAAGTGAAAGAAAATGGCAAATCCATCGACGATTGTTACATTTCCTCTTACCAACTTCAAGGCAACACTATAACGATTGACATTTCTTCGCATACGCCCGTGATGCGCTACAACGAACTCCAGAAGATGGAAGCCATGTTGCAGCATGTTGCCAACGAGACCCTGCGGTATTCGCAGATGATTTGGGCCATGTTGTCGGACAACGAACGTGCCATGATGCTGGAACGCTATACGGTCGACATGAACTTCGAAAGCTATTTCGGTAAGGACAACGAATTGTATAATGATTTGAAAAACGGTTCCATCAACATACCTTTGTTGAATTGCATCAACGTCAAGAAGCCTTTGGGCTTCTATGGAAACTGCATATTGTTCCCCTTTACCTATCCCCAATCGTTGGCTGATAAGTTGGGCAAGACGGCGGCCGAGCTGCAAGATGCACTTTATCGCTTCCATACCTCCAGCTTCCGTGTGCCGTCCACCATTATCTCGTTGCCCACGCACGGCATGATCGGCGAGGCGGTGCTTGGCGAGACCAACGTGAGCGAGGAGATCGACCTCACCCGTTTCTGGAACTGGAAGGATTCGCCTATCGACAGCATGGAGATCACGAAGGATTATCTCAATAGTACCGATTACTTGGCCAACAAGACGACTAAGGACATCTCTGCCCTCAACCTGCAAGGTGCCAACGCTACCCAGGCCGTGACCGTACCCGATTTGATTGCTGCGTTGGTCAACAAGCAGACGCCACAATTCAGTAACATCACAGGCCTTGACCAAATCAATTCGTTGCTTGGTAACGCCACCAGCACCAACGCTGCTGCGCAAGCCAAGGTAGTGGACAACAGCACCGCCCTAGCCACAGCTGCTTTGGGTTATGCTACAGAGAAACTAAAAGGAGAAAACTCTGCTCAGAGCGAAGACCGAAAGGCGATAAGCAATGAGAATTTGGAGCATGAGAAACAATTAACTATGAGGGAGGCGATCGCAAAAGGCCTTAATCCTTACCAGCCGGGCTCAGATAAAACCGATAAAGATGACAAGGGTAAGGACAGCAAGGATAATAAGGATAATAAGGATAAGAAGCCTCAACCCAAAACTGAAACTCCAAATAGTCCTGAACCGCAAAATGGAGACGGTAATTCCACTCCTCCCAGTGGTGAGACTCCTACTCCACCCAGTGGTGAGACTCCTACTCCTCCCGGTAGTAATACCCCAACTCCTCCTAGTGGTGAGACTCCTACTCCTCCCAGTGGTGAGACTCCTACTCCTCCCGGTAGTAATACCCCAACTCCTCCTAGTGGTGAAACTCCCGTTCCGCAAAGCGAAGACATTTCCGACCTCGACAATTATTTTGATGACATCAGTATTAACGAAATACGTGACGGGTTCGATAGTCTAGATCAAAATCAAGAACGGATTGTAAAAGCCTGCTATGCTTATGTAATTGCAAGAGAATTGACCAACACGAAGAGTATATTGAAGAAACGGTCCGAATACAAGCGTTATAAGAAAGTATTTAAGGACCAAGAAGATATTGCGTTGTTATATGCAGGTGCATATTGCCACAAACAAAATCTTACCGTTAGCGAGTTGAATGAAAATGTTGTAAAATTGCAAAGAATAGTTGAATCTATGTAGGAGACCTTATAGTTGACATGAATTACCTCGTAATAAACCAAGGATTAATGCAAATTGAAAATAACTATTAAATATGAGTGATTATAACAATTCGGATTCCACAACGCCTGAGGAACCCAAAAAAGAGCAAGAAAACGTGACCCCCGTGGTTGCTAAAACATCCAAGGATGGCACTTTGGATCTCGTTGCTAAACTGCTGGAGTCAGAAACTTCACCCGAAACGATGGAGCTAAAGAGGCTCATCTTGAAGCGTATTGCAACAGAAACAGACATAAGACCGGCACGTGTTCCGGCACCAATGAATATCACTGAGATTGGCGGCTACTACAATCTGATCAAAAAAGATGAAAAGCTGCGTCTACAGTTATTGGCTTCGGTACTAGGACTGCCCTATTCGTCGTAAGAGTGGCCATAAAAGGGCATTACCCTAGAACACTCTGAAGGAACAGCATCTTGGCGGGAAACGATTCCCTATGGATGGTATTATGGCAGCAACAACGCAACACACGGAGGGTGCGCCGAGTAACATCGTATCAAGAGAGGGCTAGTAACCCTCACGCACTCAACGGTAACCTTGAGTAATGGTTTGATACTGGAACTTAGGGGAAGATGAATGAGTAACAGCGTAGTGACAAGAGTCACCGATTGTAACGACAGCCATCCGAAACGAAAGGACTAGAGGAAGACAAGACGAAAAACGGTTTCCAAATGAAGTAAATGTGTTCAGAAGATGTTGCCACAAAGGGTTCCACAGAAGGATGTTCGCTTGGGCTACTTAAAAAGGCAGTAGTGTACCTCTTTCGGGGGGGCATCCGTGGGTGGATGCTCCCCTTGTTTTTATGCTAAAAAGTCGGGAAAACACCTTTGCTTTCCCGACTTTTTCATTGGGTCAACCTCCTATCAAGGTATTAGCGTTAAAGAGTGTCTCTCGTTTTTTACGGCAATCAGCCCGACTTCATCGTTGTAATACCACAGATGCCAATAGTCGCCAGAGGATGAGCTGACATGTACATCCTCGTAGATCACGCCATTCACATCCACGGTCTCCGTCTCACCTTTGAGATCGATGTACGGTAGCGTTATTCCCATTTCATAGTTCCAATTGAAATACAGGAATTTTTCGGGAATCACTGTGAATATCAACTCAGGGTTGTTGCTATCGGAATCGCGGCACAGTCCCACAGTTCGAGAATAACACCAGGGCTGGCGGATGATAGACATTTTAGCGTCGTAGGGATATTCCCAATAGTCTTCCGAGAAGGGTTTTGTCTTATCGTAGGTGACGGTGAAATTCAGTGTGTCGCCATTTTCGTCCATGAAGTTGACCGTCTGTCCTATATGATAAGGGATGGCGGCAGCGTCTTCAGCAGTAAGACGACGAAGGATGGACGGTTCTTTCACGCAAGAGGTCATCACGGCCACGAGGGCAATGCAGAATATCAAGTGTCTTTTCATGGCGTTTACTCCTTATCTTTTAGTCCATAACGAAAACCGATGCTGATGATGCCTTCCATACCCAAGCCGCATTGGATGAAACCAGCGTATTGCTTGGTGCCAATCTCAACGCCGATGGGAACAAACTGGTAGGCGTAGTCAATCCTGTCTGTGAATTTGTTGGACGGCATGTTGATTTGATACAAGTCGGGGCGGTATTCCTTGAGGCTATAGCCCCAAGCCATGATGCCTTGCCCGACTTTGCTGTAGAGGTTCACATACTTGGTGTTGATCCAGTTGATTTTGAGGTGAAACATGAGCGTGTGGCTCGTTTCGCCAAGGCGGCAAATAAGGCCTTCTTTGGTGCTGGGTTTTTCATAATAGGTGTAGACACGTGGGTCGAGGCAATAGGTGGCTCCGATGCCGAGGACTTTGTTGAGGCGGCGCGTGTAGGTGACATAAATGGCACCGATGTTGTCTGTTTCGGGATAAATCAAGCAGCCGGGATGGTAACGGAAACTGCTGGCGGGAAAATGTCCGTAGCCGAAGCTGAACTCGTTCTTGTTGCTTCGGATGGTGTCGCGCTGTGCGATGGCAGGTACCGCAATGGCGACGAGCAAACCGAGGATGATAAATTTGATTTTCATAAATTATTGAATTTTAAATCTTTAAATCTTTGAATTTTGAATCTACTGCTTTGGCCTAACGGCGACAATCCTGAAATTATTGAACCACCCTTCGGCTTCATCGGTGCCGTTGCTGATGACCAAGGTATTGCAAGCGGGAAGGAGCAGGACCACTCTGAGGAGAGGTAAAAGCGGCTTTTTCATTTTGACCGAAAGGCAGTTCATAATGCGTTCGTTTTTCAAACGCAAAAGTATAACTAAAATTGGGCTTTTTTACACCGGAAAAGGTCATTACAAACTATTACAGTATATTTGCTCTGATAATCAATGTGTTGATAGAATGGATTACAAACTTTTT
>JAEEGL017002676.1_pt1 | contig 10073 bp, 5 predicted proteins | sample 9134231 | NCBI WGS metagenome assembly JAEEGL01 (sample SAMN16246548, study PRJNA631951) | gut metagenome | biome: gut microbiome; feature: rumen; material: fiber-attached | host: Bos | place: Iran: Karaj | collected 2018-10 | reverse complement strand
TTGTTTTGCTTCATCAATACTGATGTCCCCTTCGATGTGCCGCTTTGCAGTATTAAGCAGATATTCAGATGTTTGAAGCCTATCGACCTGCTGGAGGCCAATAGCCACTTTCCACGCCTCACTACGTTCACGTTGCAGTGGCTCTCCTTGGCGAATGTATTCATCCAAACCTTGGATCATATATTTCTGTTCGTTGCTCATATATATTATAACGTTTTCATTTTTCTTTTTATTCTATCAGCTAACAACTAACGCCTAAAATCCAACATCTCACCTCATACATTAACCATCACACATCTATCAAATAGGTTGTTACCGTTTTGCCCATAATTCTATTTGATTGTATAATTCCTTTCAGTTGGAAGAACTCATTTTCTATTTCTCTCCTTACCCTTTTTATTCAACATAGAAGATTGTTTGTTTACAGATAAACCTGTGTCAAAACCACTACTACATTTACAATCAGTTAATAACACTCTAGTGTTGTCAAGATCTTTGTATTCTTCTTCTAAATCTTTAAATTTTGCAATATCATTGCCCTTCTTATGAACATCAAATACCCAGAAAACAGACAAGCATGCATTAGTTGCTTTAGTGTATTGAATAAACTTGCTTTTATAGTCATGACGATTTTTGATATTTTGAATCTCTTTATTATGAAGAAGTTTAAGTTCAACCATGACAGGATTACAGAAGCCATATCTAATTAGAAGGTCTGTACGTTTGTTATCTTGAAGAGCAACTTCTCTGTCAACTTGAACTATGTCCAATCCCATTTGACAGCACTTGTTTATAATGGTATTCTTCAATTCTCTTTGAATAAAATCTTCACTCAACGACCCTTGAACTAAAGAATATATACCCTGATCCTGTATCTCCTTCTGAACTTCTGAATGTATACGTGTAAAATATCGTCTTAAATCACCGTTGTTCCGAATTTCCAAATGGGATTCGTTAACACATTTGTTGTACTGCTTAATAGCTTTATCAATGGAAATCTTTTCCTTATTTAAGTACATCATTTCAGCATTTATCATTATATTGTATACGAGAGGACTTACATTTTTAGCACTATACACTTCCACCTTCTTTCTTAAATCTGAAACGACAATGCCATTATCTGTATTTATAAAGAAAAGGTATATCTGTCTAAGAAGATAACTTGCATATTCCTGTTTGTCAGGTTTATCAAATAATGACAGTCCGAAATCGAACAGTGTAAGCATTTGGGCTTCCAATAATTCATTCCCTTTAATGTGTATAAAACATCTAAACATTTGTGGATGCGGACTAATCATTTCAGATTCTGCAATAGAGATGGCACGGACATGTCCTGTATTGTTATTTACAGAGTTCAAAACATTTCTTTTAAGATACTCCACTCGCCATGTTATTGCTTCTGTATCTTGGTATTTTTCAATCATTATCGCGTTACACTGCAATTTTACGCTTTCAATATCATCCTCATTTAAAGCATTGAAAAGAGACCTGTACTTCTCAACACTCCAGTTTAGATATCCTTTTGATATTAACTCCAAGGCTTTTGATGCAACCAACTTGTGAGCAAGGTCTTGTTGCTGTACATAGTCATTGATATACTCCTCAAGCTTATAGGACAGTGCATTAAAACCATAATCAGTTATACAAGCAAACACACTGTCTGAACTAATCTTCATGAAATCATCTTTCCTCAATTGCCACCAATTAATTAGTTCTGTTTTTTCTTCGTCACTAATACTCCCAATTACAGACTTATAGATGTATTTTATTTCGCCAGCTCCAGTGTTTGTCATTATGCAACTGATTGGCAGAATTTTAGCTAAAAAAATCCTATGCTTTTTCAATTGATTGTGAAATCCTAAATGATACATTGCTCTTATAAAATGTGGAAGCATAACAAGCATTGTGGAAATCGTAAAAGAATTATCTTCTTTCTTTTCCAATATCATTTCATTCAAATCCATCTCACCCAAGAACGTTTCTATCACATTCACAAATGGTTGAGGGTTCTGTCTCTGTAGATAATCGATGTTTTTAGATAGCTTATATGCTGCATTATATTTGACAGACTTTGACGAACTAGGGTCTGAAAGACTTTGGTACGCCTTAGTATCAGATGGATTATTCAATCTTCTATTAGCCTCTTCTTCTGAATTCTTATCCCATCGATCAAATGTTTTAGCATAACGTGTCAGATATTCAGAAATAGAAGTTTTTTTGCTTTCATCATTTCTTATTTTATTGATAAGATTCGTGAGAATAATATCCACACACCAATCTTCTGTTTTTGCATCATGCAATAATTTGTCTAAAGCAGATATTAGTTCTGCATCTACTATTCTTGTGTCAAAACGTGCAAGTATTCTTTCAATATGCCAAACCTCATCAAAACAATTAATAAAAACGGCTCCTGTTTCTTCTTCAAGCAGAATTTTCTTTACAACCACATCCATTTCATCATGAATAGTGCATGACTCTTGGAAGACAAAACCTGCGACAATTTTCGTTATGAGTTGTTTTCTCTCAGAATCTCCATTCCAAATAATATCAAATTGTTTCTTTAAATACGACTCATAACAAACTAATATAGCCCCTGTCGGGTTAAAGAATTCGTGAAGTTTATTGTCTCCAATAATCCTTTTATATGCATAAACCATTATAGAAGGATCCTCTATACATAATATTGCATTTATGGCATAAGGATCCCTCTCATAACAACCACTCAACCAACAATCCACAACAACCTTATCCTTAAACTTTCCATAGCCTGTTATTTCACAATACTTTTCTTTTACTTTTGGGGAGAAAACACTGAAACTATCAGAAAGACTTCTTAGATTATCCAGATCGTTAAGAGCATTGTATATATTTAAAGCCATCAACTTTTTCTCTTCTTCGTCATCTTGGATGAAAACGTTTGCCGCATTTATCCAAAAGGCAAATACATCTTTATCAAGTATGTTCTTTTCCACAACAGCCTCAAGTATGGAACACATATTTGTTAATTGTATCTTATTAAAATGCCCATAAGGAGGTTTCAATCTATCATTGCATTTTGGACAATAGCACTCTTGTATTAATGTTAGAATTGGGGCTCTCCATCCGATGTATATCGGTATACGTAGATAATGCTCAAGTATAAGAGAGAACAAATCGGCTTTTTGCTGAACTTCAAGCATTGACGGGTCAACATATCTCAAAAGCGACACAAATTCCTCATTATCAAGGCTTGATTCGTATGAAACAATAAGTTTGATGATGTTCATGAAAGACACTGCCTTATCACCGACATATGATATATGAGGAATAACATCATACCAATTTGGATAGATATGCTTCAGGTCTTTTTGTACAGCAACATCGTAGAGTACACTCTCTATGTTGTCTTGTCTACACAATTCTTTAGCAGCAAGGTATTCCTGCAATTCTGTATTATCAAATTGGAGCACCCCATTCGTATCCCTTAATATACGACTCTCAAAGTAAAGTATATCAAAATTAGCTATAATCATTTGTGTCATATTGCCCCTTACTTCATCAAAAATGGTGTATAGTTCATCTTTTGAAATTTGATCTTTTCGACTTACCTCCATGATGAAAGCGACTTTTTCCAAGACTCTTTGTATAAGAATTTTAAGGTTTTCATTTTTATTATCGGTCTTGCGGTCACCATACCGACTTTCTACAGCATTCAGTATTGACTTGCCAATAATAAACTCAAACAGTTCACCGATATTTGTGCAATCTCCTCTTTGCTCTTCATGCTCCAATAAGAATGTTAAATACCTGGGAATTCTTAGGAGTTCTCTTAATTTCGGACTTTTGGTTATATTGGCCTTTGTTATCTCAGAACACCTATCAATCTCTCTCATCACATCCTCATTGTTTAACCTATATAATTCTACGTAGAATAAATCTTTGCAAGAAGCAAAATGATTGGCATAAGATGCCACATAATGTTTTCTACAAGTGAATAACACCTTGACGTCTGGATTATTTACTTTATAATCCTTTATTAATTGTAGTGTACTAAAGAACACATTCCCTTCAACTTCATCTAAAGCATCTATTATGCTGTATTCTACACCTGCTGGAATAGGCTTGGTTTTAATTTCTGATGCTTTGCAAGAGAATAATGTTTTATTTGAAGAAAGGCTCTCCATTTCATCAACAAGTCTACTCTTACCAATACCAGGCTCGCCTACAACACAAACAAAGTTTTCCTGAAGCAACTCATCTATTGACAAACTTTCTCCAGTATCAAATAAAGAACGTGCCTTGTTATTATTCTCTAACAGATCGTCAATGTTCTGATATTTTATTATTTGCGGAATGATGTAATTTGTCATTATATTATCATATTACTTAATAAAACATTGGACTCCTTTGGGATATCCGTCTATCAAATAGATTGTTACCGTTTTACCCATAATTGATCATGAATAGTTTCTTAGCTAATATTTACAACATCTTTGTAAATCTTATACTCGAATTCTAATAGATGATCTATATCTTCTTTTCTAACATGAACTTTAGTTATCTTGAGTGCGGCAAATTTGTGGTTATGGTTTTCCAACAATACAATCTCACCGACATTCACAGACTTTGCCCGTGAACTAAAATCAAAATTGACAAATTCATTTGGAGAAGGGAATTCTTTATATGACGGGTTGTATCCCAATCGATACACATGATCTCTATAACAATAAATGGAGTCGTGTCCACATTCACTCCATGATGTGTTAAACATATAATCACCTTCTCCAATAATATATGCTCCACTATTCCTTTTATAATCAAAAGATGCTTTTCCTTCCAAAACAGGGGATTGAAACTCGATTCTCTCCAGATTGAGTTTTGTTGTTATTCTATCAGATATTTCTGTTGACACAAAAGGGTTACCACCTAATGCTGGTTTCTTTTTTACATCTTCATCGTAAATACGTTCGAGGAGTTCTTGATAGCAATCGAAATACTTACCACTGTCAAAATCCACATATTTTAATCCAGATAAAAATGTTGGTAGTTTACAAATTTGGCTGTTCCCTTTAATTATTGGCAAGATAAACTGTTTGTCGTATCCGCGCATTAATTCTGCCGCCAGAATACGTTTTTCGTACCCTGCACCTCCAATACCTCCATTTGCCTTTTCCACATATTTGTCACTGCAAATACACAACACAAAATGTGAAGTTGTTAGTCCCTGTTCCATGAAAAATGGAAGGTCGTTACCCAACCTCACATCCCACTGATCAAGAATAGTATCAACCCCATGCCGACGTAAATCAGATGCTAACTTTAGTACCCAATTTTTATGTTCTTCGCTATCCCAAGCATATGAAATAAACGTTTTTTTTATCTCTGTATCCATTTTCCTGTATTTTTATTGTGACTTCATTATCCTGTTACACAAAGTTCCTATGCATTAAATTAATGGAGGAGTCTGAAATACACTAAAATCTAAATTGTCAATACATTTAGCTTTTCATCTATTTCTGTCAGTTCAACTTCTAGGACTTTTGCATATCGACTCTTCAAGCTGTCAGTCTCCTTTTGACTTAATATATTTCTGTCATACATGAACATAAGCAGTGGACGTATCAAAGTCTTATTTTTCATTATCATAGTATGGTTATCAGCATCCCATAAGACCTTGACCCAAGGCGCTTTGGAAATGCCCATTTCCAATTTTGAGTATGCAGTCATACTTTCCTCAAGCGATTCTTTAGTTCTAAAGACGGTCTCAAGTATTGCTGTAACAAGTTGCGGAAGAGCGATAGGTCTAAAATACAAAAGCCCACCAATATCTCGATTTCTGAACTTTGCAGCGGCGTCTTTTTCTGTCGAAGCCAAATACTCTTTCATTTCTTCAAACGAGTCAATGAAGAGAGTCCAGAAATTTGTTAGATACTTCTCAAATTTGTCTATTTCTCCCTGTTTCGGTCTGAACTTTAGATACTTGTCAATCTCTGAAGATGAATGAACTCGTTTAGTTTTGTCTCTAAACGAGGTGTAGTATTTGTAAATCACCTTATTTGTTTCGTACAGCTTAATTAGCGATGTGAAAGACTTGGTATCTTTTTCCGCTATTGCTTTTGTCTTCTTTTCATCACTGATATTTTCGTTCATGAATAGAGGAAAACTTTCAAGCATGTTTCTCGTAACTATAGCTACAGTATCGTCCTCATCCAAGGCAATAATATCTCCCGTGCTTACTGGTTTAGCATATCTATTAAGCGTAGAAAAGATTCTTCTAGTCTTCTCCATCCCTTCTTTGTCCTTGTGATGGCCAATAAGAATAACAGCTATTGTCTCATCTTCTAAGCTTGGATCTTTCTTAATAGCATCTTTTATTCCTTCAACTCTATGCTGACCATCCACAGGAAAAATCTTTTCTTCCCCGTTTAATCGAAGGAAACCCATATTAAAAAAGTCTTCTCCCTTGAAACCGACCTCAATCTCATTCCATACAGGATCCCCATCATACACAGCTAAAACGAGGGCATTAAAAAAGTGTTCTTTTTGTGACAATATGTAATCAGTGATACTTTCATAATTATTAGTAAGAGAGCGTTGCAATTGATCTTTCAGAGATGAGGAAGTATGAAGCTCTTGATCCACCTTCTTCACTCGCTCAGCTATCTGCTTGAAAGTGAATGATGAAGTGTAATATATGATATCACCTAAAATGCCTCTAATGGCGGGAATATTCAATGCTTTCATATTTCAAAATGCTTTTTGAGGTTCTTTAAATTCTATCTTTTCAGGTAAGTCACTATTAAAGGGTGGCAATATCGCGTTAATTAAAGTTGACTCACCCGCTTTTATCAAATCATTATTTGTTGAGGAACAAAATCTAATATATAAATTATCTTTCCAATGACGGAAAAGACGGATAATTTTAGGACGTCCATTTTTCGATGTACTTTCCCACAAATATCTCTTCACTCTTTTCCTGATATTTTCTTTATCTGTATAGTAAGCACGGCCTATATATGCAAGATACTTTTCAGACGATGGTAATGTGGAACCTTGAATAAAGAAAAGATATAGTCCCCCAGCGTCTTTAGGAAGTTTGTTGAGCTCCTTAGAGACTTTTCCATCTTGGCCTAAATACTTTATGTAATCAGACCATAATAGTCCATTAATTGCATCCTTTGTACAAGTTGAAGCCTCATTCCAACGATTTGGATCGTGGTAATAAATGCATTGATAGACTAAAGCCTTATCATTCTTATTTATAAAAGCATCTATATCCATATCATACTCCTTTTACCCAAATTGCCGGCATTTCAGCCTTATATTCTGGATCAATATAATGACACTGTTGCTGAATGATTCCACGACGATGAATCGCTGGTTGTAAACAGTACATGTCAAATTCTTCAATGTTGACATCTTCCACGGTTGTCCAATGAGGAAAGAGAAGCTTGATGTATGCTGTGGCAATACGTTTTACCGCAGTAAACTCACGCATACCTGCTTGTCTGTCGTAATCAACAAGTTTGTCGAACAATTCTGCATAAACATTCTGAACACGAAGTGTATGCATAATCTCAGAGAAGTATTCCATATTCATTGTCCATCCCTTGTAAATCATACTCTTATTGATACGAGGCAGATACCATCCTTCTATAAAGCAATGGAAACGGTCAAGCAATGCTGATTCACGGAAGTTATCTGGTAATGCATCGAAGTAACGCTTGTTAACGGGTTTTCTGTCTTCCGTAAGAGGAATGTTACCCATCAACATTAAGCCGCACTCTGACGTGAATTCCTTATCACCGATAGTAGCTTTACCCTGTTCAAGATATGATTTCAGTGCACCTTGCAACTCCGCAGGCTCTTGGAACACAATTGTCTGTATTTCATCGAAAGCACAGAAATCATGATTCTTCAATATGCCAGATTGATCTTTTGCTCTGTCATAGAATAATTTGGCACGTGTAACTTTACCTCCACTTACGAGCCATCCGTACTTACTAATATTGTTGAACACGTATGATTTACCTGTACCCTTTGGCGCAAGTTCGACAACATTAAGACGTGGTTCTACAAACAACAGAAGACGAGTAATAAACTCCAATTTCTGATGCATTGTTTCAAAAGAATCAGGTTCATACTCCATTGATGATATAATCAAATCAATCCATTCCGAAGTAGTAAAGTTTTTCCTTACATTCTGAATGAAGCTCACATCAACAGAAGTATAAGGTTTAAATGGTTTGAAGTCAACCATTTCGACATGACTCTTCCTGCCATCATCATCTGGCAGAAGACACATTTTGATGATACCCCACATTTCACCGTCAACTAGTTCTGGATGTTTTGAAGCAACGTGTTCAGGTATCTGTCCCTCACGCTCCTTAATACCTAAGTCTGGGATTCCAAAACGACGAACATTATGTACCAAATCTATATTGACGGAAAACCTTGTAAGCAAGGTTATATCTTGTCCCGATATTAATTGGCTACGAATGTCACCGGTAGGCATAACCTTGTTCAGGAAAGATGTGAGTCCATTTTTATCGACATCTTCTCCGCGAGCATATTTCTTAAGGAGATAATCCTTAACAAAAGAAGGCAAGTTTCGACCTGCAAACAGATTACCAGTTGTCGCACTGTCTTTATACAATGCCTGTGCGCCTAAATGCGTCTGTACTTTCTGAACTATATTTGCATTCATATCTTAGAAATCAAACAGGTCGTCCTCCTCAACGGCCATTTTAATTGTAAATGTATCTTCTTTCTCCCAAGTGCCTATTCTTAGTTTCACCTTTGTGACATCTTTGACGAGGGTTAATCTTTCACTAGTGAAGATGCACCCTTTAGTACTAAGGGCATAATTTTTATTATTGTACTCAATAAATGGAGTTTGAGTTGAATCTAATCCCACTATTTCATAAATAGCAACAGGATTCGATTCCTCTATCTCGAATGATCTGAGTGAAGCTCGCCATGTGACTACATTCTTTTCTGGGGAGATTATCATGACAGGAACCAACTGTTCCTCTGGAGTACAACCTCCGTGACATCCCATTCCTTCTGGAATCTTAGCCATCAAAGACTCATGCTTCAAGGCACAAAGACATATGGTCTTATTGTCTGGCATATTTATTATGTCATACTTGTCATCTGTCACGATAGATGTTTTGCTTTGAACTGTAGTCTCGGCAATACGGCCGTAGTGATCTGATTTATATCCTTTCAAATTATGTCCTGGCACGAGTTGAGACAAATAAGAAATGCCGTGGTCAGACACTATGGCAATTTTTACTCCTGGATGTTCAATCAAAAATTTATGTATTGCTTTCCTTACAGTTTCAAGATCATCTATGATAAACTTTGGATATGCCCTGCATGTATGAGCAATTTCGTCTAAATCGCCAGTTTTCTCAAACAATCCTCCAGACAAAGCCTGAATATCAGCTTTATTAATATCAGTCCTTGTCGGAACTTTTGCGGTAGCAACATACACTTCGTTCAAATAATAGCCTTCTGATTCATGTTCTTTCACAATCTGACTAATGAAAGGAATCCAATCAACGCCAAGGCCATCTATCCAGAGATAACACTGAATGTCAGAACGCATACTCAACAGAGTTCTTGTCGTGGAAAACTTATTTGCCCATTTAAAGTGCTCAACATGATTTTGGTTCTTAGTTTGGATATAAGCCTTTACTTCGTCAGAATAGATATTCCTGACTTTAGCCTCTTTGTATTTATCCATGTAGTCTAATACCCATGTATCTTCTGCAGAAGCAACAGTTTTATCTAAGTAATAATACAAATCAGGGTATAGGTTAAGCAAATCCCCCTTTGATATCTTTCCGCCTCGATACCATTCTATGACCAAGGCCTTTTCACCATACGACATACACGAAACATACTTGATTGCAGACAATATGCCTGTCTTTGCCTCTATCTCTTTTATCTTCCCAACAAGATAAGACTGAATATCAGGTGAAAGTTCCATATTGTTCTTATACCCTTGCATAAGTCCTTCATGTCTTTCTTCTATATATGATTCCTGGTCATCCAGACTGAAGATAGTCAGAGCCAGCCCTTTGGCA
>JAEEGL016772668.1_pt1 | contig 10073 bp, 11 predicted proteins | sample 9134231 | NCBI WGS metagenome assembly JAEEGL01 (sample SAMN16246548, study PRJNA631951) | gut metagenome | biome: gut microbiome; feature: rumen; material: fiber-attached | host: Bos | place: Iran: Karaj | collected 2018-10 | reverse complement strand
CCAAGATAGTTGCCGAGTGTTCCGCAGATACAAGTGGTTGCAATGCTTTCGGATAAGTGTGAAAGTTCTTCGATCGTTGAGTTGCAGTAAAGAAATACCGGTTCAAGGTCGAAGTTTTTAAATATCTCGATGATCTCGGGACGTGCACTTTCGAAAAAGTTCTTGAAATTGATCTTATTTGTTTTAACACCTTCTCTGGGAGGTTTTACGATTTCCTGCATTATAGCGTGGTCGGAAATATCAAATCCCGTTGCCCAGATTCTCGACTTGAATCCCTCGCAGTGAACTGCAACGATGGGAACGTCGATTTCTCTTCTGACATCTTCCACTATACTGTCGATATCTTCACCTATGATACCCGTCGCACAGGAACTCGATACGAAAATTGCCTTGGGTGAATATCTTTTGTTAACTTCAATGATGATTTCCCTTAAAGCCTTTGTAGAACCGAAAATGGTATCGTTTTCGTTCATGTCGGTTCCGACATAAATGGTGTTGCTTGTTACGCCTCTCTTCTTTGGCATAACCCTTGACATGTAATATGTTGCAGCACCTGCAACCGAACATCCGGCAGGTCCGTGATGGATTATCGCAATATCACGAATTCCCCCAAGCTGGCCTAAACCACAGGTTGAAAGACATGTACTCGACTGCGAGAAACATCTCGAGCAGCCTTTAAGTGTGCCGCATTCGCTCTTTGAAGCGAGATCTTTTAATGTTCCTACGTAACCCGTGATCGATCCGATTCGGTTTTCTCTTGTAGCAACATTCGAATTGCTTAAATTGACAGACATTTGTTTGCTCCTTTTATGCTTTAGAATCCAACTTTCTCTTCAACTTCGGGTCTGATCTTCTGTAAATCTTCGGAAAGATATCTCTCACCGTTGTCGGGAAGAAGAGGAATGATAAGTTTGCCTTCGTTTTCGTTTTCAAGCGCAAGTTTGATCGCCACTGCAAGAGATGCACCTGAAGAAGCGCCTACGAAAATTCCTTCGTATTTTGCAAGAAGATGAATTGCTCTGAGTGTCTCTGCGTATGAGATGAAACGATATTCGTCAACCAGTCCGTCATTAAAGTTGGCGGGAGCCATGGGTGTAATACCGTTGTCATCATGAACCTGATGGATGCCGTGGAATCCGCCGTCTTCAACACCGTTTACAATGGGATTTACAACATCATTGGGGTCGGGCTGGGTAATTACAACCTTAACGTTGGGATTCTTTTCTTTTAAATATTTGCTAACGCCGTGTGTTGAACCGCCGGTACCAACGCCGCCTACAAAGATATCAACTTTTCCGTCCGTGTCATTCCAGATCTCAGGTCCGGTATGTTTGTAATGCGCATTGATGTTGTCGGGGTTGTCAAGCTGTCTTGTGGAATAAGGATTCTCAACACCTTTTTCCATAAATTCGATAACTTCAGAAAATGCAGCGATACCTTTTTCGAATACACCCAGGATCAGTTCCTGAGGAATATCCGTTGCAATATCTGCCTGATAAGCTTCAAGAAGTTTGCTTCTTTCGATCGATACGCCGTTCTGAACACCGATCTTGAATTTGTATCCCTTGGCTGCGGCAAAAGCTGCCATTGCAACACCGGTATTTCCGCTTGTAAATTCAACAAGCGTTGTTTTGTCGGGGCTGATGTCTCCGCGTCTTTCTGCTGCTTCGATAATTTCAAGAGCCATACGGTCTTTATGCGATCCTGCGGGGTTAAAATATTCGAGTTTGCCTGCGATGCGTCCCTTTAATCCGAGAGCTTTTTTTAATCTGTGAAATTCAACGATAGGTGTATTTCCGACGAGTTCCGTAATTGAATTATGAATGTTTCCCATATTTTTTCTCCTTCTTTTCTGATCAAATTGTTTTTGCTTTCGTGTTTTTTGCTTTCGTGTTTTATGCTTTCGTGTTTTTTATTTTTCTTTTCTGCCGATTCTTTTTTCTTTGAACCGGATTGTTTTTATTTTGCCGGCCTTTTTCTTTAAACCGGGTCATTTCTGTTTTTTGTTTTGCCGGTCTTTTTCTTTGACCCGGATTGTTTTTCCTGTTCCTTTCTTTTTTGAACCGGACTTTATCTGTTGATTAGATCTTGTAATCATCCGCAAGTTCCATCATTCCGTATTCCATGAGGATCTCTTCAAGTCTTTCCTGTGTCATGGGTGTGGGAATAACGAAATCCTGATTGTCTATTACTGCCTGTGCAAGGTTTCTGTATTCCTGTGCCTGATTTGAATCGGGCTTGTATTCGATAACAGTCTTTTTGTGAATCTCAGCATGCTGAACCACATTGTCTCTGGGAACGAAGTATAAAAGCTTGGTTCCGAGTTCTTTTGCAAATGCTCTCAAAAGGTCAAGTTCTCTGTCAACGTTTCTTGAGTTGCAGATGATTCCACCGAGTCTTACGCCGCCTGTTCTTGCGTATCTCTGAATACCTTTTGAAATATTGTTGGCTGCATAAAGAGCCATCATTTCACCGCTGGCTACAATGTAGATTTCCTTTGCCTTACCTTCACGAATGGGCATCGCAAAACCGCCGCAGACAACGTCTCCCAAAACATCGTAGAATACGAAATCGAGATCGTCCGTATATGCACCGAGGTTTTCAAGCATGTTAATCGAAGTAATGATTCCTCGACCTGCACATCCTACACCGGGTTCGGGTCCGCCGGATTCAACACACTTTGTTCCGCCGTATCCTTCCTTCATGATTCTGTCGAGATCGATATCCTCGCCTTCTTCACGGATGGTATCAAGAACCGTCTTCTGTGCAAGTCCGCCGAGTAAAAGTCTTGTCGAATCCGCTTTGGGATCACAACCTACAACCATTACTTTCTTTCCGTGTTCCACGAGTCCTGCCGTTAAATTCTGTGTCGTTGTAGACTTTCCGATTCCTCCTTTTCCGTAGATAGCAATCTGTCTTAATTCGCCCATTTTCTTTTCCTTCCTTTTCGTTTTTCTTATCTCTTTTTTCTTTTGGTAAAAATCTTTCCGTCAGGGTTAAGATTTTCTTATCTGTTTTAGTAAATTTCTTTTCGAGGAAAATCTTTTTCACTCTGAATTTAGATTTTTCTCCGTTTATTTCTGTTCTTTTAATCAAACAGTCTTTGTACTTTTATGTACCTTATCAGTTTGTCGATTCCCTCCTCGATGTTTCCGGGAATCTCGTAAGGTTCTATTCCGTAACTTTCAGCTGCCTGAAACGATCTTTCTCCGATTCTTTCTACTATCAGATACCGGCAGTCTTTAATCACTTCGAGGTTCGCTTCGATTTTTGAATCATTGTGATTGCCGCATCCTCCGCATCCCGGAGAGACGTTTCGTATTTCTAAGAAGTTTATTTCATCATCGATGCTCTCATATATATAGAACTTTTCCGCTTTCCCGAAATGCCTGTTTACGTTTATTCCGTCCTCGGAAGCTGCTGCTATAAGTATTCTTTCATCAGCCATGCGAAAATGTCTCCTTTGTGTTTAATCTTCGCTGGTAGATTCTGTCACCGAACTCGGATTTTCCGGGAACGCCTACTGCATCCGCACGACAGTGCTGACAGTGTCTGAACACATCGATGTATTTGCCGGCTTTTGTTCTTGCCGCATCTATCTCTGCACAAACGGGTGCTTTGCAGTCCTTCAATTCGTGCTGCGGTATCAGCGGGATAATGTTGTAAATGCTCGCCCCGGCTTCCTTTACCGTCTTTGCAATCTCTTCGATGTGATCTCCGTTTATCTCGGGAACAAGAACCGTATTGACCTTTATCGTGATTCCCGCGGCGGCTACTTTTCTTATACCCTCAAGCTGATTTTTGATGAGTATCTTCGCACCTTCGACTCCCTCGATTTTCTCTCCGTGCCAGATTATGTAGGCATTGAGTTTGCTTTCAATCTCGGGATCGACCGCATTTACGGTAACTGTCAGCGAATCGATTCCTATATCTATAATCTCATCAGCTCTTTCCGCCAAAAGCAGGCCGTTGGTACTCATACATTTAATGAGATTCGGAAACTTTTCTTTCACGATTTTGAAAGTTTTCAGTGCATTGTCCGATGCCAGTGTATCTCCGGGTCCCGCTATGCCGGCTACTTTAATATCCGGACATATGTCGAGAGCTTTTCTTAAAATGTCTTCAACCTCTTCGGGTTTTAATACTTTGGACGTAACTCCCGGTCTTTCTTCCACATCATTTATTGTTCTGTCACAGAACCTGCAGGCTATGTTACATCCCGGGCTCACCGGCAGATGAATTCTTCCCGCATTGTTTTTGTGTCCTCCAAAGCATGGATGGGAATTCTGCAAATCCTTATAATTATTACTGCTCATATTTTCTCGCTTAAAAGCTTAAGTCCCCTCCTTTCTTCGTTGGTCTTAAGCGACACCGGGCGGACTCGAACCGCCAACTTCAGCTTTGCACGCCTATGCCTTTCCAGCGGCCACGGCATCAATAGTCACAGTCTGACTTTTTCTGTTTTATCAATCTGTATTACTTTTCCGTCCTGAATAATGAGTGTCAGGCTTCCGTACTTTATTTCCTTCACAGCCTTTTTTACTTCTTCCAGGTAGTTTTCGCTGACATCTTTTTTAATCTCTGCCATATTGATAACCTCTCGCTCCTTTTGCAAAAAAAAAGCAGTCACCTTTCGGTAACTGCACAAACTCAAAGTTTACCTCAGGGTATCAAAAACAAACCTTATGTCGATATAAGGAACACATCATTTTACACATACAAGTATTCTGTTTGAGGTTTGCTCTTTTAATCATTTTTTCTGTCCTCTTTTCAACTGAAAAAATCTTAACACGCGCCGTGTTATTTGAAAATTTCCTAAAATTTATTATTGGTGATAAGTTTTGCTTATAGCCGATAAATTCTGTTTATCGCCGGTTAATTTTTTTTATAACCTAAAATGTACGTTTTTATCCGCATATTTAAGAACTTCGTCATCGTGAGTTGCCAGTAAAACGGCATTTTTCTTTAGTCTGTACTCCGACAAAAAATCCAGAATTATTTTTCCGGTTTCCTTATCAAGACCCGTGGTCGGCTCGTCCGCAATTAAAATTACCGGGTTGTTTATCAGCGCTCTTGCTATGGAAACTCTCTTTAATTCGCCGCCCGAAAGCTCATACGGATATCTTTTAAGAAGAAAATCTATCTTTAATTTCGCTGCGATTTCCCCGGCTCTTTTCTTTTTTTCCTCAAATGATCCTTTGGCATCTTTCAGTTCCGAATACATCAGGATATTTTCGAGTACGTTAAACTTTTTGAACATTGCGTTGCTCTGAGGAACATATCCTATCGAATTCGCATGTATTTCGGAAATCCTTTTGTCATTCAGTTCATAAAGATCTTCATTTTCAAATATCACTTTTCCGGCGGTCGGTTTAAGGTAGCCGCCGGCATTCGCCAGAAACGTACTCTTTCCGCTGCCGGAAGGACCTGTTACTGCGGTAAAAGAACCTTCGTCAAGCTCGAGCGAGATGTTTTCGAAAATCTTCCTGTCGCTTTTTGGATAAGTCATTTCGATTCCTTTAACTTCAAGAAGCATTACTCGCCCTCCTTTCTCAAAGCGGTATAGGGATCCAGAACACAGACAACGATTATCGGATAAAGCGATCCGAGAATTCCTATGACCACCGTCAGCAATGTAACCAGTACAATGAAAAGGGTTACCCTTAAAAAGTCCGGTCCGAGATACGGCATTTCCAACATGTTTCCTATATAATCACCGAAGGGAACGGTAAAAAGCGCCGATAAGAGACAGCCGCCTGTTCCTCCCGAAATACTTGTTAAAAGGGCATCTTCAAAAAATATCTTTATGATGCTTTTCTTGTCGATCCCCATTATTCTGTATAGTGCTATTTCCGTTTTTTTGGAATTTACGACAATGCAGTTGACGCAGAAATCAATGGCAACAAAAAACATGATTGCGAAAATGTTTATGATGTGGAGAACTTCGTAAATGTTCGAAAGATTGTCGGAAAACTGTCTCGAGAGTTCTTTCGAATAAACCAGATCGTAATCCGTGCTGACCGAAGTTTTGATCCTGTTTAACACATCGCCTTCTTCATATCCCTCTTCAATATTGATAAAAACAGATGAGATCAGGTCTCCGTTTTGCTGTTCGTCGGTTATAAACGATCCCTTCTCGATCGCATCCGCCAGAACGGTATCAAGAGAATCAAATGTAAAGTAGATCGAACTGTCGAGGCTTGTACCGGTCTTTGCCATTTTGGCGGCAACCTTGTATTCGCGGCCGAATATTTTTATATTTCCGTTATCCTCGACATTAACGAAACTTCCCGTCACAACACTGTTTTTATCCTGTGTTTTTTTGTATTCGCTGCTTATCCATGGGTGGATAAGGAAATCCGTTTCGGGATTGTAAAATATTATTTCGACCTCGCTTGAACAGCAGTCAGCAGCCATGGATTTAAGGAAAAACTGCTCGGTTGCTTCTTTTACGCCCTCGACGTTTTTAACTTCGTCATATACCGATCTGTCAAAATAAAAAATCCCTCTTGCTCCCTCCAGAATTATGTCTTCGGCATCTTTTTTAGCCCCTTGGGGAACTAAGATGTAGTCGGAACCTATTCTTTTTTCAAGATTGCTTACTCCCTGTTTTAAACTCAGATCGATCACAAAAGATGCGAATAAAACCATCGAGAGCAAAACAACAGGTGTAATCAGAAGATACACCTGTTTAATGTTTCTTTTTGCTCTTTTAAATACGTTCAGATCATTCATTGTTTTTTGATTTTGAAGATATCAGATTATATACAAAGTTACCTAACGAAACTGCCGCAATTATAATTGTTATAACGATAAGTGCCGGAAGTGTTCCGATCCTGCATGCCATATCGCTCATTTTGCAAAGTCCCGTAAGCTTGAGCGGAAGAAGGACGATCAATATCGAATTGATTGCGATCGAGAGAGCGATTCCCGCTCTGATTTCCGCTGATTTAAAAAATATGTATGCCAGTCCAAGCAGAATGATCACCGTGCCGACACCGATCTCTGCCCTTGCAGTGTAAAAACAAGCCATTTTCTTTTCACTTACGCATACCGGGAAAATTACGGTCGGTATGAGTATAAGCAGTGTTCCGAGCAAAATATATCCGATGGAAAATCCGATTCTGTTTTTCATATTATTCCTTCCTTTACAAGTAGTATTCTATGTCTTCCACTTTTCCGCCGAGATCGAGTACTTTCAGAATCTTTGTACGATATTCCTGGAATGTATCCTGAGCCCTCGCACGCGGACGGGGAAGATCTATTTTCATTATTGCTTCAACCTTTGAAGGTCTTGCTGACATGACCACAACATAATCCGACATGTAAATTGCCTCATCCACGTCGTGAGTGACCATTACCATCGTCATGTCATGTTCTTTCCAGATATTGAGTATTTCATCCTGAAGATTCATTCTCGTGAATGCATCAAGCGCACCGAGAGGTTCATCAAGAAGAAGTACGTTCGGATGTCCGACAAGCGCTCTGGCAAGCGAAGCACGCTGCTGCATACCGCCGGAGAGCTGATGCGGATAGGATTTTTCAAATCCCGTCAGTCCGACAAGCTTTATATACTCCTCAACATCCTTTTTGTGATCCTTATAAATATGTCTGGCTTTAAGGCCGAATGCGATATTCTTTTCAACGGTAAGCCAGGGGAAGAGATTCGAACCCTGAAAGGCAAATCCTCTGTCGCTTCCCGGCTTTTTTATTTCCTTGTCATCAACAAATATTTTCCCCTCCGTCGCCTTATCAAGTCCGCCTATGATTCTTAAAAGCGTTGATTTTCCGCAGCCTGACGGACCGATAAGACTTACAAAAGAGCCGGCTTTTATATCAAGCGAAAAGCCGTTCAGAGCAACCAGATCCTCTTTGGCGGGATCGGAATTTTTGAAACTCTTGTAAACATTTTCTATTCTGATCTCTCCTACCATTTGATCACTCCTTTCTGCCATACAAGTACCTTGTCACGCACTTTGAAAAGTATTGTCAGAGTAAGCGAACATATAGCCGCTATGATGATAAGTCCCGCATAAACTCCGTCATACATCATTACGGATTTCTGCCAGTTGATATACCATCCTATTCCGCTTGAATTACCGTTCATTTCAACCGCCATTAATGTGGCGAAAGAAGAAACAGTACCGTAAAAAATTCCTAAAAATATACTTGGCATCGCTGCAGGTATCGCAACGTGAACTATCTGATAAAATGTTGAGGCGCCAAGAGTTTTGGAAACCTCAAAGTTTACATTTGGGATCGACTGTATACCGCTGCTGGTCATAAGCGTTACCGGAAACCATACCGCAAAAGCGATAAGAAAAACGTTTGCGGACTGTGTCGTCGGAAATGTTGAAAGTGCAAGCGGTATCCATGCCGTTGTGGGAATGGGTCCGATTACCTTGGTAACCGGTGTAAGCCAGTATCCCACATGCTTTGAATAACCAAGTGCCAGACCGGTCAGAAAACCGACCGAAACGCCCCACAAAAATCCTTTCCCCAAGAGTCCGAACGAATCCAGAACATTCTTTAACAGGAACCATTTATTTTCCACAATAAGACCGATTATCCTGTCCAGCGACGGAAAATAAAGTGTCGGCAAAAGAAGTGTTTTGGTCGTAATAAAATTCAGAAAAAGAAGAAATATTATAACTCCCGTAAAAAACGGAGCCTTCTCAAAGGCAGTTTTTCTTATGTTTGAATTAAAGATTCCCACTAATGCGAAAACGAGAAAACCGACTCCAAGGATCAAAAGAAAATATACGTAATAGGGATGATCTGTCTGTTTTTGTTTTCCGTTCCCGGGAACCAGGAAATATACCAGTAATGAAACGGCTATCGCCAGATACGGTAAAAACAGTTTCAATACTGCAAGTCCTTTACTTTTCATGTATTACCTCTTTGAGCATTTATTATTTTTCTTCGAATTTTCCGTCACTGTATACGAAAGTATCGGGAACTCCTTCGAAGGTTTTGAAAGCCTTGTCTATGAAGACTTTCGGATCGTCTGCTTTAAGTTCGCCTATTCTGATAAGTTCTGTTGCCGCATCGTTTATCGTAGTTGATGCGATGCTTACCGAAGGACCGTAATTATAGCTTTCAAGGAGTGATGCGTTTACATCCAGATCGCCGGAACACTGATTGTTATCCAGCTGAATTTTGGCTGCTTCTCTGGGATTTGCTTCAACAAAAGCGCTGGCCTTAAGCATTGCTCTTGTATATGCTGCAGCGGCTTTGGGATTCGTATCTGCGAGTTTCTGTGTTACAAAAGCCATGCAGCAGTATTCGTTTGCAAACTTCTCATCGGTACTAAGGTCAAGAATTTTCGTGAAACCGTATTCCTGCTCTGCGCTGTAAGCAACGGGATCGTGTAATGCCGCAACATCAATTGCACCGTTTTCCAAAGCAAGGGGAAGATCGGTCAAAGAGTATACAACCCATTCAACTTCAAGATTATCTGTGGTTACTCCGATTCCCTCATCAAAAAGTTTTCTCTTTAATGCGATCACGGATGAATCACCGATTGTGGGTACGCCGATCTTTTTGCCTTTCAGATCCGCTACCGATTTGATGGATGTGTCTTTTACGTAATATTTTGTACATCCTGTATGAAGACCTGCAGTAAATGCAATTTCAAGTCCGTTGTCGATCTGGGGTATCATTGCTCCGGCAAGCTGTGTTGAAGCATCGATCTTTTCGGATGCAACAAGTTCTGAAATATTGCCTAAGTCAATTTCCTCAACCCTCCATGTTACGCCTGCTGCCTTGAATTCCTCCTCGAAATATCCGTTGTCGATTGCGATGTGTAAAGGAGCGAGGCAAAGAGAACCGTTGGCTGTTCCGATGACAATGTCCACGTCGCCGTCTGATTTTGCCGTATCTGCATTAGCATTTCCCGTACTACAGGCTGTCAGGGCCGAGAAAGCAAGTGTTGCAGTAAGTAATAATGATGTCAGTTTGTGTTTTTTCATATCAGTCACCTCATAAAAAAATATTAAAAAAACCGAAAGCATATATTCGCCTCCGGTTTTCCAGTCAGCTTCTCTTCAGGTACTTAAAAATATAACACCTGT
>JAEEGL016211689.1_pt1 | contig 10073 bp, 8 predicted proteins | sample 9134231 | NCBI WGS metagenome assembly JAEEGL01 (sample SAMN16246548, study PRJNA631951) | gut metagenome | biome: gut microbiome; feature: rumen; material: fiber-attached | host: Bos | place: Iran: Karaj | collected 2018-10 | reverse complement strand
TAAACGCCATGAAAACCGCTTGGCGTGAATCGAAGCTATTCAAATGCAAATTATACTAAGAGAAAATCCACACGGAGCCGAACGCTCCAAAACACCCGGCAATATTTCAATTGCGGCTTGCATAAAGCTGCACACTACTCTTGCATAGAATACCAACGGATGACAGGGAAAAAGTCTCCGTGCAGATGGTTTTTCTCTTTTATTTATTTGAACAACATCGGTATAAAATGATTGAAACCTCTGTACCAGACAGGGAAATCGTGGGTTCCTCCCTCGTACACTTCGGAATCAAACTTAACAATTTTGCTCCACTTGGAAAGCGCGTCCACATATCCGGGGAATGTACCGTAAACAAGGCCGTCCGCATCTCCACAAATCATGTAGAGCTGATTTATGTTATAATCGGGGAAAGTTGCTTCAACACCGGCAATGAAGTCTTCGGAAGTACCGAATAATGCGGCGGAGAATGCACCGAAATAGCTTGCTAAATCAAGACACTCGCCAATTCCAATAGTGAATGTCTGGCCGCCACCCATTGAAAGGCCAGCGATTGCAACGTTCTCACGACCATCGGCAACGTTGAAATTCGCACGCATATATGGGAGCAGATCGTTTCTAAGCTCACCACCGAATGCGTTAAAGCCGTTGAAATCGTTTCCAGGTCCATAAGGTCCCCAGCTTGCACTAGCAACACCGTTCGCAACAACAAGGATGAATTTCTCAACATCACCAGAAGCCATTCCCCTGTCCATGTAGCCTTTTATCTTACCACCGCGACCTTGATTCGTAAGTCCCCAAGTGTTCTCATTCTGTCCAAAACCGTGAAGCAGCACAAAAACAGGGTATTTTGTCGCAGTATCAGCAGCATCATAACCAGCTGGAAGATAAACCCAAGCATGTTTTTCATAGGAAGAAGCATTTGCACCAGCAGTGTAGTCTTTTGTCGGATAGGAAATATCTACGACAGAACCTCTTTGAGAATCAGCGAGCCCATCATCAAAGGCTTTGTCAGCCGGAGCGTCAGCTTTTCTGTTGAACTTTATGCTTTTAATCGTTACTGCAAGCTTGTCGCCATCTGTGTTGCCACGCTGATAATCATTGAATTTGACACCGAATCCAAGAATTGAGTCATAATCGGAACTCGAAATGATTTTTTCAGCGAAGTTTTCTGGAACGACAACCGTTTTTTTCAAGGTTCCAGATAACGCATCAGAGTCGAAATACTCCATATCCTCGTAACCACCGAAAATTCCTGTTGAATCCCACGGAAGAATTCTTAACGCGAAGCCAGGATTCTTAGCTGACGGATTCCATGCACCTTCGACAGGAGCGTAATCAAGCTCAATATCGATAGATTCATAGTTCGCAATGTTAATTTCTGATTTGTCGCTTTTCACATAGAAAGCAACTCCGCCACCAGCACCGCCTGCAGCCGTCGCAATATATGACACGGATCCGTCAGCGTTTGTCGTAACTTCGGTTACAGATGACTGATCAAGGATTGTGAAAGCCTGGAAAGAATCTCCAAGCATAATGCCGCAATTGTTGTCAGCTCCAGTTTTTTGTTCAGCTGCCTTTGTTGAGTTGCAGCCTAGCAAAGTACCTGCGACCATCAGAATGATAGCAAGCACTAAAAAAGATTTTGTTTCTTTCATATCTCCTCCTGAAATATTTTAAAATGATAAATTAAGACTCCGTTGATGAGAATAAGGGAAAATTCGCACAATTATTTTTGGTTATTTGTCATTTTTTTTCAAAAACATTCGAAGTTTCGCCATAAGTACATCGTAGTTCTCTTTTTTATGAGGAAAAGTGCAGTTTATGCACGATTTTGTGCCTTTCTCTGTGAATTTGAAATTTCCGCCACACTTTTCGCCAGAAAAATAAAGAGGGCAAAAGCAGAAAAGACAGTTGAAATTGTCTGGATCATCTGTTTGATGACAAGGAAACATTTCACACGCACGATTTTGGAAAAACTTGTAGTTTTTTGATTTTCCAGGCCGATTTTTATATTCACGACACATTTCGACAAAACGCTCCGCAAAAAGCGGATTTGACGGATAATAAAGATGCGGAAAGCCCCACCAATGATTTTCGCCAATATGGCAGCACAGCCAACTTTTTCCTGTTACAGGCTTTTCCGCAGTGCAGCTTTCACCGTTACAAGTGCTGTCAAAATAATGAAACTCATGAGCTTTTATACTGCCGCCAAAAAAATCTCCGGTGTTCTCCGTGACTGTACAGTACCCGAAGCGCACAGCCTTGCCCTTATAAGTGCAATCACCGCTTATCAAACCGACCATGTTTCGGAAAACATCTTCCGCAGTCTGTATCCGCTCATGAAGATACATAAAACCGCCGCATTCCGCCACAGACGGCATTCCGCTTTCAATAGCGGCTTTCACCGCCCGGCGCATAGAAACATTTTGCTCCAATTTCTCCGCATGAAGTTCAGGGTAACCGCCACCGAACACGATTCCGTCTATACCGGGCGGAAGAGAATTGTCTGCTATGGGCGAGAATGTAACAATCTCCGCACCATACTGCTCTAAAAGTTTTAAGTTGTCATCATAATAAAAACAAAACGCCTCGTCGCGTGCAACAGCAATCCGGACACGATGAGCATCATCCGGTGCGGCTTTTGTTTGGGTCCCTTCTATGCGAGCCTCCAAATCTGGCGCATTCTCCGCAATATCAACTATTTTCTCAACATCAACTGTCTCACAAAGTTTCCCCGCAACTTTTTCAACTGAAAGCCTGATATCAGCTATCTCATCCGGCAACGTAAGCCCAAGATACCGGCTCTCGACATGAAGCTCGCCTAGTGTCGGCAAAAATCCCAGAACCAGAATACCGCACTCGCCCTCTATCTGCGGCTTCAGCGCGTCATACAAAGTTCCCGGCAGATTGTTCAGAATAACGCCTTTTATGAGCTTTTTTTCATCCATTGAAACAAAGCCTTTTATTTCTGCAACAATAGAACGCCCCGCCCCTTTCGCATTCACAACAAGAATTACAGGCGACTCCAAAACCGACGCAAGATGATATGTAGAAGCTTCGTCCGTAAATCCGGCAACTCCATCAAAAAGCCCCATAACTCCTTCTATTATTGATATATCGCTGGAATTATCATCTGCAAAAAGACGGTGAATCGTAACAGGATCAGAAAAGAAAAGATCAAGATTTTTCGATGGAACATCAAGGATTTTCTTGTGAAAAAGCGGATCAATATAGTCCGGCCCGCATTTGAAAGCAGAAACTTTCTTTCCGCGTATAGAAAGAGCTTTCATCAATGCAATGCTAACAAGAGTTTTTCCGCTTCCGCTTTTAGGAGCTGCAATTACAATTCTTGGAAAACGCATGTCAATCCGCTCCTGAAAACGTGAACGAATAAATAAACACAGGATTGTTCGCCTTCATCATCCTGTAACCACCGACTTTTTCTGCACGACTCACGGAAACTTGCACAACATCGTCATCAGTCACTGGAAGATTTTTGAGCGCGTTTTGCATTTCTGCAACAGTTTCAAGTGTTACGGCTGTTCCAACAATGCGGATTTTAGGATTTTTCTCTCGTAAAGCTTCTATAATTGCCAATAAATTGCCTTTAGTGCCACCAATAAACGCATGCGTAGGAGTTGGAAGATTTTCCAATCCAGCAGGAGCAAGTGCTTGAACCGCATGAATATTACTGCAACCGAAATTCGTAGCATTTTGATTTATGAGTTTTATTCCTTCACTGTTTATTTCAACAGCATAAACTTCAATATCCGGTGAAAGCCGGGCAATTTCCACAGCGACAGAGCCTGTTCCGCTCCCGATATCGTAGACGACCGACTTTGAGCTAAGATGCAGCTTGCTGACAGAAAAGATTCGAATTTCTTCTTTCGTCATCGGAACATCACCACGGATAAAACAAGAATCGGGAATACCCGGAGTGCAAAATTCAGTCGATTTTACTGTTTCTCGATTTTCATTGTTTTCATTAATATCACAGATTCCGTGATTTTTTTTCATATCAATTTCCTTTTTTCGGAATAAGCATTCCGCACCACAGCCCTTGACCGTCAATTTCCATGCATTCTTCCGGCGTAAGAGTTTTTACAACCTCATCCGGATACGAAAGCTGAAAACCGACGTGAACCGCATACTCGCTAACGCCACCAGAACGCCGGAGAGAAACAAGAAAGCTTCCCAAACGACGGATATCAGCTGCACCCGATGTAAGGAAGAAAACTTCACGCCCTGCCGAAACTGCCGAGTCCACTACAGGAAGCCACTTTTCTTCGGGTACACCGTGCATACTGATTATATCAGCATTTTGCCAATTTCGTCCAAGTTTCGAAGCCAAATACTGAATCGAGGATATTCCGGGGAGAATTTCCACGGTGGCATCAGGCAACGCAGAAAGAGCCTCTTTCAGTTTTTCCGCACCGCTAAAAAAGCCAGGATCACCAGAAAAAAGCACGACGGCACGCAAAACTCTTGCATAATTAGCGGATTCTGATGTTTCAGCAGCTTTTTGGCGCAGATCTTCCAAAACTGGCAGAATATCAGACGCAAGATAATACGGATATGTCGCACACTTTTCGCCTATATACTTTTCACTTGCGCAATTTGCATTATCGGATCGAGTTTTTGTGCCGTCTGCTTCAAAGCCTTTTACATGCACAGATGAAAGCATACGCGGTGCGCCAAAAACACAGTCGGCTTCGGCAAGCCGGGTACGGACAGCCGCTGTCATAAAGTCTGTGCCACCAGGCCCGATTCCTGCCAAAGAAACATGAAGGGAAATACGCCATGTTACAGATCCAGAAAGGCATTTTTCAAGCGTCCGGCACAGCTCGCCAATCGAAGAAACAACGCAGTAATTCTGGAATGCAGATTCGTGACTGGCAGATGAATTGTCGGCTTCAACAAACGCAAAAGCGGATTCTTTGGACGAATCGAGTGCGACACCCGATAATTCGGATGAATCTTGACCAACTGTTGAAACATCTGCATCATCAAGGATCCTTGGGCGGCGGATTACATAGCACCCAATACCAGCCGCTTTGGCCGCACGAATTTTTTCATCAGCACCGCCTGTTTTTCCGCTTTCTTTCATCACAAGGACAGAAATACCATATTCCTCAATAATCGTGCGGTTCATCTGCTCCGAGAACGGTCCCTGCATCGCGATAATCTGTTTTCCGGTAAGCCCGGCATCGTAGCACAAGCGCAAACTTTCCATGCCGGGCAGAACACGCGCGACAAGACGACTTTTTATCGATTCACATTCGCAAAAATCACCAAGTTCCTTACTGCCTGTAGTAAGCAGAATTTTTCCTTCTGTCCGGGCCAAAGCCAAAATACAAGAAGGAACATCATCAAAAAACTTGCAACTGTCATAATTTTCAGAAACATCCATATTCCGCTCATACCTGATAAGCGGTAAACTCAGCACACCCGATTTTTCTGCTACAGCCGCTACTTTTTCTACAGGCTCACCATCACAACCATCACTCGCACCACAAAAAACAGCGGAAGCAACACTTTTTCTGATATTCGCAGAAACTTCGACAGCAAACGGATGAGTTGCATCAATAACAGCATCGTAGCCGCCATTTTGAACAAGAGCTGCCATTTCTGCACAAGACAGCCTGCCTGTCATCACACGCACAAACGGCATTTCTTCCATAACCATTTCGCCGTATTCGGTCGCGACACAGACATCGCACTCTATCTTGTTATCCGAAAGGATTTCGGCAATCATCCGCCCCTCAGTTGTTCCTCCGAACAAAAGAACCTTGCTCATATTTCATACCCACGTTTTGTAACAAGCTTTTTCTCACCATTCACTGACTTGATAATCTGAGTTTTTGAATTTCCTATAAAAACCGTAGTGAACATATTGATTTCTTTTTCCATTAACTCCAAAAGAGTACAAATCTCCATTCTTTCATCATCTCGCCCGATATTCTGTGTATAGCCACAAGCCCTTCCCTCATCCGCACCTGCAGAAATCATAATCTGACATGCTTTTTTTAGATAATTGTTACGGCGGTGACTTGCCGGATTATAAAGTGCGATGGCAAAATCACCCTGAACGGCAGAAACAAGGCGTTTTTCAATCGTCTCCCAAGGAGTCAGAAGGTCGCTAAGGCTTATGACACAATAATCGTGATTCAGCGGCGCACCAAGAAGAGCAGCTCCGCTATTAGCGGCAGTAACACCAGGTATTACAATGATTTCCACATCAGCATACTGCGAATTTCTCTGTTGAAGTTCAAAAAGTGGTGAAGCCATTCCGTAAACTCCCGCATCTCCGCTACACACAAGCGCGACTTTTTTCCCACTAAGCGCGAGATCAAAGCACATTTTACACCGTTCAATTTCCTGCTTCATCGGGGTAGATGCGAATTCTTTGGTTGAAAACGAAGGCTTCAGTAACTCAATATAGACTGTGTAACCGACAATAATATCGCAACTTTCAAGCACATCGAAAGCCTCATGCGTCATTTTCCCGACTTTCCCCGGTCCGATGCCAACAGCATATATTATTTTATCATACATCATTTTATACCCCGCATGTTATTCGACATTACACTATATTCTGTTACATTATCATCAAATGCGCCGCTCTTTTTCCCAATGAAACGCAGATAAATATGTTCACCAAATCAATTTTTTTAGTTTACGTTTTGCAACCGCGACAGTCATGCCATCTCCTGCAATTTTCCGGTATACAAGAACACCGTCTATGTCGGTTCTTGCCTCTTCCATACAAGTTTCAGCCTGATTTTCGAAAGCGCACTTTACAGCTGATCGCTCACAGACATTTGAAACACCAGTTTTTTCCAGCACAAATTGCGATTCACTAAAATTACCGGGAATAGCAGCAAGGGCATCGGCTGAATAAGTCAAGAAAGGAACATGATGATACTGCGCCAATTCCATAAGTCCTATTTCACTCTTTTTCATGTCGATGGATGCAATGGCGTACATATTCTCAACGATTGTTACGGGAAGCGATTTTGAAAGAAACGACTGTAACTCGTCAAATATTTTGCCTCTTTTACAACCGATGCCTATGCAGTAAAGCTTTGGGAAAAGCATAACCGTGTGATAATTGTCATATTCGCCACGAAATTCTTCGTCTGGCCAGACAATGATATCCGCATCAGCAGGCGGTGTTTCACCACTGACAACGACCACATCACTCGGAATTCCGTCAGCTGGAAAAGATATTTCGGGGTGAATCCAGATGCGAACAGTTTGATCGCAAAGAATTTTTGCGGTCACGTATTTCACTGCATCACGATTTAATATGGAAAAACCGTTTCTCTTTGCAAACAAGTCAACGGCAAACTTTTTCTCAACATCAGATGCGGTCGTTATAACAGGAATTGCATTCAGCCGTTCCGCAAACATACATGCCAGCTCGTTCGCACCACCAATGTGGCCAGAAAGAAGCGGTATTACAAATTGTTGTTTCGTGTCCATCACAATAACAGGGCTGTCGAAAAACTTGTCTTTCACATAATCTGCAGAGAGGCGGACAGCAATTCCAGTAGATCCGATGAACACTACCGGGAGTCTTTTTCTGAAAGCCTCTGCAAGGAAATCATTAATAGGTGGCGGAATTTGATTTTTTAACGGAGGACAACCATCCGTAGCAACGCCATATCTTTTGGAAACCCAGGTAATTTCGGGGAAACACCTAAAAAGTCGTTCTTCACATAACGCCCCTCGTTCTGTAAATGAACAAATGTAAACTACCATTCGGACACCTCTCTCAGTCATTAACCTCAGCATTTGTGTCCACTGGCTTGCGGAATCCTGTTTCAAAATCCGGCGCATAAAGACGCGATTTCGAATATTTTTTGCCAGCAACACAGTCGCCAACAAGAATAACAGCCGTTTTCGTAATTCCATGCTCGACGGCGACACTCGGCAACGTTTCCACCGTACATACAAAAACCTTTTCATCAGGCCAAGAAGCCTTGTAAACAATAGCCGCCGGAATTTCCGGTGAATATCCGCCATCAATCAGCCGCCGTGAAAGCTCCTCTATCATTCCTGTACTAAGATAAATCGCCATCGATGCATGATGGGCTGCAAAACTTTCTATGCTTTCCGAACCAGGAACAGATGTTCTGCCTGCCATTCTCGTGATTATAAGAGACTGAGAAACATCCGGAAGCGTAAACTCCATATTCAGACTGGAAGCAGCACCGAAACAAGCCGATACTCCGGGACAGCTCTCGTATCGAATTCCACGCGCGTCAAGTTGGTCCATCTGTTCTCGTACTGCACCGTATAGGCTTGGCTCACCGGAATGAAGCCGTACAATCGTTTTTTTATCAGGCTCCATCTTCACAATCACGTCAATAACCTGATCAAGCGTAAGTCTAGAGCTATCAATCAAATGGCATTTTTTATCCGCATACTCCAAAAGTTCCGGATTCACAAGCGATCCTGCATAAATAATCAAATCAGCCTTTTTTAGTAAACGCATTCCGCGCACCGTGATTAAATCAGCAGCTCCGCATCCTGCCCCGACAAAATAAACCATAAACACTCCTAAAACTGCTCACCGACCATGATGATATTCGAAGCGAACTTACTCAAGCTACGCGCAGAATTCCAACAATCACAGGATATGTAACCTTCTGTATGAATCACTGTACACAAATCTGCGAAAAAACACCAAAATTATTATGATTCATAACAAGAAAAAGGTAAATCAACAAGTTCCGCAATCATATCAGCTGCATTACAACTTTGTGCGAGCAGTCCGAAATCGTTAGAATACATTATGCAGGCAATCTCCATTTTGTTGTTTGCATTTCGTTGCGCCTTTTCTGCCGCCCGTTTTTCCAAATAAAACATGATGCGCTCCATAACGTAAGCCATAGCCTCGGCGCGTTTTCCGTCTTGTTCGATAATACGCACGCCTTCTTCCGTAGTCGCGGCTTCCAGTATTGCGCGGACTGTATCCATGCAGCAACTCGTTTTGATTGCAGAGGCAGCGAGCAGTTCCATGCGGCAGTCACCCAAACGTGAATGAGTGTTCATAATGCCGCCTGAAACTTTTATGAGTTTCCCGATATGTCCAGTAAGCAGAAATTTTTTGAAGCCAAGTTCCGCTGCCATATCTATTGTATCACCGATAAAATTCGAGCACTTTACGCTTTTATCTAAGTCGTAGCCGAACGCTTTTCTCATAAAATCGAGTCCGTAGTTTCCGGGAGATACAGCGGCGATTGTGAACCCCAAGGCTTTTTTCTGACTCAGTTCCGTGCGGATAGTGTCCAGAAGCGCTTGACTACTCATCGGCTCCACGATTCCGCTTGTTCCTAGAATTGATATGCCGCCTTTTATGCCAAGACGTGGATTGAAGGTTTTTGCAGCAAGTTCTTCACCTTCTGGTACTGAGATTTCTACTGATATTCCGCCGTCATAGTCACAAAGACGGCAAACTTCAAGAACTTCTTTCGTTATCATTTCGCGCGGAACGTGATTTATCGCAGCTTCTCCCGGCTTTTGGTCAAGACCCGGAAGAGTCACGCGCCCAACGCCTATTCCACCATCAATAACGATGAACTGCGCGGCTTCCGGCAAAAAGCGCACAGTCGAAACAATGTGAGCACCAGTCGTGATATCCGGGTCATCTCCACCATCTTTTATCACGGCACAACTTACGGATGTTTCATGCCTCTCGATATCAACAATCTGTGCGTCAAAACGAATGCCTTTCGGGGTTTCTATTGAAATGCGGTCTTTTTTCCTGCCAGTGAGGAGCATGTACGTTGCCGCTTTTGATGCTGCGGCGGCACAGCTTCCGGTCGTGAATCCTAAGCGCAGGCCATTCGCGTTTGTGGGCGGATTTGTAAGTTTCTCGTCGTTCAATTCACACCCCCTCACGCCTCGTAAGTCCATACAAAAGCGCATTGCAGATAGCCGCCGCAACACCGCTTCCGCCTTTTCTACCTTGATTTATGATGTACGGAACGTTCGATTTTAAAAACAGCTCTTTTGCGGCGACAACGTTCACAAATCCAACTGGAACCCCGATAACAAAATCTGGC
>JAEEGL015742562.1_pt1 | contig 10073 bp, 3 predicted proteins | sample 9134231 | NCBI WGS metagenome assembly JAEEGL01 (sample SAMN16246548, study PRJNA631951) | gut metagenome | biome: gut microbiome; feature: rumen; material: fiber-attached | host: Bos | place: Iran: Karaj | collected 2018-10 | reverse complement strand
AAATAAAGTTACATCATCGTCAGGTTCTGTTCCATCTTCCCATTTTCTATAGTTTTCTAAGAGAGTATTCATAATAGTTTCAGAGCTTTCTTTGCACATTTCAGACAAATCTTTCTTAAAACGATCATAACCGTATTGTTCCGGAGCTTTTACTGTCGCTTCAACAATTCCGTCAGTATAGAAAACAACTGTTTCACCTTTATCTCTAACGAATTCGTCTGTTTTTAGCTTTCTCATTTTTTTCATGATTCCAACAGGCAATCCAGTCATTTTCACTTCTGTTATCTGCCCATCAGAAGAAATTTTCATAGGAAAATTGTGCCCAGCATCTAAGAAAACAGATTTTCCTGTAGGCAAATTAATGATAGTCGCAAAAAGAGTAATCATTTTCTTTACCGGTGGCGTGCTGAAATATGTATTAATAACTGAATTCAAATCTGAAAATAGTTCTTTTAAGTCTCTTGTTTCCTTAAAGCCATGATATAAAACTGCTTTGGCAATAGCCATTACAAGTGCAGAAGCAACTCCGTGACCAGAAACGTCGCCAATAATGACACAAAGGTTTTCTTCATCAAGCAGCATTGTATCAAAATAATCACCACCAACCCCTGAAGCCATTTTATTAGAGAAACAGATTTCATAGCCGTTAAGTTTTGGCAAAGTCTTAGGAAGAAGTGATTCCTGTATATAAGAAGCTAATTCCATTTCTTTCAAATCACCAATCATTTTATTGAAGCTCTTTGCAAGCATTCCAAATTCATCATTCTGCAAAGGTTCAATTCTAAAACCTGAATTTCTCTCTTTAATAGCTTTTACTCCATCTTCAAGACGTTTAACAGGATAAAGGAATGTTCCTGACAAACGATAGCCTATTACTAATGCGACTATTATAAAGAGAATTATTGAAGCAATAACATAACGAATGGTTGTTGATATTTTCTCATTTACTTTACTACAGGGGTAAAGAGCATATAAAGAGTATCCTCTGAGTTTTCCACTTTTTACGGCCACGAGCAAATAACGTTCAGAATTCAATTCTATTTCTGTTTCTATAGGCTTACCGATATAATTAACTCTTCTTGTTACTGTCTTTAATTTTGCTTCTAATGAGTTATCCGGAAACCATTCACCATTCTTATCATTGCAAACAATTATTTTATATTCTCTTTCCTTTGGATTAGTTTTACATTTCAAAACTCTTTCTCGCAAGTGTTCTCGTAAAACACAATCTGTCATCCTTAGAATGAAGAAATACTCATCTCCGTATTTCTGGCTCTTTGCAAAGCACCAATAAAGATAAAATTCTGCTGAACCAAAAATAAAATCCTGAACATTATCTGGCCTTTCCCAAAAAACAGCTAAGCCACATTCTGGACTCTTCAAAGCTTTTGCCAAAACCGGATCCAAACTGTCAGAAAGGTGGGTATTGTGAATAGCGTCAATGCAACATTTAGAGAATGGGTCGGAAATAGCAACCATACCTTCAAAAACAACAAAATTAGTAATCTGACTTATAAGCGACGCATCTGAAACACGTCTTCTTTCAATAATAGCCAGGTCATGATTTGCCAGACTGTCAGAGAATGATTTCCGAATATTAGCATCCTCATCATAGGATTGATAATCTTTGACAATCTTTCTAAAATCTTCTCTGAATACATTTCCAGAAGCACCAAGCTCTCTATCAATATTTATCAGCATATTGCGGCCGTCACTTTTAACCTGTGCGCACAAATTATCATACATATCGCTAACATACTGATAAGCCAAGTAAGTAAAGCCTATAACCGGCGTGAAAACAGCTATCAAAAAGAGTGCTATCAGCTTATTTTTTATAGAAATATAGTGGTTGTGCCGATGAAGTGTCCAGAAATACCCTAGAAAAATAGACAAACCTAGAAATACAATAAAAAAAATGAAAAAAGAGTGCAGTCTGTCTATTTTTATTACGTTGCTTTTTAAAGCCCCTGCAATTTGTATATTTTCATATTGTAAACATTTCCAAACCAACCCCTTGCTGTCTACAGCACCTTCTTTCAGGCTCTTTAAAAAATATTTTGTATAGATTCTTTCATAGCTGTCGATCTGATTCTTCTCTTTACTAGAAACCAAAGACTGTCTAACTCCATTAATATCACGAATAAAACCATCATCAAATTTTGAGGCATATCTTTTAACAATGCAGTTCAATCTTATTTCAAAATCAGGGCTTTCCCAGAAAACCATCATAATTCCTTTTTTTCTATTTTCTGGATGATTCATCCAATAAATATAGCCCTCTTTAGTATTAACTATTATAGGAATCAGCCTGTTACGGTTATCTAAAAAATCTCTAAGTTTAAATTCATTGCCTAAAAAACTCTTGAATTGTTTTTTATTTTTTCTGGCTAGTTCAGTTCTTTCATCGTGATTAGTTCCTAGTGAGTTCCAAAGTTTTCCTGCTAAAAATCTAGATTTTAAATTTATATTACGGGGAGTAACCAAATTACCTTTTTCATCGAAAACATATAAATCAACTTCTTTTTTCAAAAACTCACACAAAGATTCATAATATTTCCAATATTTGTTTAAATCATTCTGGTTTTCTTTGAAAGAAACCCAAGCCCCTCTGCCGACTTTTAATAAAAATGATTCAGGAGCAATTTCACTTTCTATATCGTTTATACCATTTTCTATTTTTGAAGAAAGGTCTGCTATATGTCTGCTTCTTTCTGAGGTTATAATATTATGCCCTAGATATAAAGTAGCTAATAATGGCAATAAAACAAACAGCCCCAATGGCGCTGCATATTTTAAAAAGATAGAGAAAGTATTTTTTAAAGAAAGCTTCATGTAACATCCAAGAAGTTTAGAAATTCCAACTAAGTTATATCATAACACTATTACAGCTTAACAACAATCTACTTTTATAGGAAAAACGCGTTATAAAGAACTTGATATAATCGAAAAAAACTTACATTTGCTATGGTCACATATATTATTTGCCTTTTTTATTTAAACTACGATATAGTTAATTATTAAATAGTCTAATACTTGGAAATTAAACGAAAATAATGAATGTAAGCAAGTTAAAAACCCTGATTCCAATATATATAGTCATTATTTTAATTCCAAGTATTTTTGGTCTTTTACATTATTTATTCATTTTAGATACAGAAGTAGATCACGATATTAACAACATAAAATCTGAACTTTACGGAAGAGCTACAGATTTTATGGTTAAAACGACACCATTAGAGCATTTTAAATCCGATTTTAATGAATTATCAGAAAAAATATTTCCTATAATTGAAAAAATAACTCCTGAAAGCAATTCTAAGAAACTGCTTTCTGAAATTACAAAAGAAATAAATACTTTATCAAAAAAATTAGGAGAAAATATTCGATGCGCCGTCTTCGATAAAGACGCTGATTTGCTTAACCCGCATGATCTTAACGATAAGGAAAGAAGACTATTTCCCTATATCTGGAAAAATATTCACAGAATAAAATATGTTGATTATCCTGACAGACAGTTTGATTTAGACAATATATTCGGCAGACAGTTTAATTATGAAAAACTAATCGGCCGCTCGGAATATTGTATGCAAACCTTCGGTTCAAACAGAGCTGGAATTATTTTTTTTAAAAATGCAAAAGAAAAAAACAGCGGAATAATGGTTTTTGTAGAAATTCAAAGTTCTAACTTAGATATTATTCAATCAGAAGTTAAAGATTATTCAACATTTGAACTGCCGTTAGTTGTTTATGATTCTATCAAGAAACAGAGAATAACTCCTATTACTGGACATGTAGATATTCCTTACGAAAAAACAAATACAGAAGAATTCTTAGAAGGTTTTATCGACAGCAGAGTTTTTTGGCTTGGAATCAAGTTTGACAATTATAAACTTATGATTGGCAAATATATTGGCAGCCAAATAGATAACTATAGCAAAAGCTTTAAACTAGGAATAATAGTTTTTTTCATATTTTTAATTACTATTTCAATTATTTTCTACAAATCATTGTTTTACAGCAAAAATGATGGGCGTTTTATTTCGATTAGATATAAGCTTATTTTTATTTTTCTAATAGCAGTTTATATGCCGATATTGAGTCTACGAGGCGTATCTCATGCTAGTTTAGGAAGCCATAGAATAGCCATAGAAAATAAAGTAAAAAAAAGTATGGTAGATACTTTAAATAAAATTGATTTAGACTATACAAAATATAAAGAGAATGTTCTTGCCAAATTTAGAGAATTAGATAATTATTTAAAAAGTTTTAAAGGGAAAAATCCTCCTACTGAAGCTGAAATAAAGGTTAAACTTAAAGAAATTGAATCAGATGAAGATATTATAAACTGGCTGGATATACGCCATATAAACCAATCACAGATTTATACAACATCAGGAAAAGCAAGTAATGAACGTTTAAAAAAAATAGGCAGAGGCTTATCTATTCTCTGTCTTGATAAATATTGTCCTGAAAAGCTTGAGCATATTGGGATAAAGCCAAACCATTCAGATATGTTAATCGGCGATCTTTTAGAAAATCCTATAGTCGGTTTTTCATCAGTTTTTGAACGACCAAATCAGCTTAATTATTTAAATTTTGAAGGTTCAGGAGTTTACTGGTGGTGGAATTATTACCCTGATTTGGATAATCAGATTGGATTCTGTATTGGAACCTCATTAATAGAGAATAATACCCTTTCTTATTTTAACTCTATAAAAAATAAAAATTACAAATTTGAAGATACACCACTAAAAGTAATTAATTTCTATTATAACAAACAAGAATTCGTTCCAAATATTACTAATCGCAAAGAACTTTTAAACTTCATAAATGTTTCAAATATAAATAAAACAATCGAGTCTGCAAAGATTAATTATAACAATATAGATTATCTTTGCTTGTGTGTTCCCGGAAGTAATTTAAAAGATTCTTTCGGTCTTTGCTTATATCCCTTGTCTGAAATAGATTATCAGATAGAAAAGGTTCGTTCAGCTGTTTATGCTGTAATAATTCTACTTCTTATTATTACTGCTCTTACTGGTTCAATTCTAGCCAAAACCTTTATTATCCCGGTAAAAGAACTAAACAGAGGCCTTGAAGCCTTAAAGAAGCGCGAAACAGATACTATTGTAAAAATAGACAATAAAGACGAATTAGGTCAGCTAGGAAAAGCATTTAATCAAATGACTGCAGAAATCAAAGATATGCTTCTTGCGGGAGCTGTTCAGCAGTGTTTGATTCCAACCGGGAAATACCCAATAGAAGGTTACGACTGCATCATATATAATCAGATGGCAGCAGACGTTGGCGGAGATTATGCAGATATTTTTGAACTTCCTGACGATAAATTATTAATAGTCGTCGGAGATGTTACAGGACACGGAGTTTCCTCCTCTCTTCTCACTGCAATGGTCAAGGCTGCAATATTCAGATTTGCCAATAAAAACACACCGCTTATTGAAATTGCCACGAATACAAGCAATATGATACTAGAACTATTAAAACATAAAAAACTTATGACTTTTTGTGCGGTATCCTTAGACAAAAAAACAGGTGAAATGGCTGTCTGCAACGCTGGTCACCCTTATCCGATAATTAAAGGAAAAGGAACAGGCATAATCAGAACTCTCTCTAATATTGGCTTACCGCTGGGATTATCTAAAAAAAGATGCCAATATACCTTAGAATCTGAATTACTTAAACCCGAAGAAACTCTGCTAATCTATACAGACGGTTTCCACGAAGCCGAAAATGACGAAGGCAAAGAATATGGTTTTGAAAACTTTAAACAACTTGTTGCAAATGCTTCTATAACAGATTCAGAAGATTTAAAAACCCAGTTAATAAAAGCTTTTAATCAATATCATGGCGATAAAGAATTAGCTGATGATATTACTTTTATTATATTAAGACGCAAGACGCTTTAGAATAACTAACGTCACGTCATCATCAGGCTCAGTGCCGTCTTCCCATTTATTGTAATTTTCTAAGAGTCTATTTTTGATTGTTTCAGAATCATCCTGAGCCATTAAAGAAAGGTTTTCCTTAAAACGCTGTAATCCATACTGTTCATCAGTTTTTCCGGTAGCTTCAGTTATGCCATCTGTATAAAAAACAATTGTTTCACCTTTATTAATGGTGTAGTTTTCTGTTTTTATCTTTCTCAATTTCTTTAAAATTCCTATTGGCAGGTTTTCCATCTTTAATTCTGTAATTTGCCCATCTGCAGAAATTTTAATAGGAAAATTATGACCTGCATCTAAAAACACAGCATCACCTGTAGGCAGATTAATTATAGAAGCAAAAAGAGTAATCATCTTTTTTACAGGAGGCTTGCCAAAATAGGTGTTTACAACAGAATTTAAGTCGCCGAACAACTCGATAAGATTTCTTGTTTCTTTGAAACCGTTGTATAAAACCGATTTTGCAATAGCCATAACTAGCGCTGAAGCAACCCCATGACCAGAAACATCACCAATAATAACACAAAGGTTATCTTCATCGAGCATAAAAGCATCAAAATAGTCTCCCCCAACTGCAGAAGCCATTTTATTAGAAAAACTAATTTCATAGCCTTTTAATTTTGGCAATGCACTTGGAAGTAGCGATTCCTGAATACTTTTTGCCAAGTCCATTTCTTTAAGGTCAGTAATCATTTTATTAAAATTAATAGCAAGATTGCCAAATTCATCGTTTTCCAAGGGCTCTATTCTAAAATCAGAATTTCTCTCTTTTATCGCTTTTATTCCTTTTTCGAGGCTTTTTATAGGATAAACAAAAGTCTTAGATAAAAGAAAGCCTATGATTAACGCTGTTACAACAAATAGTATAATGTGAATAATAATATCATTTCTTGCTTCAATAACTTCATCATCAATTTTTTCATGGGGATATAAGGCATAAAACGAATAATCGTTCAATTTAAAACCTCTTACTCCAAAAAGCAGATAAAGTTTTGAGCCAATCTCTATATGGGATTCTTTAGGTTTTCCTGTAAAATACAATCTTTTGGAAAAAGCTTTCAAAGGCTGTTCCAAACTATTATCAGGGAACCACTCATTAGTTTTATTATTATAAGCATATATTAGGAAATTACGTTCCAAAGGGTTTGTCTTACATTTCATCAGACGCTTATGCAGATGCTCCTGCAATACTTTATCCATTGATCTTATAATAAGAAAATACTCTTTTCCATATTTAGAGCTTTCCGCATAATTCCAATATAAATAAAATTGTGTTGCTCCTAATGCGAATTCCTGCACTCTGTCTGGTTTATGCCAAAAAGATGACAATGCACTTTCAGGACTTTTCAATGCATTACGAAGCACAGGGTCAATAGTATTCATGAGATTTGTATTTGACGTTTCGTCAATACAACATTTAGCAAAGGGTTCTGTAACTTCATTCATATTTTCATAAACAGTATAATTAGTAATCTGACTTATTAAAGAAGCGTCTGAAGCTAATCTTCTATCAATTTCAACCAAATCATTACTGACAAGGTTAGCAGCAAAATCTTCTCTTATTGTAGGATTCTCATCATAATGCTGATAGTTTTTTACCATTTTTCTGAATTCTTCAACAAACACATTGCCAGAAGTGCCCAATTCACGGTCTATATCTAATAAAATTTCTCTGCTCTTTTTCCAGATATTAATATGATTATTGTCTTGCAAATCAGTTATAAACTGAAAACCTAGAAAACCAAAACTCGCAACAGGGGTGAAAACAGCAACAAAAAAGAGAGCAATTAATTTTGCTCTTATAGATAAAAAATAATTCTGTTCTCTGACAGTCCATATATATATTGATAACTGCAACAAACCAACAAAAAAAACAATAATAAGCAATAAGTAATTGTAGAATTTATACTTAAAATAATCACTTTTTAAAGCGCCAAAAAGAACCGAATCATGGAACTTTGAATGTCTCCATATTAAGCCTTTAGAATCTATATGCTGCTTATCATTATTAATTTTAAATGTTTCATAATATATTTTCTCATATTCAGGTTTTAATTCCGCGATATTCCTGCCTTCCTGATGATAATATATAGAACCATTATTATTCATTACAAATAATTCATCAAAATCTGAAGAATAACTATTTAAAATTTGCTTAAAACAGAAATCAAAAGAAGGTAACTCCCAGAAAATAATAAGAATTCCTTCCTTTTTCTTGTCAGAGGTAGTCATCCAATAAATATAGCCGGGTTTAGCATTAATAATAATAGGCATCAAACGATTTCGACTCTCTAAGAAACTACCTAATCTGAATTCGCTGCCTAAAAAGCTTTTAAACTGTTTTTTAAACTTTTTAGCAGTATTAGACTTTCCCTCAAATGAATCGTCTATTGTGTTCCAGAGTTTTGATGCAAGAAATCTTGATTTTAAAATATAGTTCTGAGGTGTAACAAGCTTACCGTCAGCATCAAACATATATAAATCAGGTTTAGATTTTAAATATTCACAAAGGTTATTATAATAAACCCAAAAATTATCTTTATTGTTTTCATTTCGTTTATACTCAAACCAGGTACTTTTAGCAATTTTCAGCAAAAATGAACTAGATTCTGTTTCGATTTCTATGTCCCTCAATCCATCCTTTACTTTTTCTGAAATTTCTAGACCTACTCTGCGTGATTCAAGATTAATTATATATTGACCAATATATATAACTGCAAGAAGTGGTATCAATATAAAAAGAACCACTACTACAAAATGCTGTAATATAATAGAATGATTGTTTTTAGAGGTTTCCATTATTGCTATAATACTTTAAATTCTATATTATTTACAACCAATTCATTAAAAGATGAAATTAAGATTTACGGCCTAATCATACGATATAAAGAATATTAACAATAAACAAATCATAAAGGTTAATCAAAAAATGGAATTATCGGAAGAAGCCAACAAAGAAGAACAAAATTTAGCAATAGAAAAAGACAAAATAAAAGGACCATTTGGTTTCTTGAAAAGACTTTATAATTGGGTTTTGTCTTGGGCAGAAAGTAAATGGGCAGTACCTGCTCTTTTTGTTCTTGCCTTTATGGAATCAAGCTTTTTCCCTATTCCGCCAGACGTATTGATGATAGCAATGGCACTGAGCAAATCAGAAAAATCACTCTGGTATGCCACAGTATGTACAATAGGTTCTGTTCTCGGTGCCCTGTTTGGATACGTCATTGGATACTGGTTCTGGTATGCAGTCGGAGACTATTTCTTTACGTATATTCCAGGTTTCACTCACGAACTTTTTGACAAAGTTACCCAGATGTATCAGAAAAACTCATCCTTCATCGTTTTCACATCTGCTTTCACACCTATTCCTTACAAGATTTTCACTATTACAGCAGGTGTTTCTCACGTTACCCTGATGCCTTTCATTATTGCTTCTATTTTGGGAAGAGGCGGTCGTTTCTATCTTGTAGGCCTGCTTTTCAAGTTCTTCGGTCCAAAGGTCAAAGTATTTATAGACAAATACCTGAACATACTCACTATACTTCTAGTGGTAATCTATGTTTTAGCCTTCTATCTCATACCAAAATTAGTCGGAGCAAAGTAAGACTTTAGTGGTGGGTGGTGGCGTTTCGTCATTGCGATAAGGCACAGGATGTGCCTATGCAAGCAAGATGCAGAAGGGTGTGCGAAAACTAATTTTTTAGCCCGAAATAGATTGTATTAATTGTCTACACATTTGTCATAATAAGTATAGCGTATGGGCTTTAGCCCTGAAAGCTATACGTTTATGACAATGTGTAGACATCAAAAAGGATTACTAATTTTACAGTAATTTTCAAGTTTCGCAATGACGAATAAATCGCTGTAAGCGGAAGAGAATAAGGTTGAGCAAGCGACTGTCCGACTCTACACAGAGCCATAAGCTCTTGGCTCTATTCTTCCTTCTGAGAAGTAGGCTTCCTAAGGGTAAAGTAGCAAAGCGAAATAGATAGAATAATAAAAGCGATTAAGCCGCGAATATTACCTGATGGGTGTTCTGAAGCAGAGACTAATTTGCCGTCTGACACGGTTAAATAAGCCTTTTCATATTTGCCGAGAGTTACTTCTTTT
>JAEEGL015266635.1_pt1 | contig 10073 bp, 8 predicted proteins | sample 9134231 | NCBI WGS metagenome assembly JAEEGL01 (sample SAMN16246548, study PRJNA631951) | gut metagenome | biome: gut microbiome; feature: rumen; material: fiber-attached | host: Bos | place: Iran: Karaj | collected 2018-10 | reverse complement strand
TGATGCCTCCCATAAATTCGGCTTCAACACTTTCATCGTGGAGGATGCGCCCGAATCATTTTTGAAAGCAGTTGCAGGACTTATAGACCCGCAGAAAAAACGCATGGCGATCGGCGAAAATTTCATCACGGTCAGAAACGAGGTCGTTGCAAAACAGCACCTTGACGAAGACAAATGGATGCTCGCACAGGGAACACTTTACCCGGACATCATCGAGTCGGGCGGAACGAAAAATTCAAACACAATCAAGACGCACCACAACCGCGTTCAGGGAATACAGGATCTGATTGCGAAGGGTCTGATCGTCGAGCCTGTGAAAGATTTGTACAAGGATGAAGTCCGTGCAATCGGAAAAAAACTGGGGCTTAGCGATGAGCTTGTGATGCGCCATCCGTTTCCGGGACCGGGGCTTTCAATCAACGTTCTGTGCAGCAACGGAAAAATCAGCGAAAAAGATTCCGACGAATTTGAAAAAGCAAGCAAGGAGATTCAGACAATCGAGCTTGACATGTTCTGCGAAAAGTGCCGTGCCGATTTGAAAAAGTCCGTGATTCCGGTGCGCTCCGTCGGTGTGCAGGGTGATTTCAGGACATACCGTTTTCCTTCAACGCTCACATTCAAAAGCGAGGGGGACGGATTCTATCATCTTCCCGAAAAATGGGAGAAACTTGAAAAAGCGTCTTCCACAATCACGAATGCGGCGAAGTACATAAACAGAACTTTGGTCACGCTCTACATAAATCCTGATGCGGACAAAAAAGGCTTTTCAATACAGGAAGGCTATTGCGACAAACGCAGGCTCGACCAGACAAGGGAAGCTGACGCAATCATGCTGGCTGATCTTCACCAGAACGGCTGGTACTCAAAAATCTTCCAGCATCTTACGATAAACATCCCTTACGCCTCATCGCCGGACCACTGCAGCATCATTTTGAGACCGCTCTGCTCCGAGGACGTTATGACAGCAAGATTCGCGCAGCTTCCGCACGATGATCTTATGGCAACCGTCAAAAAGATAGCCGCCCTCGATTTCGTTGACGCAATCTACTACGACCTTACGAACAAGCCGCCTGCAACATTCGGTTGGGAGTAAAAATCAAAGGGCATCCGCTTGGGTGTCCCTTTTTTTGCCTGTTCATGTTCAAATTTTCGTAGATTTCGACAAATTCCACCTTCAAATTTTCGTAAATATTCGAGCAGAGTTAATTTCAGTTTTTTGAATCACATACTTTTAAAACAAAAAACGGTCATTGCGCGAAGTCGAAATGATCCGCACGCTTCATCATAAGCAAGGCATCGTTCATTTTTTTATCCTCTTTTTTGTTTATGAAATTGGAAATCAAAATGCTTGCGACCGTGCTCATGATGTAGCATCCCAAAAACATGAGCCAGTATTTTATTTCGTTTGAAATCCACCTGAAACAAAATCCGAATACGACAAGAAGGACTGTAATCAAACCGAAGCACAAAATATACCTGCACATTCCGCCCATGGATTTAAACAAAACGTCGGACAAAAATAAAAATTTCAAAAGGCAGATGCAGAACGACAGAGCGAACATCTGTACAAGAGATTCAAGTGCGATTCCCGAATTTCCAAGTCTGAAAAGGCTTGAAACTTCACCGGCCTCTTTTCCTATGGCTGCCGTAAGAATCATAAAAATCAAAACGACCGCCGCAGATGTTTCCAAAAAATCTTTTATAAAATCAACAAACCTTTTTTTCATTTCAAACTCCGTGCGCATAGATTTTCGCCTTGAACTCTTCAGCATAAGAGCGCGAGATTATGAGCTGATATCCGTTTTCCAAAGTCACCCTGATCCGCCTGTCGATGTCAGATTTTATGCTTTTTATTTTGTTCAGATTAAGCAGAGTGGATTTGTTCACGCGGACAAAATTACATTCGCCAAGAATGGATTCAAGCTCGTAAAGTCTGTAGGAACTTTCGTAGACATCGCTCTCCGTATAAATGAAAGTGCTCCGCTCCAAAGTTTCGACATACAAAACGGATTTCAAATCAACAAGATGAAGCTCTCCGTTTTTCTTTGCCGAAAGTTTTTTATCCGAAAGACGGAACACGCTTATAAGCCTTTCAAGCTCAGGAGTGATTTCCCTGCACGTAATTGAAAGAGTCGTCTCCTGAACCGATCCATCAGTTTGAATTACAATCTTCATTCTTCTATTATATCACCATTATCAGAATCCGCTAATTTTTTCTTTGCCAATCTTCCGCAGATTTTGACATACAAAAAATAGATTAGGGTCGTGAATGCCGGCGCAACAAATGCGTAGACAACTCCCGTATCTTTTAAAACCAATCCCTGATAGAGCAGAAATGAAACGGCGGAAAGGACATAGAGGATTCCGAGCTTTACAAACAGATTAAATTTTTTTACCAGTGAACAGACGAACACAAGAATGACCGGAACAAAAAACTGTCCCAGAATCTTAATGTCCGCACTTCCTTTTTCAATCGGAACATTCTGCAACAGGGCAAAGACAATCGATACAGCCGCATATCCCATGAAAACAATCACAGCCGAAATGAAAGAGCGGGTTATGAGCTGAGTTTTCTCCGATTTTTTCTCGGACGGATTAAGATGCCTGTAAATCAGCAGGCTGAACAAAAGCGTCTGACTGCATAATTCTGGCAAACCGACAAGATGAAATGCAAGCGGAAGTTTTGAATAGACGGCACCTTCAATGGAACTTGGAGCTGCAGCCGGTGCACCAATGATTCCGATTCCCAAAAAAACAATCCAGAGTTTCAGCCATCCGAATTTTTCCTTGACAAAATCCTTCATGAGAATCAGGACAAGCCCGAACAAAAGTCCCCTGCCAATCTGAACGAAAGGACCTGCCGCACTTGCCATGCCGTCAAAGTCCCTGAAATAATCACAGACAACAGGCTGCTTCCACCACCCGCTGTAATCCATCACCTGCGAGAAAATCATGCCGCAGATAAAATAGGTTATGCAGTGCGCAAAAGCCACGTAAAAAACGAATCCCAAATTTTTGATTGATTTAGACATAAAAAATCTCCTCAAGTTTTACTGATTGCAAGCAAACTTAAGGAGACTATAATGCCGGACAAAGCAAAAGAAAATCCCATTCTGCGCAAGTTGCCGTTTTTATGTGATGACTTGCCGGAGGGACAAAAATCGTGATAGAATCCAATCCAAATGAAAAATCCGTGGGAAGAAATCAGTCTTGATGACTATGAAAGGCACATGGGGCTTGGCTCCGTCATGCAGCTTCAGGCGATGAACGGCATGATGAAAAATCAGTTTGCAGATTATCCGGTGAAAAGCGCAATGGTTCTTGGTGTGGCCGGGGGTAACGGTCTTGAGCATGTTGATCCGGAAAAATATGATGCGGTCTACGGGGTCGACATAAACGCCCAGTATCTGGAGGCCGTGAAAAAGCGGTACGCAAATCTGGATGGAACGCTTGAATGTCTATGCCTTGATTTGACGAAGGACTTTGAAAATCTTCCGTGCGCTGAGCTTCTGATTGCAAATCTTCTGATAGAGTACATCGGATATGAGGTCTTCCAAAAAACCGTGGCCCATGTACGTCCGAAATATGTGTCATGCATAATCCAAATCAATATGGAAGAGACTGAATGGGTTTCGGATTCTCTGTATATTCATGCCTTCGACCGGCTTGATGAAGTCCACCACCAGATGGAGGAAAAATCCCTTTCGGATGCTATGGAAAAAATATCTTACTCACGGACAAAGCGTACGGAACAGAATCTTCCGAACGGAAAAAAACTGCTCCGTCTGGATTTTGTGAGGGAGCCCTGAAGTTTTCCCCCACCCCAATCCATTGTCCTACTTGGACTTCATCGTGTACACGCCGTCCCAAGGCTTTTGTTTTCCGGTTTCGTCCACAGGGAGTCCCTCGGCCAAAAATGCGTCGCAGCGGGCAATCATCTTTTTTTCCATGCTAACTAAATTTTTGTCCTGCTCGTCCATACTGTGCCAGCAGCTGTATGCCTTTTCAAAATATGACTTGGCCTTAAGGAAATCGCCCAGATCCTTTTCACCAGTCGGGGTCTCCCTTCCTTTCAGATACCACTGCATTCCATGGTTGAAGAGTGCTGCAGCCTCAATCTCCTCGCTTTTCATTTCGGACTTGATTCCCTGTATGCTGTAAATCTGCACGGGCTTTTCAACGTTCACGACACGAACGCAGTCAAGCATCCTTGCCACAAGCTTGTCCTTGTTTTCGCCGGAATTCGCCTCAAGCCATGTACTTTCGGATGCCATTATCCAGGAGTCGTAGGCTTTGTTGGTTCCTTCAAGACGGCTTGCAAGGTTCACGTTGTTTCCCATAATCGTGTAGTTGAGCTTTTTCTCGGTTCCCATGTTTCCGACGACCATGTCTCCGGTGTTGATTCCGACACGCGATTTCAAAAGGAACGGGGTTCCGGTCACGGGATGCTCTGGAAGCTCCAGAAGATGCTCGCGGTTGTAGATTTCCTCCACCTGTTTCATCCTGATTCCGGCCACACATGCGTCAAAGGCGTTGTTCGGGTTTTCGATAGGCGCTCCGAAGAACGAAACGATTTCATCGCCTACATATTTGTCAATCGTTCCCCTCTCCTTCATGATTGCATCGGAAAGCACGCCCAGATAGCCGTTAAGGATTTCGACCAGACGCACGGCACCATGGCCCTCACCTTCCTCCCGGTTGATGCATTCGGTGAAAGCGGAGAACGAGCGTACGTCGCTGAACAAAGCCGTCATCCTTCTGTTTGAACCACCGAGTGCAAGGAGCTGCGGGTTCTTGACGATTTCGCTTACGACCTCAGGTGCAACGTAGGCATCGAATCCACGGCGCAGGGTGCTTTTCTGCTTTTCCGATATTAAAAAGTTAAGCGCGACGTTGAACAGGTAGATGACCACCACAAGCAGAACCGATGAGGTGAAAGGAACATAGATTCTGGCCAGAACCATCAGCAGAATGAACACCAAAATCGGTATGAACAGATAGATGAAACCAAAGACAATCTGGCGGGCGGGAGACATTCTTCCAGTCACAAGAAGAACCACAAGCGCAAGGAGGAATGAGAACAGGATTCCGAACCACGGCTCCACATAGACAATGAAGTTTTTCTGTATGATTGTGTTCACGACATTGGCGTGGGTTCCCATGTTGGCGTACCTTTTCTGGAAAGGCGTAACACCAAAGTCTGTACTTGCGGTAGCGGAAAATCCGATTATACAGAAGGCTCCGTCCAGATAATTTTTGAGTGCCTCAAAGTTTTCGTTGTAAAGGAGAGTCTCATCGGCAAGGGCCTGTATATATGAAGAAACCACCTCGTCATCACATTCAAGCTGCGAGAGGCTTTCAACATAGTTCGCAAGTTCAGCGAAATACTCCCTTCTTGACTCAACATAGCTGTCCCACTCACCGCTCTCAAGACCTCCGTCAACAGGGCTTCCGTCTGCGGCAAATCCACGGCAGCGACCAAGCATGTCTTTTCTTGTCGCGGAAATCTCGTTGTACCAGTCAACAAACTGTGATGCGGAACCGACCAGTGCGGCAAGTTCCTCGGGAAGACCTTCGGTGTCCAGCGAATTGATGTCAACAAGGTCGGAGTAGATTGCGGATTCACCGTCGTCAAGGTACTTGAAGTACATCACCTCAAGATGCTTGAAGTTGTTGTCCTGCTCCTGGTATTCCTCGTGCTTCCAATTAATCAGCATACATCCATGGTTGTCCAGCGGGATTCGGATGTCCTCCCTTGTGTCCGAGCCTGGAACCAATGCGCCCTTCAGTGTGAGGGATTTTTTTCCACGGACAATTTCCTGAACATCCAGCTTCCTTATCAACGGTGCGAACGCAAGCTGGCCAACATATTTTCCGTCGTACTTGTTCAGAAGCTCGACCCTGCGCCTTGTTCCGTCACTGTCAACAAAGACGTTGGTGAATCCTGCACCGGCAGCGTGGGATATAATCTTGTTGATTGAGGGGACAAATCCACGGTCGTCCATGACAATCTTTCCGTTGGACACACGCACCAGGTCGGACTCCTGCGCATTGAAAAAATTGTCGGCAGAAATGCGGTCGTCCGGGTCAACCACGTTCTGGAAAAGGAAACGCTGCTTCACGTAATCAATATTATTGTTGAAATCCTCGTCGGCCTTGTCGTCTTCGCTCGCAACATCCTTAAGGTTTATGGCCATGGAGGAACCACCAAAAAGCTGCAGGGCCTGGGCAAATTTCAGGTCGTAGTCGTCAATCAGATATTTTCCAATCTCCTGCTGGATGTCCGCAAGCATGGGTCCGACAACATCAACAAGCTCGTCGGCTGCCTCTATTGCGTCGTCCATTGATTCGGCACCATCGCGGAGATAGTCCTTGTACTGGTCAAAAACGTCAACCAGAATGTTCTGGCCGTTACGGAACAAATCGGACGAAACCTTGTCAACGTCGGTATCCCTCACAGGTCCGGGCTTGGACTCCATGAGGTACTCGATATCAAAAACGGCATCCCTCGCGCCAAGCTCCTTCATCCTCACAAGCACATCGCCAAGAATGTCACGGGTCCAGGGCCACTCTCCGTACACATTGATTGACTCGTCCCCGATGTCCATCAGAACAATGCCATCGTCCGCCTCAGGATTTTTACCTGCGGCAAGAAGTCCATCATAGATGCGGTAGTCAAGTTTCTGGGTAATCTTCAGCGCCTCGATTCCAACACAGACCAGGGCAACCAACACCAGAACCCAGATTGATATATTCCTGATAAACCAGTTTGATTTTTTTGAAGTTTTCATGACAAAAATTATAACACGTGCTATAATTTTACACAAACAAAATGTTTTTAAGAAGTTTTATAAGAGAGGTGTAGCATGAAAAGAATTTTTCCCATGCTTTTTTTGGCGATTCTGACCGCAGTTGGAGCAAGCGCACAGTCCGCCCAGAGAATAACGGAGATTGATGAGGCTGTGGAGATTTCCTACGGCCAGTTCTGTTATCTCATCGGAACATCCACGGCGGAGGTTGATGACAATGCGACCTATCTACAGGCATTCGAGACAATAAGGAAGACAGGCATTTTCCGTTCAGATGTCATGGCGATAGACCCGATTCCACTGTACGACATAGCCCTCCTCTGCTCAAAGACATGGAACATAAAGGGGAGCCTCATGTACATGGCTACAAAATCCGCAAGATACGCGTTCAAGCAGATGCAGGCACTGGAGATGATTCCACTGACCGCAGACCCAATGTCAACGGCAACCGGGCACCAAGTTCTGAACATAATAACCAAGTGCATCGACTACGGTTCGGAGAAATAGGAGGACCCGATGAAAAAGATTGTAAAGACACTTGCCTCGCTCGCATTTATTGGTACATTCGCGGTCAGCCTCCATGCGGTTGATTTCGGTGGACTTCTGAAGAACGACACAAAGTTTACCACACCGACATTCCAGTACGTGGGCCTAAACCAGGTGGATTCGCTTGTCGGATGGATAAAACTTCCAATCACAAAGAACGGAAAAATCTATTTCTCAGCCGAGGCGGACGCCACATTCATGTACACAACTCCAAACCTGAGCGCGAACATGGGCACCGCAAGTTTCCTCGCCAACCTTTCGCTGTGCAAGGTGACTATGTACAACAACGTGTGGAACGGAATCCTCCAGCTCAACCTTGGAAGGTTCTCAAACTCGGACTCAACAGGAAGGGCAATATCCCAGACTCTGGACGGAGCGCAGGTGACATTCAGCTCGAACTATGTCAAGGCAATAGTCTCCGCAGGATACACGGGTCTCACCAACGCACGCTACGACTCAATAATCGAATGCGGTACAACCACATTCCAGGCCGACCCCAACGCAGTCTACCAGCCCAACTCACCATACATAGTTACAGGCATTTCTGCTGCCCTTCCATATCTTTTCGCAAACCAGACTATAGGATTTGAAGGATACGCGACATTTGGAGTCGGTGGAATCTCCGGAAGCAACATCGGTACAAACAGATTCTACGCGACGGCAATGGCCAACGGTCCAATAATCCAGAGCCTGTACTACGCATTCTCAACGACATTCGGAATCAGCGGCGAGGGCAAGGTCGGAAACCTGTCAAAGTTCTCCATTACATACTATCCGCCGGCATTGAATTCGTCAGTATCTGCCGAAGTCCTGTACGCATCCGGGAACAACGGATTCCTTTCTCCGTTCACAGGATTCACAAGGCAGACCGCATATCTCGCTGGAAGCGGGGACACCGAATATTCCGGAATCATCAAGATTGGCGCGACAGGAACAATCAGACCCCTTGAAATGCTTTTTATCAATCTCGGGGCCGATGTGGTATTGTCCTGCATGGACAGTTTCGATTATACTGGATTCCAGTGGCACTCGCAGCTTGACTTCCAGCCGTTCACCGATTTGAAGATTGGATTGTCGGCACAGCAGTTTATTGGCAAGGATTCCTCCAGAAACAACATGGCGTTCGGCCTGAACGTTGTGTTCGCATTCTAGAATCCATGATTTCCATAACCTGTTTAAAGGGTAAGGAGTTTATTATGAAGAAGATTACAAAACTCATTTTATCGGTACTCGCGCTCTCGTTGGTCTCGGCCTCGGTCTGGGCTTTGGACGCAAAAATCACCCAGGTCTCCGGCAAGGTTGAAATCCAGACGGACGGAGCCACATGGAAGACCGCAAAAGTTGGGGACGTGCTCAGGAAAGGCTCGATTATTTCGACAGGATTCAAGTCCAGCGCGACCATAGTGATTGACAGCGCGACCGTGAAACTTGACGCAATGACAAGGATGACCGTTGAAAAACTTGCGTCGAACAGCTCCAAGAACCAGTCGAACCTCTACCTGAACAACGGAAAGGTCTCTGCAGATGTAAAAAAGACCTCCGGAAAAAAGGTTGACTTCAAGGTAAGTTCAGCAGCATCAACAGCGTCCGTGCGTGGAACATCCTTCACATTCTCCGCCGACGGAACCATAACCACAACGGATGGACTTGTAAGCAAGGGACCTGGAAAAGCGGCTGCCGAAATAAAATCCGACGAGGCAGATGGATTTATCCCGGAGGATGGGGAATCCACCGCGACAACCGAGACAAAGGATGTAAGCGGAGCAAGGGAAATACCGGTCTCTGCCGGACAGACAAGCACAACGGACCAGCTCAGCGGAATCCATGCGACACCACAGGAGGAAGACTCCAAGAGAAAGATTTCCGCAAGGGGGCATGGAACGGAATCGATAGCCGACCGCGAACAGGGAACATCGCTATCTCCGGAAAAGGAAGCCGCCCCCGAAATCTCCATCCCGGAGACAAAGACAGGCACGGTCAAGCTCACCATCATATTCGGCAACTAAAACAGTCCGCAAGGATTGTCAAAACAAAATGGGCCTCCGAAGATTTTTTCGGGGGCTTTTTTAAAACCATTTTTAGGGAGGACACATGGTTTCAGCACATCTTTCTGGCAACGAATGGTCGCTTTCAAACACCGGGACAAAAAAAAGACTTGCCAACATTCAGATGAATATCCCGGGCGACATACATTCAGCGTTAATCAGGGCGGACATAATAGCGGACCCATACTTTGCCCGGAACGAAAAGGATGTGCAGTGGGTCGGACAGGAAGCGTGGTCCATAAAGAGGGACTTCGATTTTCACCTGGAGCCAGGCACAAAATCATACCTTGTGATTGAAAGGGCGGACACTTTTTTCACGGTCTGCATCAACGGAAAAAAAGCCGGAAAGGGCGACAACTATTTCAGGACATGGCGATTCGACATAACGCGGCTCCTGCGTGAAGGAAAAAACACAATCAGCGTGGACTTTGAGTCAGCCGAGGCACGCGCAATATCAAGGGCAAAAAGCCTTCCCTACACCATCCCCTGCTCAAAGTACGATATGCATTCGCCAAACAGGAACCTTGTGCGGAAAATACAGTGCCATTCGGGGTGGGACTGGGGTCCCTGCATCATGGCTGTCGGAATCTACGGGGACTTTTTTATTGAGACGGTGAGGAACGGCTACATCCGCTCGGTGACAGTGAACACAGTTCCCTCAAAAAAGGATGCC
>JAEEGL014916662.1_pt1 | contig 10073 bp, 9 predicted proteins | sample 9134231 | NCBI WGS metagenome assembly JAEEGL01 (sample SAMN16246548, study PRJNA631951) | gut metagenome | biome: gut microbiome; feature: rumen; material: fiber-attached | host: Bos | place: Iran: Karaj | collected 2018-10 | reverse complement strand
TTTGATGGCGATCACTTTCTTGGTTTGATTACAAATGGTGATTTGCAGCGGGCCATTATTGCACATATCCCGTTTGACACACCTATTGGAAAAATTGTAACCAGGAAAGGAAAACTGTTTGCTCATGTTGGTGATGATAAGGATAAAATAAAAGAGTGGATGCTAGCTAAGAGGGCAGAACTTATGCCTGTATTGGATACAAACAACCAACTGGTAGATGTGATATTCTGGGATGATGTTCTTTCTGATACAAAAGCTGATGACAACAGACCCAAGATAGATTTGCCAGTTGTCATCATGGCAGGTGGTAAAGGAACTCGTCTGAAGCCCATCACCAACGTCATACCCAAGCCTTTAGTACCAATTGGCGATAAGACGATTCTGGAAACTATCTTGGATCAGTTTGAGAGTATTGGATGCCATAAGTTCTACATGTCTGTAAATTATAAGGCAGATATGATGAAGTATTATCTCAGTCAGTTACCTCACCACTATGATATAGAGTTCTTCATGGAGGACAAACCCCTTGGTACTATTGGTAGCGTGTCATTATTAAAGGGCAAGATAACGACCCCCTTCTTTGTTAGCAACTGTGATAGTATTAATGAGCAGGATTATCGCGATGTTTATGACTATCACGTTAGCAATCATAATGATCTCACTATTGTAACGATGGTGAAGAGCTTCAAGATTCCCTACGGCGTGATAGAGACGGGTGAGGATGGTCTCATGGTTGCATTGAGCGAGAAACCAGAGCTGACCTATCAGGTAAATACGGGTGTGTATATACTCAATCCCAGCTGCATTGAAGAAATTCCCGAAGGTGAGTTTTTCCATATCACCCACCTGATGGAAAAGATCAAGGCTCGTGGAGGCCGTGTGGGCTGTTTCCCTGTAAGTGAGCATGCTTGGAAAGATATGGGAGAATGGCCAGAGTATTTAAAAATGATTAAAGTGCTGTGAACGGTATGAATTTATTTAAGGGTTTGAGGCAGTTGGCGAGCCGCATCTATTATGTAATGAAACCTCTTCCATTGTACCCAAATGTTCATAAGACTGCATTCCTCGCTAAAGATGCAAGAGTGTATTCTCCTAATTATTTGTATATGGAAGAAGATACGAGCATCCCGGAAGGGGCAGTAATTATGAATGGAAAATTAGGAAAGTTTATAATGAAAAAATGGTCTTTCTCTTCAATTGATTTATTGGTAATTTGTGGCAACCATATGCCTGTTATTGGTATTCCGCTTATCAAAGTAACAAATGAGATAAAAGCTCGTTTGGATACAAATCATAAGTTTTCAAATGATGTAATAGTAGATGAAGATGTTTGGATTGGTGCAAGAGTAACATTGTTGCCAGGTGTTCATGTAGGACGAGGGTCTATTGTTGCTGCAGGGTCGGTTGTGTCTAAGGATGTCCCTGCTTATGCAATAGTAGGAGGTACACCAGCCCACTTTATAAAATGGAAGTGGACAATTGATGAGATTTTGAAGCATGAGAAAGAAGTTTATAATGAGGATGAACGAATTTCAAAGTCAGAACTTATCAGTATGTTTAAAAAAAGAATAAAAGAATGAGACGGATATTAATTGTTTCGCATTGCTCGAAAAGGGGGGAATCCCTTGGTTTAATTGGAAAATTTCTTACAGGATTCTCAGGGCTCGATAAAAACGAGTATGTAATTGACCTTTGTGATACTAACTACTTTCAGGAACATGATTCATCCCAGTATCCAGTTAATGAATACTATGGCATAAAGAAAGGATGGATTGATAAAGTCGTTCTAAAAGTTCCAAAACTTAGGAGTGTTGTGTCTGTCCGAAAAGCATTGGCATTAATCAATAATGCCATAAATAAGTACTTTTATGATTTAGTTGTTGTGTATAGTGTCCCAGCTTATACTTATAAAATTATAGAATTCGCACATTCAAAAGGATCAAAGACCATTTTAATTCCCTGGGGCGCAAATGATATTATAAACCGGCCAGAACTTGATCGGGAATTACAGATAGCTTTCGATAATACTGATTATGTGAGTGGTATAGAGGGTTCAAATTGTTCTATTGTAATGCAGAATAAGTTTAAAGTACCACTGCCAAAATTCAAATACAAAAAGCCATATTTGCGGAGTGTAGAAGAAATAATTAGGGTAAAAGAGAAATATGACAGGGAAGGATGTGCAAGAAAATTAAACATTCCGCTATCATCGTGTTATATTATTTGTGGTTATAATGCATTTCCGGTGATGTTACATGAATATATAATTGATTCTCTCGCAAAAGTAAAAGAATTGTTGCCATCAGATTATGTTTTAGTTTTTCCCATGACATACCCTCGTGACAAGGTCTATACTAATAAAGTTAAAGAAAAATGTGCATCATTGGGTTTGAATGCTGTGTTTTTTACTAGCTTTTTAACGAATGAACAAGTTGCTTGTCTTCATTTGCTTTCAAATTATTTTATTAATATTCAATATGCAGATGCAGGGAATGCTTTTCAAATTGAGGAATTGTTTTGTGGTAGTCAGACAATAACTGGAAAATGGTTAAGATATTCTCAATTTGAAAAATTTGGTATTCCATATTATCAATTAGAAAAGTTAGAAGAGTTACCTTCTCTCCTTAAACGCATTTTTTCAAAAGAAATACTGCCAGTTATAGTTCCGGAGGCTTTGAAAAATTTGTATTACGTTCCAGCAAACTTCAAGAGAAGTGATTATTGGAAACAATTGATTGATTCTATTTAGACTTTATGGCAAAAAATACATCATTATCTAACTCTTTTCTAAATTTAAGCAGAATCCTATATATTACCCTCTCTCTTCAGTGCTTCATTGATATAGGGCCTAATGTGTTGATTTCGTGGGGGATTTGGTTGCTGGCGGAGTTCTTTTTTAATGGAGAACATTTAAGTCACGTCATTCGTTATCGCCAGTATTCATACCTTCTCCTATTTTTAGTTTATTTATTGATAGCATTATTTATTTCAGGTTCTTCATCTGTTATAAATAATATAGCTGCATTTCTTGAAGTGGTGTCCCCGTTATTAATGTATGATTTGTGCGTAAAGGAGAATAATAAATCTTCAAAAGAATTAATTATTTGTTATACAGTAGTTTGTGTGCTCAACTGTTTCTATTCATACTATTTTTTAGATGTATATGGATTGTCAAGTATGAGGAAATTTATGAGCGTAGAAAACCTTTTTGAGGATTCTTTCCTATTAAGGAATAGTTTCAAATTTACCTCTGGATTGTCTTTAATAGTTCCCGTATATGTTTATCTATATTTTCAAAACAAATGGAAAGAAAGGCCAAAATTAAAAATAACATTATTGTTTTTAATAGTTTTGTTTGCATATACGGTATTCAAGGCACAATTTGTGACAGCCATTTTGATTATGTTTTTGGGCTCTTTGATGGCATTAGGTTATAAAAATAAAATGTGGTTTTTCATAGGAGGCCTTACAGTAATAATTGTAATTTTAATTTTACCTTCAATTATTGGTGCATTAAATAATGGCAGCAGAAATAATACGGTAGTTGTTAATAGGTTGGAAGAAATTAACTCAACAATATGGGGACAAGGGAGGGATACTGAAGATTTGAACACACGCAGTGAATTGTCTTCAAATTCCTTTAATACATTCATCAATAATCCTATATTTGGTGTCTCACTAACCAAGAGTTCAAATTTGACGTACAATGATGTTGGTAATCATGCATCCTGGGTTGATTTGTTAGCTAAATATGGATTATTTGCTCTTCTTCTTTTTATAACGATGTATTTACATATAAAAAAACAAATGAAAGTATATTACCTGTCTTTGGTTCCATTACTGTTTGTAATTTTAGGGTTTTTAAACCCACTTTGGTTTTTCCAAGTGATGAGTGTTGCTTTCTTATACTCCCCTTTATTATTAAAGGAAGCAGCAAAATTAAGATCTTAATCAAATAAGAACACGTTAAATGGAAACACGATAAGAAATGGTTCTGTTATAGGGATTAGTAGTGTTGTTTTAAAGATGGTTATGAAAACATATAATAACTTCAGGCAATTTGGCTAAAACTAAGATTAATAATGAAAATAGCAATATTACTTACATGTCATAATAGACGAGAAAAGACAGTAAAGTGTTTGTCTTCACTAAAGAATACACTTTTGTTATTCAAGAAGAATCACCAGTCTGATGATATTGAAATAGAAATTTTCCTAACTGACGATGGTTGCAACGATGGAACAACAGAAAGTACGCAGAATGTTGTGGATTACTGCCCCTTGCATATTCTGAAAGGGGATGGGAATCTTTTTTGGGCCGGTGGTATGCGATTCTGCTGGCGGGAAGCAATGAAACGTCACTCAGAATGGGATTACTATCTGCTTATCAACGACGATACAGAGATGATGGAGAATCTGTTTGAGGAATTGTTCTTTGCCGAGAAATACGCTATGGAGCATTATGAACAGGAAGGCATGGTAAGCGGTATTACTTGTGCGACAGATGATTCAACTAAACTGACTTATGGGGGTGATGTCTGGTCAAACCGTTTACTTGGAACGACTCGACGATTAAAACCAAATGGTGAGCCTCAAATGTGTGATTTTACAAATGCTAATATACTTCTTGTTCCAACAAAGGTAGTTGACAAAATAGGAATCTTTTTTGATGGTTTCCATCACGGTAAAGCAGATTATGATTATAGTAATACTGCAAGGCAAGCCGGAATCCCAGTCGTTTTGACAGCTAATTTCTGCGGACGTTGTGATTGGGACCATATTGATGAAAGAGGTGTTGCAAGAAAAGTCTCCGCTATGAGCCTCAAGGAAAGAAAGGAGTACTTTAGTAGTCCGATTCACTCAATTAAAGATTATTTATTACTTGTAAAGCGTACAACACCTATGCGTTATCCTATGGCTTTATTTGGTAGGATGCTTAACTTGTACTTCCCCAAGTTTTACTATAGATTAAGTCTGAAAAGGTTTTAGTTATTGCAATAAAATGTTGTATGAAAAGGCTGTATCATTTCTTTGCTGTTGCTTTACCAACTATGTGGTGGTGTATGCGGAGTGGACTAAGTTATCAAAAGACTTGGAGATTGAAGGGGAAAGTACATATTATTAAACATAGTTGGATTATGCGTTTGCTTCTACATACTGAAAACGGGAAACTCAAAATTGGTAGTGGATTCAAGTGTAATAACAAAATTGAGAGTAATTCAATAGGGTTGATTCAACCCTGTATTTTCAATATTTCTTATCCTGGTAGCTGTTTGACAATAGGGGATAATGTGGGCATATCAGGTAGTTCTATCTGTGTAAGAAAGAGTGTGACTATTGGTAACAATGTATTAATAGGTTCTGGTTGCCTAATTACAGATAGTGATGCTCACCCCATTGATTGGCTGGCACGACGTGAGAATCGTGAAGATAAGGTTCGTTGTGCTCCAGTTATTATTGGTGATGATGTGTTCATTGGAGCTAGAAGTATAATACTGAAAGGAGTTAAAATTGGTGACCGTTCTGTAATTGGTGCTGGTTCTGTTGTTGTGAAGGATGTTCCTGCCGACTGTATTGTTTCAGGAAATCCGGCAAAGGTCGTAAGGTGTCTAAATAATTAATCGAGTAAGTTATTAATAATGAAACTCTGCATACTTTATAATTTCGCCCAGCATTACCGATCTGAGATATTTCAGCTGCTAGACAAGGAGTACGACTGTGATTTCTATTTTGGTGACAAGTATCTTGATGTTAAGAAAATGGACTATTCCCTACTAAACGGTAAGGTGACGGAGGTGCATAATGGAAAGCTTGGCCCTTTCTTATATCAGACTAAGGTGCTGTCGCTTCTGGGAAAGTACAATACCTTCTTGATGATAGGAGAAACCCACAGTATAACGACATGGCTGTTTATGTTTCTTTCCAAGCTCTATAAAAACAAACGTATATTTTTTTGGTGCCATGGCTGGTATGGTAAAGAAACCAAGGCAGAGAGTTTCTTAAAACATATTTTGGATAAAATGCCAACAGGCTTATTTTTATATGGTAATTATGCGAAACAATTGATGATAAAAGAAGGGTTTGATGAAAGCACACTTCATGTAATCCATAACTCACTGTCTTATTCTAAACAACTTGAAGTCAGGAAGACATTAAAAAGTACGGATGTTTATACAGGGCATTTCAAAAACGACAATAAAAATCTGATGTTTGTGGGACGCTTGGATCCTGTCAAGAAACTGGATATGATTTTAAGAGCTATTAAACAGTCTGAAGAGAAGGGATTTAAGTACAATATGACATATATCGGTGGTGGACAAGAGAAAGAAAAACTGGAAACTCTGACAAAAGAATTAGGCCTTGAAGAAAGAGTGTGGTTTTATGGACCATGCTACGACGAAGCGATTTTGGGTAATTTTATTTATAACGCAGACTTATGCGTTGCTCCTGGCAATATTGGTCTTACGGCCATGCATACACTTGTGTTTGGAACACCAGCAATGACACATAACTGTTTCAAATGGCAGATGCCTGAGTTTGAAGCAATCAAACCGGGAGTGACGGGTGATTTCTTCGAGATGGACAATGTGGAGTCATTGTCACAAACCATCGACAAATGGTTTGTTGAGAATGGGGACAAACGAGAGGAAGTAAGGTTAGCTTGCATGAAAGAGATTGATGAGAGCTGGACACCTGAGTTCCAAATGAACGTTTTCAAACAATATTTACGGTAAGATGGTACCATTAAAGTATCTATACGGCAAGTTCTTCAAGAAGATCCTTCGTGGGAAATGTGTGATAAATAGCTCTATACACAAGACCGCGAAGATCAATTCTGGAGCGACGATTGTTGACTCAATAATTGGTCGTTACACATATACTTGTTATGATGATGAGATAGTAAACTGCGAGATAGGACAATTTTGCAGTATCTCTGATGAGGTCGTAATAGGTGGTGCTGAACATCCAATAGCTTGGGTTTCGACATCTCCAGTATTTCAGAACGTGAAGCATAGTGGGCCAAAAAGAAAGTTCTCGGAGTTTGATTTCGAGGGAATAAAAAAGACAGTTATAGGGAATGATGTATGGATTGGACGAAGGGCTATCATTAAAGCTGGAGTGACAGTTGGTGATGGTGCTGTGATAGGTAGTGGTTCTGTGGTAACTAAGGATATTCCGCCTTACGCAATCGTAGGCGGTGTGCCAGCAAAAGTAATCAAGTTCCGATTTGATGCAGCTACGATTGAAGGATTGTTGAAATCGAGATGGTGGGATCTGTCGGATGAGAAGTTACAAAGCATTGCTCACTTGATTAATAAGCCAACTGAATTTTTGAAGGCGCTTTCATCCAAGTAAGATATTTCTATGAGGAAGGGTAAAGTTATAGGTGTTTCAGGTTATGACCAAATTATTAGTCACGGGTATGTACTAAAAAATACTTGTGATAAATATTTGGTTGAAGATAAAAAGTATGGTTTGTTCTCACGCTTTACTATTACTCGCCGTTTCTTCCGTGCAGAGATAACCGGTTTCTTTGACCTTCCTAATGGAGAACACGTTGCAATAGCAAAAAAGGGTCTATTTCTTCAGGACAAAGATTCTAAGACCTTCGTAAAGTGCTTCACTATGCTTAGAGGTTCAAAACCATTAAACATTTGTATTTCGCCATCAGGAAATATCTACTTTGGTGAGTACTTTCAGAACACGGATAAGCAAGCTGTGAATATCTATTGTTCTAAAGACAATGCACAGACATGGAACATCGTTTATACATTTAAGGCAGGGAACATTAATCATATTCATGGATTGTTCTTTGACAAATACACAAACCGAATCTGGGTAGCAACAGGAGATAGAGAGAACGAATGCATCATAGGATATACGGAAGATGAATTCAAGACGTTTGTAGAGGTTTTCCGAGGTGGGCAGGAATACCGGACTTGCCAACTTTTCTTTTATAAGGACTTCATTGTTTTTGGAACGGATACTCAGTACCAGCAGAATGTTATTAAGAAGTTTGATCGCAAGACATTGGAGATAATTGAACTTCAAAAGGTGCAAGGCTCTGTAATCAAAGGTGGTCAAGTGGGTGATGTGGCGTTTATTTCCACTACTGTAGAACCATCTGATGTAAATACTGATAAATGGGCTCACCTTTGGGTGACGAAAGATGGTCTTCATTGGGAAGAAAGATATAAAGCAAAGAAAGATTGGCTACCTGCAACTTTATTTCAGTTTGGAACATTTGAGTTTCCACAATACTACGGCATAGATAAGCTGGATCGTTTGTATTTTAGCGGGCGTGCGTTGAAAGGACTTGACGGGAAATCAACATACATTGATTTATGAGAATACTATTAGTAACACAATACTTTTATCCAGAGGTGTTTAAGAGCAACGATCTTGCTTTTGAATTGGTGAAGCGAGGACATCAGGTAGATGCTTTGGTGGGTATTCCTAACTATCCTGAAGGTAAATACTTCAAGGGGTATGGGATATTCAAGAAACGTCATGAAGTAGTGAATGGAGTTAACGTGTATCGTGTATTCCAAACTCCACGAGGTAAGGGCGGTTGGCGTTTGCCTGTCAACTATTTCAGTTTCGTTATATTTGGATGTTTGAGAGTACTATTCCAATTTGCTTGGAAGAAGAGATATGACTGTATCATAGGTCATGAACCGTCTCCTATATTTCAGGCATATCCGGCATTACTACTGAGAAAACTTCGCAAGACTCCGTTCTATTACTGGATTATGGACTTGTGGCCTGATGCCATGAAATCGGGAGGTGGTGTGAAGAACGAGAAGATCCTAAATACCGTCGATAAGATGGTAAAGAACATCTATAAACAGACAGATAAGATTCTTATAACCAGTAAGCGATTCCGTGAACCGATAGCAGCCAAAGGGAATTTTGCTAATAAGATTATCTATTTCCCGAACTGGAGTGATGATATTCTTCAGATGGATGATTCATACGAGATTCCTCAGCTGCCAGAAGGATTTAAGATCATGATAGCAGGTAATTTGGGTAAGTCACAAAATCTGGAAGCTGTAACGGAAGTTATGGTAGGGCTGAAGGATGTGCCAGAAGTAAAATGGGTGTTTGTAGGTGGAGGCTCTCGTAAAGAGTGGTTAGAAGAGTTTATCAATGAAAATGGATTAGAAGACAGAGCAGTATGCTTAGGTCAATATCCATTTAAGGCAATGCCTGCATTCTATAAGCAAGCTGATGCGATGTTGGTGACACTCAGAGCTGGTTTCCCGCATCTTGAAGCAGTCGTTCCTGCCAGATTACAGTCTTATATGTCAGCAGGTCGACCAGTTCTTGCTATGATTGGTTGCGGTGGTGCAGATATTATTGAAGAGAGTCAGTGTGGTTATGCTGTACCAGCTGGAGATTCCAAAGCCCTTATTTCTGTCATCAAAGAGAAAGTATTAACGGATAAGGAAGGTTTTAAGAAGATGGGCGATAACGGAAGAGAGTATTATAATAAACACTTTCGAATGGATAAATGTATCGATAACTTAGAAAGAATAATCGGTGCTAAGAAATAAAGATTTAGTGAAATGAGTCAAAAAAAAAAGCTAAGTACAACATTCAAGTTGCTACGCGCTCTCGGTTTTAACTATTCCGAGGAGGAGTATGGTGATGTGAGTTTGTGGCGTGTAATATGGCAGTTCTTCCATAATATCCGACAGAAACATCGCCAAAATATGATGGATTGGGCTATTCTGGAACCCTTTGCACCAAGAAAACTCCGTCCAAGATTGATGAGGAAAATGGGATGTCATGTAGGTGAAGGGTGTTTTATTGGTGACCATGTGCGCATAGATCAAGGTCACGCTGATATGATTACGCTTGAAGATGGTGTGAGTGTAGCAAGTGGAACCCGTCTGCTATGCCACCAAAGAGATTTCAAGGATTACTTTGTTGGGAGTGATTATAATAAACTTGGTTATATTATTAAGCCTATTGTGCTAAAGAAAGGATGTCTGGTTGGCATGGAGAGTTTTGTGATGCCCGGTGTTACGGTCGGTGAAGGTGCCATTGTTGGTGCCGGTTCGCTTGTGA
>JAEEGL014768166.1_pt1 | contig 10073 bp, 9 predicted proteins | sample 9134231 | NCBI WGS metagenome assembly JAEEGL01 (sample SAMN16246548, study PRJNA631951) | gut metagenome | biome: gut microbiome; feature: rumen; material: fiber-attached | host: Bos | place: Iran: Karaj | collected 2018-10 | reverse complement strand
GACGCGCTCAATCAGGGCGGCATCGAGATTCCGTTCCCGCAAGCCGACATCCACATCCGGCAGGAGTGACATAAGTGCTCAATTGAAAGACAAAAGAACATAAGAACAAGAGTTTTTTACACAAGCCTTTTGTCCTTATGTACTTCTGTCTTAAGAGAGGCGGAAGACAATGCGTTGGCGGCCGTCTTGCCAGCGGGTGCTTGTAATGCGGAATTGCCCAATCTGAGCCGTGTGCTCGACATGGGCACCCGCACACAGGCACTCGTCATAGTCGCCGACATGGACGATACGAACGGTCTGCGTTGCCCCCTCGGGCAGTCGCTCGAGGTTGAAGCGGTCGGCGACCTCGCTCTGCTGGGCATACTCCTCGGTCACGGGCAGATCTGCCGCAATCACCTCATTTACCTTTGCCTCGATGGCGCGCACCTCTTCTTCGGTGAGTGCGCGGTCGAGGGCATAGTCCAGTTTCGACTTGGTGCGCTCGACATGAGCGGTGACATGACGTCCGCACCCTATCATCCGCACCATCGTTGCGTTTAGGATATGCTCCGCCGTGTGCATGGGCGGGTATTCCTGCTTGTTGTGTTCGTTCAGTTGCATTATTTCTGAGAATATAGTGTTGCAAAGGTAGTTATTTTTAATTAAGAATTAAGAATTAAGAATTAAGAATTTAAAAAGATTGCTTCTCCCAACATCCGACGTAGCAGATTGACAAAAAAGACCGCCCTGTCTTCACGACAGAACGGTCACCAACCATATGAATCAAACTACTACTCTCTTTCTATTATAAAGTTATTCTTTCAATTAATAATGTTGTCAACGCAAGACCTTACGGGTCGTGGTTGTTCCGTTAGCATAGCGCGTGACCATGATGTTCAGTCCGCTGTAGGGCTTGCTGCTGGGCGCACCCATCACGTTGTAATAGGTCACCGATGTTACATGCACATCAGCCGGTGTAAGTGACAGGCCAGTGATGACACCTTCGCCAGTAAAGTTGACGTCAATTCGTTTCTCAGCGAGGAAATAGTCTTTTCCGCTGGCACTTTCTCTCTTAGGTCCATCAATCTGCTCAGCCTCTCCGTCTTGATCGATATTGGTGGCATAAAGTCTTGCAATGTAGGTCACATCCTTCTTTTGTCCTTCGTCCACAGCCTTGTCGACGAAGAAGTCGCGCAGTGCCACCATTCCGTTCTGATTGTGTTCTGGATAAGTGCTTTGGATGGGCGAGTAAAGTGCAGCATCCTCGGCGTAACCATATACCTGTCCGAAGTGTTCTCCGGTTTGGTCGGGCAAAGTATTGAGCAACGTTTCGGTACCGTCGTCATTCAATCGCCACACGCGGTAATAAAACACGTTCTTGATATCCTGTGGCAACAGGGGCTTGAGGTTCAGTTCTACGCCAAATGCCATGGCATCCTCTCCATTCAGTGGGAACGGGTCAGTCCTCATCACGCCGTTGTCAGGAACAATCAGTTCCACATCGGGATAAGCCATCCGCTTGATGTCGCAACCATAGGTGTTGGGCTTCTGCTGGTTACCACCATATAATGTCAGAATCATCGGGACATACAAGTTGGGCTTGAGACCCACCAAAGCATTATTGTCGGCGACAGTAATGGGCTCTTGATCACCGGGAGCTAGTGGGGACAGGTTATCGAGCAACACGTTCAGTTCCATCTTGGGAGTAGTGTCGGCAATGTAGACGTGATACTCGCCACTGTTGTTGAAGTGCTCAGCCTTGCTGACTTTGAATTCCTCGACAGGTTTTGACTCAGAGATCCGGAACACATCATACTCAATAAGGTTGGCGGCTGGGTCATATTGTGCCGTGTAGGTAATCTCGCTAGCTGGCTGTGCGTTTAAGCCGCGATTGTTGTCGTTTATAACCTCCTCAAGCGTGAACTGTTTTCCGTTGACCTCGTTGGTGGTCTTGTAGACGGGCACATGCAGTGCGTTACTGATTACAGTGACTTCTTCGTTGCTTGCGCCCATCTCAAAGAGATAGGTGTACTCTGCCTCGTGGTCGTTGTACTGTGTCAACACCTTGAATCGGTCAACGATGGTGACAGCCGACTGGTCGAAGCTCTCGATAGTGCCAGTGCGAATGGGGTTCTGGCTCTCAGGTGTTCCACCAAAGAGTCCGATGTATCGGGTCTCTTGCTGTGACAGTCCATCGCCTCCCTGGTCTCCACCATAGGTTACCTGGTAGTTATAGCCTGGCAGGTCGTTTCCTCTCGGTGTGAACTTGAGGTGTGCCACGGTCACCTTCCTTCCCTCGGTGTCGGTGCGAGTAATGTCGTACTCACCACTGTAGTCGTGGATCTTATTGAAGTCTTCCTCGGTCGAGGGGTGTATAATCAACGTATTGCGATAGTAGTTGTTCTCCTCGTTCACGTCATAGAAACTGCGGAACTCAACAGCTTGAGTAAAGAACGCCTTTCCCAGTGGCGGAATCACCACTGTTCGCACAGGACTCGTGGCAGTGATTGTGATGAGTGGATCTCCATTGGCATCGAGGTGCACCGTCGTGCCGTCTGCCTCATAGTTGATGGGCTGGGCTGTGATGACATAGCTGAAAGACTGCGGCTGGTCGGTCTGTTTCACCAGATAGCTGTGGGTCTTGACTCGTACCATTCCGTTCTCATCTTTCTCTACTTTTTGATCTTCACCTACCACTACTTCGTCAATCGGCGTGCGTACGCCAGTCACTGGGTCAACGATATAGACATAGAAGTGCTCGGGGACATCTGCACCTAGTTTGTCATGGGTGAACGAGGTGCTCCAGTCGAGTGTGACACGGAAATATTCCGAGACCTCCGAAGGTCTAGCATGCGCTTCGAGGTTTGCGGTGTACATCAGCACCTTGGGCATGACGTCCCACACCTCATGACCTGTGGTATCCGATTTGCCGTAGTTGGTATAGAACTTACCCTGGTCATCATAATGGTGAATATCATCACCTTCGGAACCCGTACCTGGTTCTCTGAGGTCACCCAGGAATCGTCTGTCGGGGACAAACAATGCCAGGTTGTCCAAGCTGTATGCCTCACCAGCTCCCGAGATGGTAAACCAGTGTCCACCTTTTCCGTCCATATGATTGTCGGTGATGGTCACCACATCGGTACAGTCATGATAGCAATAGTACTGCTGCCCTCCACGCATAGCCTGGATGAAGTCGTAAGTTGCTCCACTGGAATTGGGCTTGACGGGGCTGATTTGCTCAAACAGTCGATAGAGCGGCCTCTGTGAACATCCACGTGGCTTTCCCTTCGAGATGAAGAAGAAGCGGTTTGTTGCCGTTCCGTCAATCGAGAAGAGGTAACCCGGGTTAGCTTGGTCATGTACGCGTGTGAAATCGGTCACGACTTGCACCGACTGGTAAGCCTTTTCAATCACCTCACTCGGTTCTTCCTGGCTAAGTCCAAATGGGCCGTCATAACTTTCCTTTACCTGGACGAGCATCATGGTCATGCCATCTTGGTAGGGATTCACAATGTGTGAGCCATCGCGTTTCCAAGTGTTAAATTTAGGGGCACCGCCACCGCCGCTACCGTCATTTTTGTGAGGCTGGTAGTTGTAGTCATAGTCCATGAGTCGGCCTTTGCGGTCGGTGTAGTCATAGGCGTAGTGTATGCCTGGGATGTTGGGGTCGGTATACACTTTCTTGAGCAGCGCGATGATTTGGTCGGTCGATCGTGCTGCATCGGTCAGATGGGCCGTTTTTTGCTGGCCATTCTCTGTATAGGTGTAATCTAATTGGGTTGACGTATAGTCAAACCATGTAACCTTTTGTGACGAGTTCGATTGAGTCGGCTCATCATTCTGCGCCACGACCGTGAACATCGCAGCTACCAACATCAACGTGAACAAAATGCTTCTCATCAGCCTAAAATTCTATCAATTAGTCTAAATTTCCCTTAAACCAAAGTTTGTTTTGCATACAAACTCATGATTCTGGCGGCAAAATTACTACGGCCATTTTATACCACCAAATTATTTTACTTTTTTTAATAATTAACAATATATATTTAGGTTTTATATGCCATTTTTAGTAGTTTTTGCCCCCATATTTAAAGGTTAGCAATATTTTTTCAGAGTATTGGCTCACATATCGCGATTAGGGCATGAAAAAAGACCGGAAGTTCTTGCGAAACTTCCGGAGTCACATTTAATCCGAATGGGTTCTTATTTTCCCAGCATACGGTTGACGAGGATATTCACATCAGTGATGTCGGTGACATAGTCTCCATTGACATCGGATGCGCCATTTTTGGCCTTGCCCAACATGACATTAATCACGGCATTGATGTCTGAGATGTCCACCTCGCCGTCATGAGTGACATCCAGCGTCTTAAAACCCACCGGCAGGGTGTAGTCCTCGCTGTCGACCTTTTGATATACACGCACAAAGTCTACCATCAGCGCGCGCTCATCATTGGCCAAGGCGGTAATACCCTCAACATTGAATATTCCCGGAAAGTTCCCTCCGATGGCCAGGTTGAACAGGATGAAGAACTGCTTGTGGAAGTACCGTCCCGGCGAGTTCTGTTGCGAAGTGTCGTCGATGTTCATGACATAATAAGGTTCGACATCGGGATACTTGTCAACATCGAGGTACATCGCCACCTTCTGTTCGTCCCAGATGAGCGTGAACAGGTGGAATTCTCCATCCTGCATGCTGTAGTCGTTGGTCGATGATCGGGCATAGTTGGGATGTCCACCATTTGCCCACGGTCCCCAGTGGCATGCGCCGTTGAAGAACCGGTCTTGCGTGCCGTGCTGAATGCCGTAACTGTTTCCCATCTCCATGATGTCAATCTCTCCGCAGTTGGGCCATCCGGTGCCAGTGGCCATGTCGTTGCCCATCATCCAGAAGGCGGGCCACAGTCCGTTGGCGGTCTGCGGTATGCAGATGCTCGCCTCGACCTTGCCGTGCTTGAACGCGGCCTTGCCCATCGAGTTGATGCGCCCTGAGGTAAAGTTCTTGCCCAGGTAGTTTTCTTTCTTGGCGGTGAGCAGCAGGCATCCGTCCTGCACCGATACGTTCTCGGCACGGTAGTATTGCAGCTCATTGTTTCCACCCCCGTTGCCGTTGACTTCGATGTTCCACACACGCGAGTCAAGCTCTGTGCCGTCGAAGTCGTCACAAAACACCAATCGATAGTCCTGTGCCATTGCGCCTAATGTTGTCATGGCCACAGCCATGAGCGTTGTAAGAATCGCTTGTTTCATCTTTTATAGCATTGAAAATTACTGTACTTATGCCGTAGGTTATTTGGCATCTGCAAACTTGTTGGGATAGTCGATGTGAACGCGCGGCCGTCGCAAGGCGCGAATTATTAACCAGATACCCAAAACAACAAACGGCATGCTCAGCAACTGCCCCTGGTCAATACCCCACGTCTGACGCATGGCGATTTCCCACGGCTCCTGCACGTTCTTGATATACTCGATAAAGAATCGCGGCACGAAGATTCCTAGCATGAACACGCCGAAGATAAGCCCGGGTCGCTCCTGCGCGTTACGCCGCCAGTAGAGCCACATGCACACGCCAAAGGTAACCAGGTAGCACAGTGCCTCATAAATCTGTGTGGGATGGCAGGGTTGGGTGAACACCGGCTCGGCTCCTCCCATCCATTGGTGCAGGTTCTGCACGAAACAGAATCCCCAAGGCAAATCGGTCACGGCACCGTAAATCTCATGATTCATCAAATTGCCCAAGCGGATGAGCGCCGCGACGAGCCCCACAGGCACCACCAAGCGGTCGAAGGTCCACAGCATGCCGCGCTTGGTGACATAACGGCTATATAGCCACACTGCGACCATAATGCCAGCCGTACCTCCATGGCTGGCCAGTCCGCCCTCCCAAATCTTGACGATGTCGCCCAGATGGTCTTTATAGTAAGCCCAGTCATAGAAGAACACATGCCCCAACCTCGCCCCCACAATCGTGGCGACAACGACATAGATGAACAGGCTTCCCAGCCATCGCTCGGGCGCTCCCTCATGCTTGAAGATGCGCGACACAATCTCGTAACCCACATAGAAACCGATGGCAAACATCAGTCCGTACCAGCGCACGGTCAGTGGACCATCAAGCAGATTTGGACTCACAGTCCATATTATAGCGTTCAGCATCACTTTCTACGTCATTATTAAACAAAGGACAAAGGTAGTAATAAATTAAGAATTAAGAATTAAGAATTAAGAAATTTTTATTACGTTGCCTGCGTCGATAGTAGGCGGCACCTCGGAAATGATCAAATAAATTTGGCATTTCACTCGGTTTGCACTACCTTTGCAGCCATGAAAAATGAGAGAGCAAAGATATGTGTGTTTGGTGCGTCGAGCGGACGCATTGACCAGACCTATATCGATGCCGCCTACGAGTTGGGCAAGCTATTGGCACAGAATGGGATAGACTGTGTGAACGGTGCCGGCGCAATGGGGCTGATGCGTGCCGTCAGCGACGGCGTGCTTGATGGTGGCGGCCATGTGACGGGTGTGATTCCCAAGTTCATGGTCGACAACGGTTGGTGCTACGACCGTCTGGCCGAGGTCATCATCACGCCCGACATGCACGAGCGCAAGCAACAGATGGCCGAGATGACCGATGCAGTCATCGCCCTGCCCGGCGGCTGTGGCACACTTGAGGAATTGCTCGAGGCCATCACCTGGCGTCAGCTGGGCATCAGCACTCGTCCCATCGTGTTGCTGAACACGTTGGGCTACTACGACCCGCTCATCACTATGCTCGAACACAGTGTCGCCGAGGGGTTCATGCGCGGCTCGCACGCCGCCTTGTGGAAGGTCGCCGCCACGCCGCAGGACGCCATTGATGCCATCACCGACGAACTGCAAGAACTTCCCATGAATTTTGACAGTAAGTACTGAATCCCTTGAAGCAGGACAGCATATCACATGACTCTGTAGCGGTCGACACCTCTCAACTGTTTCACGCACCGCTCTATACCGACAGTTTTCCTACACTGGCGGCAGCCGACAGTGCGGCTCGTCCCTTGAACGCCAGCGGCACGCTCAAGCCCGTCGTTGGCGAGCCCTCAACGCCTCGCGGCCACTCGCTTATCCACGACACTGGGGCAATGGCGTTGTTGCTGGCTGCCCTGTTCTTCCTGGTGGTGAGTTACCGCACTGGCTACAAATACCTCGAGGGATTGGCACACAACATGTTCTCGGTTCGCCGTCGTGAGAGCCTATTTGAGGACTACACCGTCAATGAGACCCAGATTTTGTCGGCACTCATCATGCTGACCTGCACACTTGAGGGATTGCTCATGTACCAAGCCGTGACATTGTGGCATCCAGTCTTGTCCGAGCGTCTTCAGCACGCCATGTCATGGCATGTGTTGCTATTTGTCGGCATTGCGCTAGCGTTCTACTTGGTACAACTCGTGCTATACAATGTGCTTGGTTTCATCTTTTCGGACAAGGAGTCGACACGGGTTTGGGTGGACGGTTTCAAGGCCTCCCAAGCATTGCTGGGGCTCTTATTGTTTCCGGTAGTGGCATTGTCTTTGACCGTTCCCTTGTTGTGCAAACCAATGTTAATTTCTGCTATAATTCTTTACATTTGCACACGTTTTATCTTCATTTTCAAGGGTATTAGGATTTTTTATAGCAATTTGCTATCCATTGTGTATTTTATTTTGTACCTTTGCAGCGTCGAAATTGTACCCTTGATAGCCATCTATGGGATTACAATCCATTTATGTAAACACATCACGTTCTAATAAACGCTTGCAACACATGAAGAAAATTCTGGTTTCCCAGCCCAAGCCCGAGAATGGGAAGTCGCCTTACTACGACCTGCAAGACAAGTATGAAGTAGAAGTCGTTCTTCGCCCGTTCATCAAGGTTGAAGGGCTCTCGGCCAAAGAATTTCGCCAATACAAGGTGGCGATTCCCGAATTCAGTGCCATCATCTTCACGGCACGCACGGCGGTCGACCACTTTTTCCGTCTCTGCCAAGAGACCCGTTACCATGTCCCCGACACACTGAAGTACTTTTGTGTGAGCGAGACCATCGCCTACTATCTGCAAAAATATATCATCTACCGCAAACGCAAGATATTTTTCAGCGAGTCGGGTCGTGCCGAAGACCTAGTGCCTATCATCGAGAAGCACAACAAGGAGAGTTATTTGTTGCCAGTGAGCGAGACACAGGATGACCCGAAAGTGTCAATTCTTGATGCGCACAACATCAAGTACACCAAGGTCCCGATGTACCGCACTGTGAGTAACGATTTCAAGCCCAAGGAGCCATTTGACTACGACATGCTGGTATTCTTCAGTCCTCTAGGCGTGAAGGCGCTGCAGAGCAACTTCCCGAAGTTTGAGCAAGGAAACATCATCATCGGTGCCATGGGAAAGAGCACGATTGAAGCCGTCGAACAAGCCGGGTTGCGGCTAGACATAACAACCAGTCCCAAGGCACCTTCGATGTCCATGGCCATTGATGCCTGGATCAAGAAGCATAAGAAGAGTTTCCTGGATGAGACTGTCCCCAAGTCCTCAAGCAAGAAGTAAGAGAGTTTTCAGTTTTCATTCTCCATTAAGATCAGACAACAATAACAACACTAACAACATAAATTATAAGTTGTCAAATGTTGTTCATGTTGTCTGAATGCAGCAAAACAGGAAAATTCGTAACGGAATGAAAGGTTTTAGGCTCTATAAGACCGAAAAACTGTGCAGCCGCACAGCCGTGTCCCTGCTCTTTGAGCAGGGACATTCGTCTATAGCCTTTCCGTTGCGCGCCGTCTACCGTCTGCACGAGCCCGGCAAGGAGTCGCCGGCTCAGTTCTTGATTACCATTCCCAAGAAAAAGATTCGCCATGCCGTGGACCGTGTGCTGCTTCGCCGTCGCACGCGCGAGGCTTACCGCCTGTGGCGGCGCACCTTGCTCTACCCCACTCTGCTTCAGCGAGGGCTGGGTGCCGACATCGCGTTTATCTATCTGGACAAGGAGGCAGCTAGCTATGCCGTCATTGAAGAGCGCATGAAACAGTTGCTCTCTCGTATCGCTCAGGCCGCCGAGCCGCACAATATCGACACCGAGCCATGAAACGACTGTGGCACATCCTTTGTCAACCGTTGGTGTGGCTATTGATTTTGCCCATCCGGTTTTACCAGCGGTTCATCTCTCCGCTCACGCCTCCCGTGTGCCGTTTTACCCCTACATGCAGCCACTACGCCATCGAGGCTATCCGTAAGCATGGCCCGTTCCGCGGCGCGTGGCTGGCCATCAAACGCATCCTGCGCTGCAACCCCTGGGGTGGCAGCGGCTATGACCCTGTGCCATGACTGTCGACGCACATACCCACAACCTTCATGCCACCGATGCCCTCATCGCGGTTGAACCAGACACATTTTTCCCCCAGCCCAGCCAGCTCTATAGCGTGGGCATCCACCCCTGGCATACCGACACCATCACCGATGATGACCTGACTCAGCTTCGCCAGACGGCACAGCATCAGCAGGTCGTGGCCATCGGGGAGACGGGTCTCGACAGTTTGCGTGGCGCGCCACTGGGTCGTCAGACCGAGATTTTTGAGCGACATCTGCTTTTGGCGCAGGAGCTGGGCAAACCTGTCATCATCCATAGCGTGCGCACCTCGCAACAAGTGGTGCAGTGTTGCCGCCGCCTGGGCATCACCATGCGCTGCGCCATCCACGGCATGCGTGGCAATGAGCGTGTGGCGCAGACCCTGATTGACGCCGGCTTTTACTTGTCGTTCGGGCCACGGTTCAATCCTGCCGCTGTCCTTGCCACACCGCACGACCGACTGCTCATTGAGACCGATGACACCGGCATGACCATCGCTCAGGTTGCTGACGCCATCGCTCCCACACTTCAGCTAACCGCCTCTAGTCTGCTTGCCGTTGCCACGCAAAATTTGCAGAACTTTATTCAATACACAATGAGCCTCATCCCCCCTCTCCGGGGGTGAGGCTCTATTCTTAATTCTTAATTCTAAATTCTAAATTTTTAATTCTTAATTAAAAGTTGTACCTTTGCACATTGAAATCTGTTGAGCGATATGGACGACAAT
>JAEEGL013049739.1_pt1 | contig 10073 bp, 3 predicted proteins | sample 9134231 | NCBI WGS metagenome assembly JAEEGL01 (sample SAMN16246548, study PRJNA631951) | gut metagenome | biome: gut microbiome; feature: rumen; material: fiber-attached | host: Bos | place: Iran: Karaj | collected 2018-10 | reverse complement strand
ATTTTCACAAATAAAAGAATTATTTGAATTATTATCATTAGAACAATTTAAATCACATTCATTAAAATTAAGATCTTCTTCATTAAAAGACATATTTGTTTCTTGTTTTATTTCAGTGTTATCAAAAACATCCATATCATCATTATTATTTAAAGACATATTTTTATTTATTTTTAAATATTATTTTTTTATTTTTATTATTTTATAAAAAAATATTATTTTAATTATAATTTGTTTATTATAATATTGATACTTTTTTTTATTATAATAAATATTATAAATTATTATTAATATTTTTTTATCAAAAAGTAATATTCAAAATTTTATAATCTAAATAAATTTAATTTTTTACATTAAAAATTTTATAACAAAACAACATATTAAAATATTAAATAAAATTAAAAAATTAAAATTAAAAATAATAAATGAAAAATCAATCATTATTTAATATAAATAATCAATCACCAAATAAAAATCTTCCTAATCAACAATCATCAAATCTCAAACAAAAATTCTCAAAACAAAACATGATCGTCGCAGTTCGTTGTCGTCCTTTATCTCAACGTGAATTAGATTTTTCAAACATAAACACAATAACAATAGAAAAAGAAGTAGTAACAGTTTCAAATCCAATTGAATACAATTCAAATGATATTTCAAATTTATATTTAAACAAAGAAAAAAACATAACAATAACAAAAACAAAACAAAATAAATTTGCATTTGATTTTGCTTTTCAAGAAAAAACAAATCAAGAAGAAATTTATCATTACACAACAGAAACTTTATTGCAATCCGTTTTTGATGGTTTTAATTCAACGGTTTTTGCCTATGGCGCAACTGGTTCAGGAAAAACATATACAATGGTTGGAAATGGAGAAAATCCAGGTTTAATGGTGAGAACAATAAGTGATTTATTTAATATGATAAAATCAAATAATAATGATAATAATTATAGAATAACTATAAATTACATAGAAGTTTATAATGAAACATTAAAAGATCTTCTTTCTGAAAATGAAAATTCAAATGTTGAATTACGTTCTGATCCTTTGAAAGGAAACGTTCTTATTGGATGTGAATTTATTGAAGTTAATAATGCGAATGATGCCTTTAAATTATTAATTAAAGGAAATAGAAGAAGAAGAGAAACTCCAACAGTAAATAATTCAAATTCTAGTCGAAGTCATGCTATATTACAAATAAATTTAGAAAGAGAAGAAAAAAATAATAATAATTATAGTTTTGGGAAATTTATTTTAGTTGATTTGGCAGGAAGTGAAAAAATTTCTGCGAATAGTGGGAAAATTTCTAAAGCAAATGAAAGTGGGAGTATTAATAAAAGTTTATTAGCTTTAGCTAATTGTATTAATATTTTATGTAGTAGTAATAGTAAAAATTTTATTCCTTGGAGAGATAGTAAATTAACAAGAATTTTACAAGAAAGTTTGAGCGGAAATTGTAGAATTGTTATGATTGCTACAATTAGCCCTTCTTTAATGTGTATTGAAGAAACTATGTATACTTTACAATATGCAAATCGAGCGAAGAATTTGAAAGTAAATTTAAAAAAAAATGTTGTTGATAATAAAAAAATAACTATAAATAAATATGAAGAAATTATTCAAAATTTACAACAACAAATTAATGAAACGAAAAAAGAAATTGCAAATAAACAAAAATTAAATGTTAATAATAGTTTAAATATTAGCAATGATTTGAATAATACGAATAATAATATAGTTAATAATAGTAATAATAGTATTATTATAAATGATGATTTTCAGTCAGAAATGATAAATCATTTTCAAAGCGAAATTAATGTAAAAAAAGAAATAATAGAAAAAGAAAGAGAAATTGAAAATTTAAAAAATGAAAAAAGTGACAATGAATATAAATTAAATCATAAAACTGAAAATATAAATCAACAAACATTAGTTAATTTAATTGAAACAAATAAAAAAGAAATTGAAACTAAAACTAATAATATGAATAATTTATACATTCATCAAAGTAATTTAATTAATAAAAGAAAAGAAATACAAAAAAAATTAATTAGTATTAATTCTAATAAATTAAATAATATTTATAAATATTATATGAACTTATTAGAAAATTTAACAAGTGAACATAGAAAATATTTAAATATTAGTGAATTACATAGAAAAGAACAAAAAATTCAAATTTTAACTGAACAATTAGATTTAAGAGATAAATATATTATGAATGCTGGTCAAGAAATTGCTAAAAATAATGGAAAATTTGTATATAAAAATCCAAAATATGAATCTGCTGAAATGATTGAAGTTAATCCTTATAAACCTGTAATTATTAAAGTAAGTCCAATGATGAATAGCATGAGAAATTTTTCAGTAAAAGAAACAAATAATAATAATAATAATAATAATTTAGGTAACAAAAGACTTTTAAGACAAAATAATTCATCTAGTAATATATTAAAAAATACAAGTCCTATTGCAAGAATTCAAAGCCCAACAATATCAAAAACTCGACAATATAATCAAGAATTAATACCTTTATTAAAAAATCAACCAAGAAAACAAAACAATAATAATTATTTACATAAACTTCGAAATTTCCGTAATTCAAATCTATCAAATGTTTTTATAGAAAATGGAAGAAAACTTACAAATAATGCAAGTTTTAAATTTAATCAAGTAACACAAGCATATAATCGTTCTGGTTATGCTGCATATCCAGTTAATTATGGAATAATACAAGAAAATATTCGTGGAATGTCTCCCAGTCAATTTAGTAGAAAAAACAATAATGAAAATTATATTATCAATCATAGTAGAAATAACAGTTTTTTTGAAAATAATAAATTAAATGATAGCTTTGGTTATAAAACACATACAACAAGACTTGAAACTGAAGTTCAAAAGAAAGTAAAAACAATTTTAGCAAAGGATATTATAGGAAGATATAAAAGAAGTCCTTATATTAAAAATAATATTAATTAAAAATAATATTTTTTATGATATATAAATGATATATTTATTTTATATAAATTATTATATTTATTATATAAAGAAAATAATATATAATAAATATTAAATAAAAAATAAATATATTTATTTAAATTATATTGTTTAATATTAATTAGAAAATATAATATATTTTATATTTTTTATTTAAGATAAATTCATTTTTGAAATTATTTCTTCTGGAATAACATCTATCATCATTTGTGTTTGAAATATTGAATCAGTTAAACTTAATAAAAATGGAATCCAAAAAGCAATATAAACAACAACTATAACAATTTCATAGATAACTAAAATAATAACATTTAAATTTTTTTGTTTTTTTAAATAATCAATTATAAAATCATATAAATTTATTTTATAAAAATTTAAATATACTCTTAAAAAGTCATATATTAAAATATTTAAACTATAATGATTATCATCATTTAAAATTTCAATTTTATTATCAAAATCATCTTCATCAATAAATTCATAAACGTTGTCTAGAACTTTTTTTATTTTTTCATAAAAATCTGCAATCATAATTTTCCCACCAAAATTACTAATATAATTTAATTTACTAGAACATAAACTAATTTGATCATTAATTTCTTTAATATTACAAATGTCTCCAAAATATAATAAATCATGTGTTTTTATTAAATTATTACTAAATATTCTATAACATCCATTATCACTTTCAGAAATTAATGTATGAATTTTAGCGTAATTATCATATGTATCATTTATAATATTGAAATCAATTCTATTAAAAATTGTAAGATTATTATTAATAAATTTTTCAATTAGAATATTAAAAATTATAGTAGCATTAACATAATCAAATGAATTCAAATAAAAATTAATATTTAGTTTTTTTATATTTAAAATATTTAATATATTCGTTGATAAAGATATTGAATAATAAATTATAATAAATAAAATTCCAAGAATAGTATTTCGAAGATACACATTTCCTTTTGTATGACTATTATTTTCAATTAAATGAGAAGTCGTATTAATATTATCATTCATAATTTTTTTTTTATTATTTTGACTGCTTTTTATAACATTAGAATTTGCATTTAAAAAATCATTTTCTTCATCAAAATTATTAATATTATTACTTCCTTCTGAAGTTTGATGAGTATTTAATGTATTTAAATTTGTATTTTCATAAAATTCAGAATTTCCTGCAAAACGATCAATTTTATAAATGAAATTTTTGGCTCTTTCTAAAAGTTTTTTTAAATAATATTTTGGGATTAAATAAAAACTTTTTAAAACTTTTGTTCTTTCAATTTCAATAAAGTTTATTAAATGAAAAATATAAAATACACAAGCTATTGTTATTAAAATTATAATAAAAACTATTAAAGAATCAATTACAATTTCCTTTTTAACATTATCGTTAATAATTTCATGAAATTTATGGACAATGTGAATTTGATTGATTAAAAAATCATTTAAATTGTTGTTAAGATATTCATAAACATAATCATTATCGTATGTAATGTTAGATATATTAAGTGGAATAATACTTAAAAGTAAATTTATTTGAAGACGAAAACTATGAAGAAAAGTATAATTTACTTTATCTAGAATATGATCATCATTAAATTGGGTAATAAATGGAACAATTCGAGATTTAAATAAATTACTTTGAGATTTGAGAAGATTAGTTGATTTTAAAGTAATATTTTGATGGATTAGATCAAGATATTCAATATATTCATTAAGTTTGAGTAAATTGAAATTTACATAATCTAAAGGATTATCAAATTCTGCAGTATAATTATATTTTTCATTATTAGATAAAATTATTTTCCTTATAAAGAATTCACATAATTGAAAATATTGCATTGCATCAAAACTAATATTAATAATATCAAAATGTGTAAGTTTTTTACTGATATTTTTATTATTAAAATAAAATTGAATTATAGGTGATACAATAATAATACTTAATATAAAAACAGAAATATATGCTAATAATTGAACTGTACTATATACTTTATTTTTTTGTGTAAAATTACTACTACTACTTTCAGTTAATTCATTTAATGATAAAAAAGAATCTTTAATAGTAAGTGCATTTTTTTTATCTTTAATTAATTCTGTAAGTTTTGGAATAAAATTTTCAACTTTTTCTAATTCGTTTTTATCTGTTTTTATTATATAAAAATATTTAACATTTTTTCCAAAATTTTCAATTCCTTCAAGTTTTTTTTTAAATTCTTCACTTGTTAAATCAATATATAAATTACGATTTCTTAATAAAAATTCAGATTCATTTTTAAAATTTTTGGTAAGAGAAAGAACATCATCTTTTATTTCATCAGATATATCATCAGAATTTTTTAAAAAATCATTACTACTATTATTATTTTTTTTTTTTTTAAATTCTTCATCTGTTTCATCTTCTTCTTCTTCTTCATTATTGTTATTATTTTCATAATCATCATCATTATCAATTAGGTTTCTGAAATAATTAAAATTAATAGGTTTTTCATTATTAACAATTTCATAAATATTTATTATTTTTTCACTTTTAGTATCATTATTATCATTATTATTTGTATTAATTATATTAACTTTTATTTCATCATCATTAATCTCAACTTCTTCATTACTATTATTGTTATCATTTTTATTATTATTATTCTTACTAATATTATTTTTAGTATTATTTTTAGTTTTATTATTTTTATTAATATGACTATCAATAATATTATCACTCTCTTCATCAATATTTTCTTCTTCTTCACTTTCATTATAATCATTTAATTTTTTTTTCAAAAGACTTAATTTAGGATAAAAATAAACTGGTTTAATATTTATACATTTATCTTTATATTTATTATCATTTTTTTTATGATTACTCCTATCAGAATTCATAATTGTTATTTTAATTACAAATAATTTATTTTCATCACTTTTATAACATTCTAAAGATTTTATTTCAGCTTTACATCCTATTTCATCATTGAAAGCAACATATTGTTTTTGAGATTGAATAGAAAAATTTTCATTCCATAAAATTTCATTATTATTATTATCATAATTTTCATTATTATTATTATTATCGTTATCGTTATTGTTATTATTATTATTATTAGTTTCTAAATAAGAATAATTATTTTGATGAACATCAAACTCAAATTCAGGTAAAATATTATAAAAATTTCCATAATCATCAGGAATTTTTCTTCCTAAATTATTAACAAATTCAACAGCTTCTTGTGTTAAATATTTTATTTTAAAATCTTGATCAACAACAAAATAAGAAATTTTGGTAAATTTTTTTAAACATTCTCTATTTTCTGTATCATATAAAAATATACAAACAAAACATTTACTATTTAAATATTTTCCATTATATCTTTTAAATAAAACATTAATAGCTTTTGGTTTATTGCTTTTATGTCTAACAAACATTAAAAATGTTCGATTTACATTTCTTTTTTTATATAATTCACTTTTTATAAAATTTAAAATATATTTATTATAACATTCAACAAAAACATTTTTTATATTTTCATTATTTAAAATTTCTTTATCAGTAAAACCAACAAATTTAGTTGTTGTTTTACTACATTTAATAATATTCCCAAAAGTTTCATCTTCATTACTACATATTATAAACGCATTTCCTTCTTTACTAAGAAGTATATATTCTTCATCTATTTCAAAATTTAGATACCCTATATTATTTGGTTTTTTATCGCTTTTTTCATAACCAATTGTTAACAATTCATTTCCTCTATCAATATTATTTAATACATATTTAACATACTCTCCATACATTTTAAATGTTTTAGGATCATTTGGTTTAATTTCACACATATTTTTCCAATGAATAACAATATTTTTATTAGCACTATTTATATTCAAAGCAATTTCATTTAAAATAGCTAAATCTTGTCCACCTCCACCATTTACAATTTTTTCCCAAAAATTTATATATAATTCAGTAGATTTTTTAATATTATATAAACATAAACGAAAATGACTATCATAAACTATAGAACTTACAACATCTAATTCTTCTTCTTCTAAATTTTCTTCATCTGATTTATTTATTTTACTTGAATATAAAATTTCATTTTCATCTTTTATCATACGTTTATATCTATAAATAATAAATTCTTCATCAAATGCGGGACTATATTTTTCAGCGAAATCAAATTGTTGATAAGCTAATGCTTTATCATTTTTACGTTCGAATAAAAACATTGAATATGCAATTCTTAATGAAGTATTATTAGGATATTTACTTATTTCTTTTGAATAAGTATTTGCTATGTAATTATATAATAATTTTTCTATTGTTTTTGCAGGCACGTTTGATATATCTTTTTTATATTTTTGTTTTAATTCACATAATGAACATGCAATATCTTGACAATTATGATTTGATATATATTTATTTATTAATTGAGTTTCAAATTCTTTGTCTTTTTTATTATAACTATCTGATATTGTTAATAAATATTTTAAATGTCTTTGAACTTCTTCTGCGTTTTTACAAAATATTATGTCTTTACTTAAAACACGAACAGTGTCATTACTAAAATTATATATAATAAAACATACTATAGGAACTCCAATTAGCCAAATATAAAAAAATCCTTTGAATTTATAACGTTCAAATATTTTACAAACTACTAACATAACATTCGCCCACATGTAAATACTATTATAAATTAATAATAATCTTTGTTGTTTCATATTATAATATGGTTTATCAATGTATAATTTTAATAATTGAAATGTACTACAACTAAAATGTATTGCTATTATTAACCAATGATAATTTCTATTTTCTACAAAACAACAAATTGTTGTTGAAAATGTTTTAGAACATAAATTTATAAAATCAGCTCTACTATTTTCTTTTGCTGATTCACCTCCATTTTTTTCACTGTTTTCAAATAATGTTAATGCAACAAAAAGACAAATAATCATAAAACAAATAGTTATTATTGTTCCTAATGACATATGAATAAAATAAGCAGGGTCATAACATTTAATTTTTTTATTGACTTCGAGATAATAATCCCCATTATCATTTTTTTCACATACAAAAATACTTAAAGTAAGTTCCAATAAAGGATTGAATAAAGCAGTTAAAAAAACTTTAGCTACTGTTTTTAATATATATAATGGCCATGTAACAGTGAAATATTTTCTATTAAAAGAATAACTAACATAAGCTATATTAAATAATATCATTGTTATTGAAAGTAAACTTATATAATATCCAGTTAAATATATGTAATTAGGTCTTCCTTCGAAATATTTAACAATAGATAGATATTCAAGATAATTATACATATAATCGGTTATTTTATCATTAAACCATATTGATTTTACATTTTGATGAAATGGAAATTCCATAAATTCAGCAAATTCTGAGAATTCTAATATTGGGTCTAATATTCCTCCTTCTTCAGTTTTTTCTTTTAATAAAACATATATTATTCCAAAAACAGATTCTTTAACTTTTTTATAAAATGTATCTTTTTTATATGTATAATATTCTTTACGAATGCTAATGAAATTTTCTTGATCCATAGACTAAATATAATATTTATAATGTGAATATATTTTTGATTTATAATAATATTTAAATTTAATATTAAATTAATTTTTATAATTTTAATGATTCTTATATAAAATTAATTAATAATAATAATAATATCATAAATTTTCAATTATTTTTTCAATAAATAAAATTTAACATTATTTAATAATATTGATTAAATATTTAATAAATATAAATAATTTAAATTTCAGCTAAGAATTTTGTCATCTCAGCAGCTTCATCCAAAAGAGCTTTCTTACGTTTTCCTTCATTGGCATCATTAAGGAACAAATCTTGTTTGATTTCTTCTATTTTATTAGTAGTTTCTGTAATTCTATCTTTTAAAGCTTTATTAAGTTCTTTTTCTTTATTAATTTTTTCTTGAATAGCTTGTATAAAATTTTTTTTAACTTGATTAATCCATTCTGCATTATTTTTTACATTATTTACTTTATGATCAACATCAATTTTTAAATTATCTAAATCTTGAGTTCCTTTATCAATTAAATTTTTTCTTCTTTGTATGTTTTGTTGTAATGTTAATTTTATTTTATTTGCTTGAATTACACGTTCATTCCATCCTTGTAATAATAATTCAAGTTTTTTATTTTCTTCTTGAGTTTCATTATATAATAAAGTCTTTTTTTCAACTATTACTTTTTGAGCTTCATATTCACTTTGACTTTTTTGAATTTCATCTTTTAATTTTAAAAGTTTTTCTTTTGTATTTGCATAAAATTCTCGAATTTGTTGTTGACATTCATTATTTGATTGAGACAAACTTTTGTGGGATTTTTGTGAACTCATTTTGTATATTTTTTATTAATATTTATTATATTTTTATTTAAACAAATAATTTTTAATTAAATTTAATTTTTTTATAAATAAAAATATTTTAATTTTATATTTTTAGTTTAAATTTTCAATTACTGAAAAAATATTTCCATTATAATTTATAAGCAATTCTAAATTTAATTTATCATTATTATAACCCATTTCTCTTAATTTTTGAAGTTCTTTTTCATATTTTTTTTCATAATTAGTTTTAATTCCATCAACAAAGTCAAAATTATCATAAGGATTTTCTTTCATTAATTTATTTAAATCAAGTATATTTTTTAAATAATTAGTATTAATTTCTTTATTATCAGATTTCATATCACCATTATTTATTAACATATTATTATTATTATTATTAATATTATTATTATTATTATTATTATTTTTATTATTATTATTATTATTATTTAAAAAGATATTATTATTATTTAATAACATATTATTTAATAACATATTATTATTTAATAACATATTATTATTATTATTATTATTTAATAACATATTATTTAATAACATATTATTATTATTATTTAATAACGTGTTGTTTAATAACATATTATTATTATTATTGTTATTATTTAATAACATATTATTATTATTATTTAATAACATATTATTCATATTATTTAATAACATATTATTATTATTATTATTAT
>JAEEGL012928807.1_pt1 | contig 10073 bp, 10 predicted proteins | sample 9134231 | NCBI WGS metagenome assembly JAEEGL01 (sample SAMN16246548, study PRJNA631951) | gut metagenome | biome: gut microbiome; feature: rumen; material: fiber-attached | host: Bos | place: Iran: Karaj | collected 2018-10 | reverse complement strand
CGGCGCACATCGTAGTAGGCGTCGATTTGCTGTCCGAGCTGCAAATTACGATTCACCAGTTCCAGGTTAGTTCGCTGAAGCACGTCCACTCTTCGCTTCAGTTCTTCTATCTGTTTTTCGTATTCTTGATTCTCCATATTATGCCTTGTATGTGTTTTAGGGCATGGCAAAGATATAAAAAAATCGGACACCAGTTGTCGTCAGTGGCATATTTTTCGTTTTTTTTATGAATTATAACGTAAGATGTGATGCCGCAGAGACATCATTTTTGCCGACAAACGAAGGAGTTAAGCAGATTTTATTCTTTTCCTGGCCTCAAATTTGGCTGATCCAAATGAAAGCTGTATTTTTGTATTCAGATTTCGGAACTTAATCAAAAAGATGAACGAACAGGAACTTTTCAAAAATAAGGCAGATAGCTATCTCGTATGTCTGGCTGACCATTGTCCGCGACATGAGGAATGCCTCCGTTGGCTGGTGGGGCAGTATGCGCCGAGCGATACCAGCACGCTCACCATTATCAATCCGCGCAACCCCATGACCCGCGACGGCAGCTGCAACATGTTCCGCCAGCGGGAGAAGGTGACCGTCTATTACGGAATGACCCGTTTCTACGAAGAAATCCCCGAACCGAAGGCCAAGGCCATTCGCCACGCCCTGGAGCAGAATCTGAATAGAACGGCCTATTACAAATACCGGAGAGGCGAAAAGGCTATCACTCCGTCTGTGCTGAAAGTCATCGAGGAAACGGCCCGCAATTGCGGTTGGAAAGGGAATCTGACATTCGACCGTGAGGATACCGGCTACGAGTGGTGATTTATTACTATTTCATTTATGTATAACCCATTTGCCAGTTTTGCTGGGGCCTTCGTAGTGTACACCATATTGTTCTTTCAAAATACGGAGGTCATTTTGTATGGTAGTATGCCCTACACCAAGCATATCTTCAATATCCTTACGAGTAATTCGCGGGTTATTTTTGATAATAGCTATAATCATATCAAGCCGTTCTTGCGGCGACAATTTTTTGGGGTCACTTTTTCTGTTTTTGGGGCCATTTTTGGGGCCATTTTTGGGGCCACTTATGGGGCCACTTTTGGGGCCACTTATGGGGCCACTTTTTCTGTTTTGGAGGGCACTTTTGGGGGCACTTTTGGGGGCACTGCCCTTTATTCGTTTAATGGGGAGCACCAAGGCGACCTCATCCACATCCAAGCGGTTGTCCAAAATAGGCTCACCCCAACCAGCCTCTTTCCAAGCACTAAGTATCATTGGGAAGCCAGATCCGAGGTTCTCACCATAGCCAATCATCCTTAGCATATTCTGCATCTTGGGGTTACGGGCTTTTGATACGCCGCCCTCATAGATGTCCTTCAGGGGCAGCATCAACAACCCAGGATTGCGGAAAACCAGTCGGTCTTCATGCTTCTCAATCCGCAGCACCCCCGCCTCCTGCATAATATCAGCATGGATAATAGCGTTCGTAAATGCCTCACGCACTGCTTTATGCAGGGGCGTGTCATCTATTCGCTGAATACCTTCCATGCGGAATGGACGTGGAAGATCGAAAGTCACTTTGGGAATCACGCGACTAAAGAACTGATACAAGTTGTTCTCCCATCGTCCATCGTAGGTTAATCGGTCACTATAACGCTCTTCACCTATCAGATTGCAGAATTCAATATAGTCCATCCTGAAGTTTGCAAATCGCTCTTGTATCGACAGTCCCTTGCCAAACATCATCAGGCCTGCCATCGTCAATCCCTCTTTGCCTGTCTCACGGTCAACGATATAGCCACCAAGGTTCCTAAGGAAGGTCTTGTCATCCACTTCATTCCATACATGTCCCTCATTCCTGAATTGAAACAATGTACGGTATCTACGCAGCGTGTCAGGATCAACATCATCCATGTCGTAATGCTCCATCAGAGCTCCGTCGTTTCCTCCCTCGTAGGAGTCACGAATCATTGCCCTCACCTGTTGTTCCGTGCAATGGTAGTCTCCCTCATGGTTACGTTTGTACGTATTCTTATATACATTCTCATTCAGATAGACAGGTTTTACATGCCAGTCTGCCATCGGCACATGAATACATACAACATGCTTACCATCCACATCTATCACTTCCACATCACTATCCGACAGAATATTGTCGCTCACCTTATTACTGTTGATGGTATTCCAGAAGTCTTTACGAATCTTTTCGGCATCATCAACACCTTCTATCCGAAACCTCTTTGACGGGTCTTTCTCCTTCAAATCCTCAAAACGCCCAACAGAATTGTTCCGCCCATCGTATTTGCGAAAGCTGAGTAACTCATCCAAACCGACTTAGGCACATCTGTTTTAGCCAGTTTAGCCTCCAGTGTCAACCGCTCGCCCTTTTGTAACAGTTTCCTTATGTCACTCTTGTCCATATCTCTATAACGTTACGCATTTATCAGATAGTATCCAATGCACTGATGTCCTCACCAATCATGTGCGGCTCATCATTGTTATGCTTAAACTCCACCCATCCCGTTTCGTCTGGGAGTTTGCAGAGTTCTTTTACAAGTAAATCTAAATTCTCCATATCGCCATTCAATTTGGTCTTGATACAAATAAGGTTATTACTATATTGACTTTCTGTGTTTGCATAAGATAGAACTTATTCTCTTTTGTATCACAATTCATCCCATTCTTCAAATTCTGTTTCAACAAAAAGTATACCATAACGATACCCTGTTGGTGGTTCGACAAGTCGAACATCTTTTTTGTGAGCCTTTAAATAGCTCTTGATTTCCACATTACTATCAAACTCGATTTTTCGTGACAAGACAAAGTAGGTGTATGCAACATGTCCGTCTTTATCTTTCTTACCGTTAGCGAATCCTACAACTTTAAATTTTTCCCCGTTGTCATTTGTTTTTGTCTTTATTATAAAAAGTTTCTTATCTACATTGTGCCGTTCAAAGAATTCATTTACGGTCATATTATCATCGTAATCAAAATAGTCTTTTTTCTTATTCAATGCGAATATACAATACTTCGCAGTATAGTCGTATTCGTTTGTCACGTCATGCTCATCTTCGTATAGAAGTTCGAAATTGTGAAAATATGAAAAGAATTCATCTATCCGCTTATTGAAGTTGTTATTAGGTCCCATGCAGATGACAAATGTCTCATTGTCTGACGTTTTCTTGACTATTCTTGCAAGTCTACTTAGATTTATATTCGGAATATCTAACACGTTAGCGAAAAAGTGTATAGTCAAATCTGCATTTGACTCGATTTCTGTAAGGTTTACTTGATCAATACATTTGTTTATAGTCTCAATATCTGTTTCCTCCCATACATAATCATCATAGGCACAGACATGAATCGTTGCCCGTTCTAATGCTTCATTAGAAGGCTCAATCAGAACAATCTTGTCTATTTCACATTTAATATCTTTCTTTTTCAAATAATCAAAAAAGCAGATGGTTGCTAATGCCTGGCCACATCCCCAATCCACAATCTGTATTCGTTTGTTTTCAAAGTCTTCCCAAGAAAAATGAGATAGCGCAACGTTCATTTTCTGTTGATGCATCTTACCGTATGCATATAAATAGTATTTCAACTCTGCGTCTGTTCTCAGGAGTGCTATCCCTCGCTTTAATATTTTCCACAATTCATCTTTCTCATTTTCTGTCAATTCAGAGACGAAATCATTAGCAATTGCCCTTATTTTATTGAATGAGATGTTCTTTATAGACCAAATCACATCATCATATTCATCTATAGGTGAATTTCTCATATTCCTTATTGTCCTGTTATAGTTTCTGAATCTTTATTCATTAAATGTCGCTTCCAATTGACAATGGCCGCCTCCTTACTTGCATTCGCATAGCAATATTCACAAAGATGGGGGCAGGTGTTATACTCGCCTATGTCTTTGCTCTTGATGCAGCCGCAGAACTGGCGCTGGCCCTTATCACGGTTGTCACCGTGCGTGGCGTAGGTGCCGTTTGGGAGGATGATGGCATCGGGTGAAAGTGGGGCGGCGTTGTCAAAGAGATCGGCAACGGGCATGGGATGGATGGTGACTTTCAGGAAGTCCATGAGGGCTTTGTCTTCGTAAGCGATACGGATGATAAGCTCATCATCTACGCAACGATTCTTCACGATGCCAAAATGCTTTAAGTCTATCTTTTCGCCACAGGTGGCCAAGGTATAGCCCCACTTCTTGTTGAGAGCAGCAAGGCGTTCAGCAAATTCCAGCATCTGCGGCTCCGTCCATTCGTGATAAGGGATGTGGCTTTTCTCGAGATTGGCTTTCACTTTCCGATAGCTCAGGATGTCAGCGAAGCTAAAGACCAACTTTTCCGTATAGCCCACTAACTGGTCGCCTATACGCTCTACTTTCTCTAATAAGCAGTCAATCGTAATATCGTCTGTCAGCAACATAGGGTCAAAACGCCAGATGACACGTCCTTTGCCCAACCGAGCTACCAACTTCTTGAACGTGTCAATTCTGAAGGGAAGTGGAGGAACGTTTTTTTCCAGCCCTTCGGCCTCGTAGTCATTCAGCGTGTACTGAATATAGCAGCCGATGTTTCGTCTTTCAAGTTCGTCTAAGTGCTGGAGCAGGGGGAAGGGATTCTTGGACCAAAAGACGATGAAGCGCGTATTCTGGTATGCCACGTATGACGACACACCGTTGAATGGATTCTTCCAGACCGAATAACCTTCATCCAAACGTTTGAAGAACCATTCGGTGTAAAACGCCGGAATATCGGTTGCCCTGCTTGCAGACACAATTACAGGGGCAAAAGCCTCTACCGCCTTACCGTCAGAGGTTGTCAAAGTAACCTTATTGGTTTGTTTTTTCTCTTGTGGCATACCATATTTCCCGTATTAGTTTCCTCCATACACATAGTTTCGATAGAGTTTGTCCTTGTTTTGCTCGGTAGGCGTAATGTCCATAGACTGTAATGGGGACATTGATATCATGTTGTTGGAATAGCGTGTCAGGTAGTCAATCGTATCGGCGGTGTATTCTGCCTGTCTGCGACCCATAGAACGGATGACTCGTGAAATGAAATTGTAGCTTTCCTCTGGGAACAAGCCTTGTAAGGCTTTTAGCTTCTCGCTCGAATAACGCATATCAACCTTGTCACCATCAACAAAGATAAGACCGACGCTAATCTGTTCTGAAATCTCTGGACGGATGACTGCATATATGATGCTATATCTTAGTTTGTTCATACTTCTTAAAGATTATCGTTTAAACATTCTTCAAAATTACTCCAAACGGCTTCAGTCCATCCTGGTTCGAATAACTGGAGTAGTTTATTTGTTACAAGACTTGTTGGAATATTCCAATCTGAAGGTAGATTATTAGCGATGTCATCTATTTGCATTTGACATTGACTGACATAGTTAACGTATGTTCCTTTTAGGTTGGTGATATGTTTCTGAATAGTTTGAGAGGCATTTCCTTCTGTCAAATATTTGAATAATGACGAATTGATGATGGTATCTGTAGTTGTTAACTGCATCATCGAGGATTGGAAGTCTGCATTGTTCAGTATGCAGCCAAAATCTATCGGGACAAACGTCTTAGTGATTACATCGTAAAGCAGGTTTGAATTGTTTTCATTTCTGTCTTCGTTTGCTACCCAGAAATCAAATAATGCTATTTTCAGCAAATGTTTTAGCATCGCTGATGTCTTAGCCAATTTGTCGAATGTCGATGGTAGCACGTAATCAACTGAGGTAAGGTATTTGCTTCCTAACATAGTAGTCATTACCTTAGGAGTTATGTAACTTTTAGACCAATGCTCAGATTTGATATTTACAAATGAAACTGGTGGTGCATTCAGTTCCCATGATGTAGCCAATTTAGAGCCAATAAGTTCACACGCCAATTTCTGAGCAGAAACCGAGTTACGGATATACTTACAAATGTACAAATTCATATCCGAACACATTACCAACACAGGAGTCTCACCTGTTGGGTATTGCTTACTAATAACATCTATACTATTTAATATTGGTATTTTAGCCATAAATTAATAAATTAGTCCAAATTTCTTCATTTCCTCTTTCGCAGGTAATCTTAGAATCGCCCAATTGAAGAAATTGTATGTTTTAGCATTGCCTTTATGGTTTTCATCTATTCCATACTTATCTGCCCAATAGTCGTTCAGCTCTTTTATTCCATCAATGCCTGTGTCATAAATGGATTCACGAATAGGAATGACATCGTGTTTTAGTAAAGACATGGCGAAATCGAAAACCATTACTATTTCCGGCAATTTCTTAGAAGCCTTGATGAATGCAGCAGTATCTCTCTGCTGTTCATCCTTGCTCCTGCTCATAAACTCCAACATCAATTCTCCTGTAGTCTCAAGACCATAGGGAAGTTGCTTCTTGACCTCTTCCTGGATAGAAAGAACCTGTGATATATATGGATTCTTCATTTTAATGCTTTGTTATTGAGTTTGCTTGTTCGGATTTACCAAATTCTGACTACAAAGATAATAAATCAGTTTTAAACAACAATAGGTTCGTGCCACCAAATGCAACATTTTAGGATATTTTCAGGATATGTTTCCCTTTACCGCCATACAGGATATAAATGCAGTATTTCATTTCGAGGCAACAAACGAAACAATCTGTAATATCTCCTGTAACGCAAAATATATTAGAACATGTAAATAGTTTGAGATACTCTGGCAACCATACTTTTCTAATTAATTATGAAGAAAAACATACATCATACATAAAAACCTTCAAATATCCTTTGTTTACAGGTAGTCTAGCGTATGTATGTTTGTTTTAAACGTACATAAACATACATTGCTGCGTAGTTTAGTTTCTCTGGTTTCAAAGTCAGAAACTAATAGTTTTTCCTATAAAAACTAACAGTTTTCCTAATGAAAACCATTAGTTTCGCCCATGAGACGGTATGCGTGGAATAATCAGAAGTGAGTGGTCTATAAACTACATAAACCTACATTCGTGAATGAATGTAGGTTTATGTATGTTTTCAACAAACATACATTGCCGATAGAGCCTTTGTTTAAAGGGCTTTCCTGGCTTTTTATGTATGATGTATGTTTTTTCAATTAATTTTTTTCTATGCGATAGGCATAGCCCTCAGTCTGACGTATTTTCTCATACCCCATCTGGGTGAGCACGCGGCCCAGGCGCTCGTTGATGCCTCGGGTGCGGCGGAAAGTGGGGTAGCGGCGCTCCAGGAGGTCGATGATGTCGGCGAGCGGCATGATCGGGGATTGGGGAGCCGCGGCGATACGCTGGGGCGGGAGGAATGTCTGGCGAATCATGGTCTCGAAGTCGGCCACGCGCTGATAGCGGGCGTTCTGCTGCTGGATGCGGGCATTCTCTTCGTCGTTGAACCAGTAGCGGCGGCCCTCGTTGAGCTCGGCCATCAGCTGGGCATAGAGCTGACGGTAGGGAACGTTCGGCGTGGCGTCGATGTCGTCGGCCTGGGTGCAGAGGAAACGGCGCGAGCCAGTGGGGTCGGTGAGCGGGCGGATGTTGTTGGTGGTGGCCAGGAAGGAGGCGTAGCGGCGGCGTTGCACGATGACCTTTCCGTAGGGTGGGCGGAACTTGACGTCGTGCTTGGAGAGGATGTACTTCAGCAGCGGATGCTTGGCCATGGAGAGGGCGTCGAACTCATCGATGTTGATCAGGGCAAAGCGCGAGAGGGCCATGCTGACGTCGTTGTCGTTCTTCATCGACAGGCGGTCGTCGTAATAGTCGTTGAGTTCAGGCGGAAGGATGATTTCGGCAAACGACGATTTGCCTCCGCCTTGCCGTCCGATGATGAGCGGCACGATGGCATTGCCGTGGCGGCGGTCCTTGCCCAGCCAGTGGGCTACCATCGAAAGCATCCACACGTGGAAGTCTTCGGCCCAATGGGCATCCTTGGTATGCACGCGCCGTGCGAATTCGCTGACGCGGTCTTTGCCGTCCCACCGGGGCAGGTGGTAGAGATAGTCGGCCACGGGGTCGTATTGCGGGATGAGCGTGGAGTCCACGTAGCGGCGCAGGTCTTTGTCCCATGATTCGAGTCCGGCCTTCAGGGCGCGTATCGACATGGTGTTGAAGGCTTCGGGGGTGAGGTCGCGGAAGGCGAAGGTGTAGCCGTCGCGTTCGCAGAACTGTGCCACGCCGGTCATCACGTTCTTGCGCATCAGATAGTGGCGGCTGATGAACTGTTCGGTCTTGTAGGTGAGCAGCTGGCTTTGCTTCAGGTGTTTCTTCGGTGCTGAGCCGAAAGTGGTCTCGTTGTATTGCGTGCGGAAGATTTCCTCTATGAGTGTGCGGTCGGCGTTGTAGATAGGATTATAGCTGGTCACCTTCACGCCGTAGTCTTCGGGAACGCCCATCTGGCAGAGGCCGTGGGCCAGACGGGTGAGCACGGCTTCCACGTAGTCGTCGTCATCTTTCATGGCGCGGCATTCCTCCTGAGCTGCCTCCAGACAGGCGTAGTAGCGGCGGCGCCAGCCCGTGCGTTCGTCGTCGAGCTGTTCGGACAGCATGTAGTCGCTCACGCTCTGCTGGTCGGCGATGGCCTGGGGCGTCAGATTGTTGTCGGCTGTGGTGCGGAACGGCTCGGCGTCGGGGTTGTAGTAGAGGTCGGCATCCACCGTAATCAGGCAACTGGCAGCGAGCGTGGGCTCCTTGGCGTCCACGGTGACGGCCAGCTGTGAGCTGTAGATATAGGAAAGGCGAGCGTAGGCGGCTGCCAGCAGGCGCTCTTCGGCTTCGGTGGTGACGGTGCTGTCTGAGGGTTGCGGTGAACGCTCGGTGTATTTGCACACGATGCCCACGCCGCGACCGTCGGGTGTTAGGAAGGTGAGGCAGGTGTAGGGCAGCTGTGCGGCCATGCGGCGCACCTCGGTGGCTAGCAGCTGGTCGCGCAGATGGTTGATTTCGAGCAGCACCAGGCGGTTGACGTTCTTGGCGATACGCTCTCCGCGGCGGTTCTCCCATTCGGCGGCGAAGCACACCTGCGGCAGTCGGCCCGTGAGCAGGTCGATGTCGCCGCGTGCATTGCGGCTGTCGTTGGCGCCCGGGTAATAGAGATTGACCACCTCAATCGCCGACAGGTATTTTTGTGAGCGTACTTCCTCTGCGAATTGCTCCAGCGGAATGCGCTGGAAGTGTTCGCCTCTTTTGTCTTTTGAAATATAGGTAATATTCATGGTTTCAGTGATTTAAAGATATCGGAATGCAAAAATAACAAGAATATTCCAATTATACAAATCTGCGTTGCGCTTTTTTTGTTGTATTTTTGTGAGTTATATTTATGTATATATGCTGACTCTCTCCATCCTCAAGACTGGAAAAGCCAAAGCCATCCGTTTCTCCACCCTGGAGGCTATCTGTAAAGCCTTAGATTGGCAGCCGGGCGACATCCTTGAATATAGGGAATAGTTTGCCGTCCCGTTGAGTATTCTCTATGAATGGGATTAAGAAGATGATGAGCAGATAGCTGTCGAGGCAGAGTAGAGGGCTGTGAACTTCCAATCTCCTAAACTCCCAAACTCCTATATAATAAAAATTAGGTGTATTGCTCAATTTTGTACGAAAATCAGAAAACTTTTATATTTTTCGAAAAAAAACACGGAAAAGTTTTGGTGGTTCCAGAAAAAACTGTACCTTTGCACTCGCTTTTGAGGATAACACCTAACAAGTGCATTACGAGAGACTAAATACCGCGCAGCCCAAGACACTTGGGTAAGTGGTTATCACTCGCTCTTCAAACAAGCAATAGTTCTTTGACGAGATTTACATAGACAGAGAAGTAGTAGTACAAGAAGCAGGTGCCGCCTGTTTTGCTATGGGTGGCATTTGGGTAAACGAACCGTTAGATTCATTTTTTTTCTTAGATTACGGAACCGTCCTGGGACAGACAACATGTTTCCTGCCTTCCGGCAGGGACTGGATATCAAAGACATTTTTACAATGGAGAGTTTGATCCTGGCTCAGGATGAACGCTAGCTACAGGCTTAACACATGCAAGTCGAGGGGCAGCATGGGAGTTGCTTGCAATTCCCGATGGCGACCGGCGCACGGGT
>JAEEGL012549867.1_pt1 | contig 10073 bp, 6 predicted proteins | sample 9134231 | NCBI WGS metagenome assembly JAEEGL01 (sample SAMN16246548, study PRJNA631951) | gut metagenome | biome: gut microbiome; feature: rumen; material: fiber-attached | host: Bos | place: Iran: Karaj | collected 2018-10 | reverse complement strand
TTCTGATGTAAGCCTTTTCCGTGGAAAACTTTATATTCTTCCTGATAAGCTCATCAAAATCCGTCTCGGAATCCGCGTCATAGATATAAAAAGCTGCGAAATAACCGGTATTTTCAGGTGCTCTAAGCGGAAAAAACTTATCCAGTCCGTACCTATTCTCCATAAGAATATAATCATCCGGATACGATTTGATCATTCCGTTAACAGTTACCCCCGGAAGCGGCAAAAGAACTGCGATACTCTTCGGACATAAAATCACACCGTTTACAATAAGGCAGCTGTACCTTCTAAGAACCTCCTCCGTATCGGGAGACAGCTTACAGAGCCCCGTCACAGTCAGTGCTGTCCCCTGGGGAACCACCTGCTCGGGTGTAATCTCATAGACTCCCTTCACATTAAGAGCCTTTATTCCGGGCTCTTCGCTTAGATCCTTACTTCTGACTTCCTCTGCCTTAATGCTGAAAGGAAGCCTGTTCAGAATCTCCTTGCTTCTGTCATCAACCAATAGTTCCTGTGCGTAAATGCGAATCTGCTCGTAATCCAGGTAATTTGATTCATTGATCTTTCTGGCATCGCAGGTATGACAATTGATCCTCAGCTTCATTTTTCCCCCATTGTTGCTTTTTCTTATCCTTAATAGCTATGCATTCTCAGTGTCTCTCATCCTCATTCTCAAATCTCTCGCAGAATCTTGCAGAAAAAGATGGTCCCACTCCCGCGTTAGTCAAATGAGAAATATCCCCAATTCTAAGTGTCCTGAATGTTGCAATGCCGCGTTGCCTCTCCTCTGTCACTACCTCGGTTACGGAGGTAGGTGCCATGGCAAGAGACTGCAGCGTAACAAAAGGGGATACATTCCAGAGCCTTGATAATAGAACCGCCGTAATTCCAAAGTGGCAAAAGAATGCAATAGTTTTACTGTTTCCTTCTTTTACCCTGAAAATATCTCCGTCACGCTCATAGCCATAATCTTCCAGGAACTTATCAAAAGAATCCGAAACAAATCTGTACTTTTCCACCAGATTGCTGCTCTTTGCAAGCTCACTGTCAAGAAAGGCATTTCTGTCAAAGAGCTCCGGATGCTGTCCGAAATATGATGGCAGAACATCCCACAGTATTCTTTTTCTGTAAAGCCCCGTAGCTTCATCTATTTGAAGTTCAGTTTCAAAGGCTTTCCGCGCTTTTTCCGATACATTGGGATCAAACTCCGCGGGAAATTCCCTAAGCCACTCCAAGGTCACCGCTTCTTTTCCCAGTACTTTCAAGGAGTATTCCGCAGTATCTGCGGCTCTTCCCAGGGGAGAAACGTAAACCTCATCTATTCCGAAATCCCCTATAACATCGGAAAGGAGCTTTGCCTCTATCCTGCCCTGCTGCGTCAGGGTATCGTTGACGTAGTCGGGATCCCCATGTCTTATAAATAAAAGTCTCATCTATTCCGCCCCATCAGAATCCAAGATTATCATTTACAAGAATCACATGGATTCTATCTTTGTGTCTTGAAAATCTTGTAATCAGGAACTGACAGCAGATAGTGTCAGGAGATTTGCAGTCCATACACTTTCCTGTCTTGGCGCAGGGTGTCGAAAGCCCAAAACGCTGAGCATTAACAGGAGCAGCCACATTTCTTGCTCTCTTCATGGCGCTGTCAAGTTCATCGCATATTTTGTTCATTCCAACTATACAGAGAACATGCTTAGGTCCCTGAGCAATCATTGAAACGCGGTTTGAGTTGCCATCTATATTTACCATTATTCCATCGTCAGTCATGGCATTGGCACTGGTCAGAAAGTAATCCGCATCGTAACCGGCAAGCATGGCAGCTCTCTTTTCCTCCGGTGTGGTGGCCTTATCTCTGTCAAGAAAAACATAGTTGCCGCCCTTTATAGCCTCCACAAGTCCAATCTCATGAGCACTCATGGCTCCGCCCATAGTAACACTGCTGCCCTCAGGAATAATCTCAAGCGCCTTCTTAAGGGCTTCTTCCTTAGTAGCCGCATAGTAACCTGTCATATTTCTTGACTCCAGTCCCTTGATCACCTTCTGTGCCAGTAATTCATTTCTCTTTGTGATGTTTTCATTCATAGTCAGTCTCTCCTTATTTTACAGTCCTTTGAAACTCATAACGAAGGTCAGCTTCTCATTATTTGGAAGCAGGAACTCAGGGTGAGTCTTGGCACCCCAGGTGTCGTCTCCCGCAATTCCCATCTGCATCAGGCTGCAGCGAACCACAGTCTTGGTGACGCGTGGCAGCTCATATGGATGATCTGCAGCTTCAAGCTCATCCGGGAAATATGGAATGGCACTGAAATTCATGGTATCAGGAGCTTCAAACAGAAGACCTCTTCCCCTGTTATCCGTAATCTTAGCCCATCTTACGTCAGTTCTGTTGCCGGTTTCCTCAGGAAGAAGATATGGTTCAAGAGCCTCTGTTATGGTGGTCTTATAGATTCCCAGCTTTGCTCCTCTGTTTCTGTCTACGTAGTTCTCCTTTGGTCCCTTTCCGTAGTACTCAACCTTGTTGTACTCAGGGCTGAACCTGAAGAGCATACCGAACTCAGGCATCGGAGTAAGACCCTGAACAGGCTCGTATTCCTCTTTTATCCAGACTCTTCCGTCCCCCGTCACTGTATAAGTAACCAGCACGGCTGCTGCCGGTGTTGTCGGCAGATAGAACTTACAAACAACACTTACACTGTTTTTATCTTCTATTACCTTTGGATACTCACGTCTCTCCTCAAAGCTTCCGTTAACATAGCCTGTGGATTCCTCAAAAACAGGCATGGTTGAAGCATAGGAACTTGCAATCTTCCACTGGGCATATCTTCCAGCCATATTGTTTCCTCTGTCGTTCTCAACAGGGGCACGCCAGAAGTTTGGTCGCGGAAGTCCCAGGCCCTGCAGCATCTCTTTTCCGCCGTAGTTGTAGGATGTAATGTTGCCCTTCTCTCTTGAGAACATTACGCTGAAGTGATTGCCTTTAACTCCGATATTATAATCTCCCTTGACAACCTTAAGAGGACTGCAGCTGATCACTGTGGAAGCAGCTGTTCTGAATACGCCCTGTCCAAAGGCAACCTCATGGCCTCTGTCTGCCCAGATTGTATCCTCACGAAGTCTGAAGGATACTGTGATGCAGTACTCATCAAGAGGGAATGGTCCGTTCTCATCAAATACTCCGGCATTTGTAACCGAGAGCTTCTCAAGTACTGCCTCCGGAAGTTCATACTCCTTTTCCGAAAGAGGCTCCACCGCTGTGGCAAGGCGCTTCTCAAGAACCTTCTTTCCGTCTCTTTCAAGAATTACAAAGCAGTCGTATTTATCGGTATTTGTAAAAAGAGAATTATTAACGATCTTCACTTTTTCTTTTTCCACAAATACTCTTATATTCTGGTAGTTAAACTTAACATCCTGCATCTTGGCATAGGGTTCACGGTCAGAATTCACAATACCATTGCCGCTGAAGCTGTAGTCGCAGGGTCTCTCTCCGTGATCGCCGCCATAGGCAAAATAGTCCTCGCCAAAGCAGTTCTTTTCACGAATGGTCTGATCCACGAAGTCCCAGATAAAGCCGCCCTGGTAACGTGGTTCTCTGTCAGCAAGATCAGTGTACTTGAACATTCCGCCGCAGGAATTGGCCATGGCATGGGTGTACTCGCAGCAGATAAAGGGCTTGTCCTTGTGCTCCGAAAGGAACTTCTCGATATCCGCCACCTTAGGATACATCTGACTCTCCATGTCGCTGGTGTCGTTGTAAGTCCTGTCGTGGCAGATTCCCTCATAGTGAACCAGTCTGTCGGGATCAAGCTTTCTAAAGAGCTGAGACATCTCATAGGGCACCTTACCGCCGTGGGACTCATTTCCTATGGACCAGATCAAAACTGACGGATGGTTCTTGTCCAGCTGATAGGTAGAATTAACTCTGTCCAGCATAACTGCCAAGCAGTTTTCACGGCTTCCCGGAATTGCAAAGGGAATAGCCGGCTCATTTCCCAGATGAGACCAGCTTCCGTGGGTCTCCATATTGTTCTCGGCAATCATGTAAAGGCCATAAATATCGCAGAGTTCGTAGATCCTTTTGGAATTCTGGTAGTGGCTGGTCCTGATGGCATTGATGTTGTTGCGCTTCATGATGAGAATATCCTTAAGAGCATCCTCATCCGATACTACTCTACCATTATCGCAGGAAAACTCGTGCCTGTTTACGCCCTTGAACACAATGCGCTTCCCGTTTATCAGCATCAAGCCGTCCTTCATCTCGAAGCGCCTGAAGCCCACATTCTGTCTGATGACCTCAGTCACTTCTCCCTCAGCATCCTTCACCTGTAAAAGAAGCTGGTAGAGCTGAGGATCTTCCGCGCTCCAAAGTTGTGGCTGATGAATCTTCTCTTTTACCACCACCTGGGTACCAAGCTCACTGGAGCCCTTCACCATGGGATGATTGTTCCTGAACAGGCAGTAATCAACCGCTCCTTCCTTGGAATCAGAATAAAGAGTAACCTCAAGATCAGCCTCATTAAACTCGTCATTTAAAATAGTGCGGACCTTAAAATCCCTTAAGTGAGCAGCAGGAACCAGCTTTAAAAAGACATTTCTGTAGATTCCGGAGAACCTGAAGAAATCCTGATCCTCCATCCAGCTGGAGGAAGTCCACTTAAATACCTGTAAAGCCAGCTTATTTTCTCCCGGCTTCAAAAAATCTGTAATATCAAACTCAGAGGGAGTAAAGGTGTCCTCGCTGTATCCCACGTATTTGCCGTTGAGCCAAAGGGCATAACCGCTCTCAACGCCTTCAAATACCACATGGATTTCTTTTCCGTTCCAGGTATCGGGAAGGAAGAAATACTTCACATAACTTCCCACGGGATTGAACTGTTCCGGAATCTGCCCCAGTTCTATCTTCTCGTGGCCGTCCCAGGGATACTGTACATTTATGTAGGCAGGTATATCGTAGCCCTCAAGCTGCATATGGGCAGGTACATGGATGTCGTCCCAGAAATTGCAGTCATAATCTTCTTTTTCAAAGCCCGGCACAACTGCACTATAGTTTTTGGCATAGTGAAATTTCCATAATCCGTTTAAAGATATCTCCAAAGAAGATACGCCCTCATTTAGCTCGTCTTCTGTAGCAAAAGCCACAAAATCCCCATGTGCGGGAAGCACATTATCTTTAAAAAACTCAGGATTTTTAACAACGTCATAACAGAAATTTTCCATTTAGTTTTCCTCCATGATATATGTGATAAAATGGTTTCCGTTTTCTTCAAACAGCTTTTCCGAATCCTTCATTCCGTATTTGTAAACAGTACCAGTCTTGGGATTCATAAGAACTGTATTAAGGTCATTGAATCCGATTACCAGCATTGCAGTCCCATCATTCAACATAGCAAATACCGGTATATCCTGATTCACATAATAAAGCATCGCAGAGAGGGGACATCCGTCCAGATCAAGCACCGTCGAATCCGGTAGCGTACCTGAAAGTATCTCTGCCACACTGTTCCCTTCTGCCAATAGTTCCTTAATATTTCTGTTTATGCCCTCAAACTGAAGAATAAGCTCCAGACATACAGTCACCGGGTCTTCCTCTGTCATATTCTCATAGTTCTCGGCATTCCTTGTTATTGCCATTATCTGATTTGAGCGAAGGAGATTTCCTTTCAGCCAAACATAGCTGTTATCATCTCCGACAACAACTCCCGGAGCCGAATAGGCTGTCATCACAGCCTGGGAAGCATCCGTGTAAATGCCTTCAATCCCCATCAGACCATATACATAGTAAAATGGCTTCTCTTTAATATCTCTGCCGGAATCTATCTCCACATTCCTGTCACCCTCAAAAAGAGTCTGCGCAGGAGTTAATACCCTTAACTGTTTGGTCTTTATCTCACTCTTGGCACTTATCTGCACAATCTTTTCAAAGACATCCACAGATACCTGTCCCACCAGATTACTGTCCTTTTCCGGTTTAAGTGTACTCATTATCTGATCATCATAGTAACTTACATATTTCCCGGTCTCATCGTCTTTTTTCACGCGGGTGAGCTTTATCTGATTATCCACAATCCTTGCGGAAGTAACATAAACACCCTCCGGATGGTAGTTTTCAAGTATATTTCCATCGTTGTCCTGGATTTTAAGTGCATATATGGGATAAATAGGATTGCCCATCTGATCATCCTGAATGTCACTTTCATGCACCAGCCCATACACCATATCCTCGCCCATAAAGCCCAGAACCAGAATAAAATCTCCATCTTCCGCCTTAACCGATGAAGTAACCTTAGTATCAAGATCCATGTAGTTAAGGCTCTTTAAGTCACTGCTCTGCCAGGCAATCGTACTCTCCGACTGGGAAATCTTATACTCTCCGGCTCCGATGTTATCTACTACCGAAGTTGCATTCCTCTCAATAAGATCAATAGCATAAATGTTCTGGTCCAGCATGACATAAAATATATCGCTTCCGTTGGCGTACGCTATAGTATCAAAATATTCCGTGATAATCTCAGGATCGTATCTGCTGCTGATAAACACGTTCTCCTCAACAGAATTCAGGGATGCATTGTACTCATAAACAGCAATTCCCACTTCACCCTCGTGAATTCCTCTGTTCATATAGCCTGCAACCGCAAATCTCACACTGCCTGCTTCATCAACCTTCAATATTTTAATCTCATTTTTATCCCATCTGCAGCGAATGTCATCATTCTCAGAATCAAAAAAGCCAAAGAGATAAGCCAGCTTGTTCTCCGTATTATTGAACATGAACAGCCTGTTCTCACTGACAAAAGCAAATGAAGTACCATTGCTGTTTTCCACCAGCTGAATATCCGGCGAAGAAATACTAAGACCTATGGTATTGCTGGAAATGGAATAATTCTTTGTATCAAAAATATAGTCCATCTCCCTCTCATAATTAAGAAGATACATCCTGTCAGAGGTATACCTTACCCTGAAAGCTTCTGAAACATTGTATTTTCTTATCACCGATCCATCTCTTACCATGACCCTGTACTGAAGCAAGTAGCTTCCGGTCTGATTATGTAAATCCGTCACATAAACCAATGGCGCAGTATGCTCTGCTATATCCAATTCTCCCCAGGTCACCTGGCTTAAACTGCTGTGAATGTTTACTTTATTAAAAGTAGTATTGTCCCCTTCCGAATTGGATTCAAGATATTTTGAATACTCTTTTGCCTGCTCCTTGTCAAAAGTTGCTTCACTGAAGCCTTTGACAAATTCTATCTCATCCTGGAGGTGGTATCTGATGTCATCCTCCGTCCACACAACCCTTGTGTAGAACCTCACCGTACCCGCGGATGTATCCATCAGAAAAACCAGCATATACTCTTTCCCTGACTCTATAAGATCCTTTAGGGCAAAAGAGCCGCTGATAATGCTGTCATTTTTGTTATAGTCCACAATAGAAGTATTTTCCACCAGACCGTTGCCGTTTATATTTCTTATTTCAAAAGCAACATTATCCACAGTCTGTCCGTAGGTATTTATCCTGTAAGAAACACTTCGGTCTGCTCCTATAGGATAAATAGTACCGTGCATGTGACTGACGTCCATATCCTGTAAATATCCGTGAAGTGCATTTATCTCCTCAGTGCCGCACATAAGCGATACGGTGGGAAGTTTGGCAGCCGACATCTGTGCGGTCATATCAGCATTATCCTCATTTGTCAGTTTTCCTATTATAAAAACTGCTATAATGAATACTAATATACCATATGCTGTTTTTAAAAGATTATATTTAATCGATTTTTCCTGCATAATTGACTTTCAAATTGAATAATAGTAATATTTTGTAAATACAATTTAGGCTGTTTAAGTTTTTCCCGTGGAAGGAATGATACTATGAAGCATCCAATTTTGTACAGAAAACGCTTCATTCCCGATGAATGCGTTTTACTCAAAAACGATATTATCCTCGAATGTAGTGAATCCATGATCATCACCAAATGGAATACCATTCGAAAAAGGAATGATCTTTCCAGTGGCTATTCATGCTACTATCTTGATCGCGGCTATAAAATCAGCAAGTTTCTAAAGGACGATGGTTCGCTTTTATGCTGGTACTGCGATATAATCACCCAGGAATACAATCCCGCCCAGAATACCCTTCTGGTGATCGACCTTCTGGCCGATGTGAAAATATTCCCGGATGGCCGCATCCATGTCCTTGATCTGGACGAGCTATCCGAAGCCTTCGACACCGGTCTTATCGACGGGGTTCTTCTGAAAAAGAGCCTGCTCTCACTGAACAAGCTCCTAAATGATCTTTATGAAGAAGGCATCGGTTCTCTTGCCTCTCCCATCGAAAATATTATAAATAATCCTGATTTCAAGTCATCTGAAAATAGGTGCTGCGATCAGTAAAATACGTGTCCTCCTATGTTTAATCCCTGAAGTCCGGGAATGGGAGTTCTGAAATACACGCAGTTACCTACATTTGTATACCCTGACATAGCTTCATCCGCAGCCTGATAGCATGAAGCTGTAGCGCGGCCTTCAGCCAGCGCCAGCGCCAGCCTTCCGCTGGCAACGGGAGAAAACTGCTTGTTTTGATATATTACCCCCACTACTGTATCGGGATACACCGAACTTCGTACTCTGTTTATTACCACGGCACCTACGGCAACCTTACCCTCATAGGGCTCCGAGCCTGCCTCGCAGTATATGAGATTTGCCAGTAAGTATCTGTCTCCCTCTGCAAAAGACACATTAGAAATATCTCTCCAGGTGGACGCTTTCGCCAGTTTTGAAAGCCTTATTTCCTCCGCCAGCTTTTTCTCAAGAGCTTTAATATCCTCATCCTGTGCCTTTATCTGGTCTTCCAGAGCCTGCGCTCTGGCCTCTGCATCGGATATATCATTGGAATACTGCTTTATTGTACCCGAAGTCTGATTGACAAGCCCTGACACACGGCTCTGCTCCGCCTTTGCTTTTACCTCCAGCTCCTCCAGCTGCCGGTGCTCTTCTTCCAGAGTTTTTTCCTTTTCTTCGATCATCTTACGGGTTTCAATGTACTGTATGAACATTTTGCGGTCGTAAGCAGATAACTGTTCCACGTAGTTGTTCTGATTAAGAAAGTCCGCAAAGCTTGTGGCTCCCATGATCATCTCCATCATCACAAAATTCTGTCTTTCATAGATGAACTGTATTCTCTTTTTCATGGAAGCATATTGATCTTCTTCGACTCTTTTCGCAGCATCAAGCTCAGCCAGCGTGTTTTCTATCTCAATTTCCTTGTCATCGATCTGTTCCTCGATATTTTCAAGGTTGCTGCTGACTTCATTAAGCTGATTGTTCAGTGAATTCAGCTGCCCCTGAAGAGATGATTTTTCTTCGTTCATCTCCGCAATATCATCCTTTGTTCCATCGAGCTCGCTCTTGGTCTTTTCTTTTGCCTCCTTGGCCTCTTCCAGCTTCTTCCTCGTAGATTCCGTTGCGTGGGAAACTATATTCCCTGAAGAAACAAAAAACATAAAGCTGCAGGAAATCACTAAAAGGCGGCACAAAAAATGCCTTATGTAATTATTCTTATTATCTGTTCCCAGTCTTTTCATTCCTGTCTCAGATAGTAATCTTTATATTCCTACCACTGGGCTGATACTGATAATATCTTACTCCGGCAGCGTCAAACATCTTCTTGGAAGCCCTTGTAGTAGCTGAATTACTATATTTATCGCTGTCGTACACCACTGTCCTGATTCCGGCCTGTATAATGGCCTTGGCACATTCATTACAGGGAAAAAGTGAAACATATATCTTGGAGCCCACAAGGCTACCGCCGCGGTAATTCAGGATTGCATTGAGCTCACTGTGGGTCACAAAAGGATACTTGGTAGAAAGTTCATCCTCTCCGTCACGCTCCCAGGGAAAATCCTCGTCCGAACAGCCTTTGGGAAAACCATTGTAGCCCATGGAAAGGATATTATTATCCCCACTGACAATACAACTTCCCACCTGAGTATTAGGGTCCTTGGATCTCATGGCTGCCAGCTTGGCAACTCCCATAAAATACTCATCCCAGGAAATATAGTCTTCTCTTTTCATACTTG
>JAEEGL011997954.1_pt1 | contig 10073 bp, 8 predicted proteins | sample 9134231 | NCBI WGS metagenome assembly JAEEGL01 (sample SAMN16246548, study PRJNA631951) | gut metagenome | biome: gut microbiome; feature: rumen; material: fiber-attached | host: Bos | place: Iran: Karaj | collected 2018-10 | reverse complement strand
CTTGTAGTTAGTGTGGCTCATGCAGGCGGCGTTGATCCTGAATTCTCACACTCAACAATAGAGATGAGAAGAGCAATCGCTGAGTTTACACTTCCTCTATTCAAGCTGTCTAATGTAACCTTTACAGAAAGTCATGCGCTTATTAAAGGAACCAGAGCCAGCTACAGTCTCCACCTTGGAAGCGGCGTGATACATCAGGAGGGTGGACCTATGATCAACATCCTTCCTGTTCATTCACAAAGACGTGGCAAGATCTTCCTTCCATTTGTGGATGATGATCCAAAGACTGCAGAGATCATATCCAAGCTCCTCTTCCTTGCGGAAGATCAGAAGATCAAAGATCCATTTATATTGCAGCAGATAAAATGATAGATATAAGAAGGACCCGCCAGCCTTGGCGGGTCCTATTATTATACAAGTCAGTTCTTGCTCTTTTGGGCTTCTAATTCAGCTTGAAGCCTTGCGATAATGGCGTCTTTTTCGGAAAGAGCAGCGTCTTTTTCGGAAAGGGCAGCCTCTTTTTCAGATAAGGCAGCCTCTTTTTCTCTTATCGTGGAATTTGCTGTGTCTAATTGTTCCTGAAGTTCATCAATCATGTATTTGGCGGTATTACGATCCATGAGTTATAGCTCTTTTGAGAACATATTCATTACTTCTTATGACAATTATCATATTCTTCAAATAATTTAGAAAGATACTCAGAATCTTTGGATGCTTTTTCTACATCAGTACCACGACCATTATCAAAAAGCCAAGAAAATAGAACGGTTATGTTTTGTATACCATTTTTTTCACCATTGCTATATGCTTCACGCTGAATTGTTTGCTCTCTATCCCACTGTTTCATATACTTCTTGGTTACCTCCGGAAGGGATTTTACCTTGGAAACAATTTTATCGACATCTTCTATGCCTTGATCAGGAGAAATCGGCTTTTCTCCTGATAATATATATTTTAGCATTTCGGCCATTTTTTTGCTATGAGTAGATTCCTTGATGTTGGGAACTCCTTTGCAATACAGGAAGATGTGTGTGATACCATCCTTATATGCTATTTGGGGATGTGTAGTAAGTGTTGTGTTGGCCTCATAGTACATATCTCCGGCGCTAAACGGATCATATGAAGATATCGTGATTGAAACATATTCAGGTAATGTTCCGTAATTTGTGGAGGCTCCCAGAAACTTAGTGTCATGAAGAGCGCTATAATAACGGAGTCTTTTTGGTAAGTCTGCTTTGTCTGAAGATCTGTCCTCCATTTCAATATCGTAGATTGTTGCATTAAGTGATGACTTGTCTTCTGAGGTCTTAACATAGGCATCAAGACGTATACTGTGATACTTGGTGTCTGTTGCCTGAAAGACTTTTTGTGAAGTTACTGATTCCACTTCAACTTTGCGATTGTAAGTAGTACTGAGTATGTACCCGATTACAATCTTAGCGTCTTCTTCATCAACAAGAACACTGTCAAAAAGAAAGCCATTAATGAGATTCAAAGACTGAATGTCCTTTCTGGCTTGCTCCTCAGTAATATGTATAGTTTTTGGAACTGAGGACATTTGATTTTGTGACATAAATAGAATCCTTTCTTACATAAATTGTGTTTCCTAAGTACTTGCGCAAGTATCAGTGGAAATCATTTGGCGAGAAATCGCCTTGACAGCTAAATGGCTGTTGAATATAAGCGCTCTAGAAACGAGCACAAAAGAAATAATAGCATAAAATATGTTCTTTGCATATAGTTTTATTTGCTCATTTTCATAATCCATTTTCATAATGCTCATAGATTCTCATAATCATCATAATCTATAGACGATTAGCGATTGACTATAGGTGTTTGTTTTATTATTTCGCGTAAAAAACAATCCCTGTTGTGAAAGGAGGAAGATGCTGTGTACGTAGTAAAACATTATAAAAACGGAAAATACACAGTGCAAATTTCACATGAATAATGCAGGGAAAACAGCAAATGATAATTTCAAAAATGATTCTTTACAATTGAATATTGACGAGGAGGTGATAGACATTAACAGTAATCCGGAACGCTACAGCGGCGTGTATAAAGAATTAGCAGAACTACTGGGAGATACAGCGACTATGAAGATTTGGAAGCGATTCTCCGGCCTCAATATCACATTCCCTCAGAAACTGTATTCAAAAGAATATCGAGAGGATTATATCAGGGAAAATATGGAGTCTATGAAGCCTTCAGAAATGGCTAAAATACTAGGGCTTTCTGAGAGGAGAGTTAGACAGATAATGGGGGAGATTAGGAATGGTTAAAGAATTTTTGGATGAAAAAAGAGCAAGAATATGCCGATATATAAAACGTGTGAATTATTTTATAGAGTTAATTATTTGAATATAAAGTCAGTTGGAGGTTTTTAAATGATAAAGGTTAAAATAGTTAGTAACCCATATTGTAAAGAAATATCATATCAACGCTGGAATGGTGAAAAATGGGTAAAAGTTATTCCAGAGAATAATGAATCAAGCAAGCTTGTTGGTGAAGAATTCACGACAGGCTTTTTCCCGTTTAAGGTCAAGAAAATAGTTGGGGAGATAATTAGTGCATATCAATCTGGAAATGATCCTATTGATTTGACTTTTGAAGGCACGGAAGATGATTTTAATGAGTTATTGAAGGTGTGCGAATCTGAAGAGTATAAAGATATAATTAACTGTCACCAGTCTGATTATTATCTCAATAATGCTAGGGATATAGTACATGAAGTTAGTACTATTTTTGGCGGATTGAAGGACCTAATAGAGGGGAGTGTAGATGACAAGACAACAGTTCAGGCTGATTTAGATCGATATTCTGAAGCAGCAAGTGATATGATTCCAATCTGTGTTTTTGGGAATGTTAGTTCAGGTAAGTCTTCATTTATAAATGCATTAATTGGGAATGAAATATTACCAAGTGGAGATGAACCTATTACTGCAAAAGTCTATAAGATTATTAAGTCTGAGGATCCCAATAGAGCTTTTATTAATTTGTCATATGATGGCAAGACGGTACAGATATTATTTGATAACCATGATAGGATACAAACTGATCTACAGGATTGTAGATTTATTGATGGAATAAGAGAATCACTTGAAAAAAGTAAGAACGAAAGAGTACCAGTTCGTGTTGGTACTACATTGGCATATATTAATCATTATGGTATAGATGATTCTGGAAACTTAGAGCAGGAAAAAGTATCAGATTTGATAGAATTAGAAGCGCCTTATGATGAAGATGGGATTTTAAAAGATTCATCCAATAAGTATATTTTATTTGATACTCCTGGATCTAATTCTGCGTCAAATGAGAAACATAAAGAAGTTCTTAAAAATGCGATGAAAAATCTTACAAACGGGCTTCCTATATTTGTTGCTACTAGTGATACGCTAGATACCGAAGATAATCTGAAACTATATGATGAAATAAAGCAGTACGATGATTTGGTAGATGCGAGATTTACTATGATTGTTGTTAACAAAGCAGATAAAGCAAAACTTCCAAAAGGAGGTTTTAGTCAGGACCAGATAGATGATATTTTACGTCAAGCCATACCAAGAAAAATGTATTCATTTGGTATATATTATGTGTCATCAGTAATGGGATTGGGTGCAAAGACAGAAAATGACGGAGAATTTATCGATGATAATTATGCACGTATCTATTCCACGGAAAAGCCTAATTTTATGGATGTTAATGGTCGTTTCTATACTCAGTTGTACAAGTATGATATTTTGCCTGGGCAAATGAAGGATAAGTCTATAAGCATATCAAATGAGTGTGAGAATCTAATGTATGCTAATAGTGGTATGTATTGGATTGAGAGATCGATTGAGATGTTTGCATCAAATTATTCAGCATATAACAAATGTCAGCAATCTCAGAGATTTCTTAGGCGTGTTCTTGATTTGACAAGCATTACTATCGATAATGCAAAAGTGAAGCGTGAGGAGTTGAAAAATCGCAGAGACCATGAACTGGAATCAAATACTTTGCAGCTTCTTAAAGCCATTGAAAATCAAATGAATCGACTTAGGATACAGTATGAAGCTGATTATCCTGATTACATGCAAAAAGCTATAATAGAATCTGCGAGTGGCATGACTCAGATAGAGCTAAAATATCTTGAACAGAAGTTTACGGATAAAAATAAGGAAGAGGTTGGCTATATTGAGAAGAAGATAGAGGCAGAAAAAACTATAAAAAATTTTTGGGATAAAATATTGGGTGGAACAGTAGATGGACAGCCATTAGTCGAAATAGAGCGCAATATCGACAAGTCTGCAGCGAATGATTTATTTGAGCAGGTTAAGAAACAATTTTCAGATTCAGCAAGGAATGCAAATCGTATTCTTAATGAGAATTCTATAGCTTGCTGGCAACGGAATATAGCAGATATGAGAGCCAAAATCACATCTATTATCAATGAGAATGCATCTATTATTGCTGATAAGAAGAATGAGCTTTCGGTTATAATTGCTTCCTATCAGGATGTGCCTTTTGAGATATCTTCTGAGCCAATATTCCTCAGAGAAGATTTTGATAAGCATTTTCTTAGTCTTGGAGCAATAAAAATAGGAGAAGCATACAGACTTAATCTTTCAAAACTAGGTATTACATATAATCGAAAGTTAAAAGAGTATGTTGAAAATACATACACCAAAATAAGCGAAAGTCATAAAGCGGCATTTATGAAATGGTGTGCCGAGTTACTTGAAAACATTACTAATCATATACAGGAACTGAATCCCACGCTTAGTGATCTTGTAGAGAAAATCAGGATTGATTCAGAAAAAATATCAGATTTAGAGAATAGGCAAGCAAGGTTAACAGAGTATATCAGTCAGATCGAAAATCTTATGGAGTGGAAAGAAAGATAAATAAGGTGGAGATGAGATATGGGTATTGTTAATAACTGGGTAGTAAAAGCGGGACAAAAAGCTGGAGATAGAATAGCTTCTCTATCACAATTAAGTCCGGAACAGCTTTCGCAGATTCAGATTCAAAAAGATAAGTATATGTCAGAAAAGCCTGATCCAGATGATCCTCAAGCGGTCGAATTAACAGCAAGACTTATGGCTGAGAATGGTGTGGAGATTTTTAATTCATACCTATCTCAGATTAGGCAACTATATATTCCTTTAGACCCAATGGCGGAATATGGACGCAAATTTGAACCCAATTATAATATAAGGTATTTCAATATTACAAAATGGGTTATAGATAAAGAAGAAAATAGTTTGGAAAAACTAGTGAATGTATATGCAGTTCTCTCTAATGAGGACTGTAATATAGCACTAGTATTTAATAGATTAAGAGAAAAGACAAATGTATATCTTGCAGTAGTAAATGTATTAAATAGAAATGATAATTATGAAATAGATAGTCTTTCTAAGCGCATAGAGTCGGCAATTCGTGGGAATTTTCCAGGATCAGAAATAGGAATAGAAGACAAAAAAACAGCGGGAGTAGGGCGTATTCCATGTCTTAACAAATATAAAAATAGTTCCGTAGCTATTGCATCCAATGTTCCGACTGAGAAATCCGAGAAGTTTATCAGTCAGACAATAGAAAAATTATTAGATGGATATGTGCCTAAAAATTCTAATGAAGATTATACTATTGTTCTTCTTGCTACTCCTGTTACAGATGTTGAAGAGAGAAAACAGGAATTGGCACGTATATATTCTGGGTTGGTTCCTTATTCTCAGTGGTCAACTAATTATACATATACACAGGCTGATTCTACTACTGGGATGGCAATTGTTGGTGTTAATATTGGTGCTAGTGCTGGAATTCAACGAGGTACAAATGAAACGTTAACAAGTAGCAACTCTCGGGCTGATTCAATTGGAGAATCACAAGCCCAAACTGATAGCACTATGAAAAGCAGTAATGAAAGTGTTACAGATACTACTTCTAATAATTCTATGATTACTGATAGCATAAGTGATACAGCTACAGATACAGTAGGTACAAATGAGAGTACAGCTACTGCTTTGGGAACTAATAGTAGTATTACAAATTCAGTTAATGAAGGGAACAATATATCTGGCACAATTGGTTTTAATCAAAGCACTTCAGGAAGTTTAACTGCTGGAATTCCAAATGTTGCTAGTGCTAATGCTTCTTTTACAAATGGAATGAGCGAAAGTTTATCAACAGGTCATAGTACATCTCTTTCAGAGGCGTTATCACAGGGGACATCAGAAGTTAATACTGCAACTTATGGTTCATCATCTTCATATGCAGTCTCTGCGATGTCTGGTCATTCTACAGCTTCAGGTGTGGGATCTGCGCTAGCTAAGACAGCAGGAGCTTCATTTGCAAAAACAGTTGGTAGGACACTTTCTAAGTCTACAAGTCGAGCAATTACAAATGGACTAGCTAAAGCTGCAGGAATTGTAAAGGGTACAAATCTAGGAGTTAATGCGGGTGTTAATTTTGCAAGGTCATCTAGCGTTACTGCTACGATTGGCAAAAATGAAGGCATAACACAGAACTTTGCCAACTTTGAAATAATACATGCTCTTGAAGTGTTAAAAGAACAAATGAATCGTTTTGAGACAGGATCAGCTCTTGGAATGTGGGATTTTGCTGCGTACGTTTTGAGTGATGATTTTAATATAGCTAATAACGTTGCACATTCTTATCTTGCTTTAACGCAAGGTGAAGACTCGTATATGTCTGATTGTGCTGTTAACTTGTGGAGAAATGATATAGATTCTGAAAAAGATAAGGCCAAAGAAATTTGTAGTTATTTGTTAGATCTTAGGCATCCTCAATTTGGTTTGAACCCTACACTTATAGAGCAAGATAGTAGATTTTTAGTATATCCGGCTGCAGTAACTGCAACAGCAACCCTTTCTGGAAAAGAGTTGGCATATTCTTTGAATTTTCCTAGGAAATCCATAGCTGGACTTCCTGTATTTGAATGCGCAGAATTTGGGAGAAATGTTTCGACTTTTGAAATGGGTGATTATGGAAGTAGTTCACAGATTGAATTAGGAAATATAGTTCATATGCATAATGTCGAAGATGGGAAAGTGAATATTTCATTGAACTCTTTGGCTGCGCATACATTTATAGCTGGTAGTACTGGATCAGGAAAGAGTAACACGATTTATCATATTCTTGACAGCGCCAGAAAAAAAGGTGTCCATTTTCTTGTTGTAGAACCTGCCAAGGGAGAATATAAAAATGTATTCGGAAAAGATAAAGATGTACATGTTTATGGAACCAATCCTATACTATCGTCATTGTTAAGAATAAATCCTTTTAGTTTTCCTGATAAGATTCATGTTTTAGAGCATTTGGACAGACTAGTTGAGATTTTTAACGTATGTTGGCCTATGTATGCTGCTATGCCGGTAGTATTAAAAAGTGCAGTAGAAAAGTCATATATCGATTGTGGTTGGGATCTTATTACATCAACAAATAAATATGATAGTAGACTTTATCCGAATTTCTCTGATGTGGCGCGTAATATTAAGACCATAATAGATAGTAGCGAATATGATGATGAGAATAAAGGAGCTTATAAGGGGGCATTGCTTACTAGGCTAAATTCTTTGGCAACAGGTATAAATGGACTTATCTTTTCTTCTGACGAGCTTTCTACGGATGAATTATTTGATATGAATGTTGTAATTGATTTAAGTCGTGTTGGATCTTCAGAGACAAAATCGTTGATTATGGGAATGGTTGTTCTGAAGCTTCAAGAATATAGAATGAATGAGAATGCACCAATGAATTCTAATTTAAGACATATCACAGTTTTAGAAGAAGCACATAATCTTCTTAGAAGAACGTCAATAGATCACCCTTCAGAGAGCTCTAACATTTTAGGAAAAAGTGTAGAATTATTAGCAAATGCTATTGCAGAAATGAGAACTTATGGAGAAGGCTTTATTATAGCAGATCAGGCTCCTGGACTTATGGATATGTCAGTAATACGAAATACTAATACGAAGCTTATTATGAGATTGCCTGATCAAGAAGATCGTGAACTTGTTGGAAAGGCTGCTAATCTAAATGAAGATCAAATCATTGAATTGGCGAAGTTGCCACGCGGAGTGGCTGCTATATATCAAAATGAGTGGGTGCAACCTGTTTTGTGCATGGTAAAGAAATATGAGGGTGATTTCAGTGGTTATGTGTTTGATTGCAAAGAGAATAATGGTTATATAAAACGGACAAACAAAATATCTGAATCACTTATAAATTGTATTATGTCAAAAGAATTGTATCAAATTGGCGATAAACAAGATCTGCGAGAACTAAAGGATATTTTAATAAGATCTAGACTTAGTTCTGTGATTAAGGCGGATTTTATTGAATATATTGAAACTAGCAAAGAGAATGGAATGGAAGCCTTGAGTTGTCTTCTTTATGATTGTTTTAATGCTGAAGATGCTATAAAAGCAGCTGATGAATATAATAATATTCATGAATTCGTTGATGCAGTAATTGATAAGATTGGGCCTTCTATTAAAGAGTATTCAAAAGAGCAGATTAGCTTAGCTATTATGCTTGTATTGAATGAACAAGTAAATAGAGATAAGTCTTATTCGTTAGTTCTTAATAGCTATATTGAAGAATATAGAAAAGGAGGCGTATTGTGAACGGAGGTGATTTGAATCATAAAGAAATAATAGAAACTAAGTCAAATAATGAGATTGGTTATCGCAATATAAAGCCAGAACATGAAATGTCCATAAAAGAAATGAAAGCTGCAGTAAAAGGCGAATTTGATAAGGCTTCGCAGGAGAGAGAAAAACAATATGTGGTCGATTGTAAGGATAAAGTTGGATTATCCGAAGAAGATAGAATAAAAATCAAGGAAGAAACAAATTGGTCAGATCATATTATAAATTATATAGAGAATATGTCTCAGTATAAAATATATAAAGAGGCAAATCTTCGTGAAGCTGAAGTTGATGGGAGACATTGCTTAATTAAAAATATAGAAATGGATTATAAAGATTTAAAAACAGGATTAACGAATAGGGACCTACTAGAGAAGGGACGAGCAGCTATCGATTCGAAAACAGGAGAGAAAATTGAACTACATCATATGGGACAGGAATATGATGCACCATTTGTAGAATTGTGCGAGAATAGTGAGCATGGGGATGGCAATCATTCCATACTACATATCAAAAACAGTGAAAGTTGGCGGAAAGATGAATATTTAAAGAAACAGTATGATAACGTAGATAGACCTAATCATTGGAAAGAAAGAGGAAAGGAGGTGCAATAAATGATATTAAGCGAATTGATGAATAATAAAGAAATTGAGTATACTAAAAATGTAGTTGAAGCAGCATCTATAAAAGAAATAGAAAAAGATATAGGTGTTCCTTTTGAAAAAGAATTAACTGAGTATATTTTAAAATATGGATACCTCGCATATAAGCATGTCGAATTATATGGTATTAATTCTGTACAAATGTTTGACTCTGATATGGTTAAACAAACAAAATATCTCCATGAGTACTTCCCTAAAACAGCCGGATTAATTGCAATAGAGAATACAGGAGATGGGAACTATGTTCTTGTCTCTTCTGATGACGAAATATATAATTATTCTTCTGTGGAAGATAGTTTGCAAAAGCTTGAGCTGAAACTTTTTGATTACATAGTTAATCGCTTCCAAGAAATAGATTGATAAAAATATAAGTCTGTTGTCTTTTTATGATGCTGAGTACTTGATAACATTCAATTCGTTGTAAATTAAGTATCAATGACAATAAAAATTGTAGTTGACGCAAAATGCCTGGAAAGCCTACGATTAGTAAAAACCGGATTAATCTAATGATAGTATGCTGGATAACAGATAGATAAATTGATGATTGCAGACAAATATAGAATGAGTCAAAGTTTGGAAATCAAGTGACTTGACATATAATAAGACGCTTGACCATTATCTTTGACTTATTTTTGATATAATAGATATATAGATTTATGCCTATTTGTTTGGAGGTACTATCATGCATGTTCTGGAAAAAATACAAAAGATAAGTCCGTATCTGGTTCTTAAGGTTTCAATATTAGTATTTATTATG